>ERZ795056.3243-NODE-3243-length-17600-cov-6.190938_pt1 | contig 17600 bp, 15 predicted proteins | sample MGYA00375140_ERZ795056 | MGnify/ENA primary metagenome ERZ795056 (study PRJEB30185, sample SAMN05720227) | activated sludge metagenome | isolation source: Anaerobic digester | place: USA | collected 2015-03-09 ... | reverse complement strand
CAAGTTCAACACTGATGAGCCTTTCTGCGGATTGGTCTTCAAGATTGCTACAGATCCCTTTGTAGGTAGATTGGCCTTTATCAGAGCCTATTCGGGTAAACTGGATGCCGGCTCCTATGTACTAAATACCCGTTCCGGTAAAAAGGAACGCGTTGCAAGGCTTTACCAGATGCACTCCAACAAGCAGAATCCCATCGAATGCGTTGAGGCGGGCGATATCTGTGCTGCCGTAGGTTTCAAGGAGTTGCGTACAGGTGATACCATTTGTCGCGAAGATAAACCGATTGTCCTGGAGTCCATGACGTTTCCGGATCCGGTTATAGGTCTGGCTGTAGAGCCCAAGACCCAGAAAGATCTCGACAAGCTTGGTATTGCTCTTGGTAAGCTTTCAGAAGAAGACCCTACCTTTACCGTCCAGACTGACATTGAGACCGGCCAGACCATTATCAGCGGAATGGGCGAGCTCCATCTTGATATCATCGTGGACCGTCTCCGTCGTGAATTCGGCGTTGAGATCAACCAGGGTGCGCCTCAGGTCAATTACAAAGAGGCCATCACCGGTACTCATCACCACAGAGAGGTATTTAAGAAGCAGACAGGCGGTCGAGGTAAATTTGCCGATATAGTTGTCGAAATTTCCCCTGCAGATGAGGGCGTGACAGGACTTCAGTTTATCGATGAAGTAAAGGGTGGAAATATTCCCCGTGAATTTATCCCCTCTGTCGAGAAAGGCTTCAGGTCTGCAATGGCAAATGGTGTTTTGGCAGGTTACGAGGTGACATCCATGAAGGTAAGACTTCTGGATGGCTCTTTCCACCCTGTCGATTCCGACTCGCTTTCATTCGAGATCTGTGCCCGTCAGGCATTCCGCAAGGCGCTTCCCAAGTGTTCACCGGTACTGATGGAGCCGATTATGTCTCTGGAGGTTGTTACTCCTGAAGAATATATGGGTGATATTGTCGGTGACATCAATCGCCGCAGGGGTCAAATTGTCGACATGGATTCCAAAGGCAATGCAAGAATTGTCAAAGCCAAGGTTCCGCTCTCCGAGCAGTTTGGTTACGTTACTGTTCTGAGGACACTTTCCTCCGGACGTGCCACAGCCACAATGGAATTTTCGCATTATGCGGAGGTTCCCGATAATATATCAAAAGATGTTGTCGAGAAACATGGCGGACGTAGGTTTTTTGACAATGATGATGACGAATAATTAAAAAAATCACAATAATGAGCCAGAAAATCAGAATAAAATTGAAATCTTACGATCATGCGCTGGTTGACAAATCGGTCGACAGGATTGTAAAGACAGTAAAGGCCTCCGGTGCTGTGGTCAGCGGCCCGATTCCGCTTCCCACAGACAAGAAGATCTTCACTGTCAACCGCTCGACTTTTGTAAACAAAAAAGCACGCGAGCAGTTCGAACTCAATTCATTCCGACGCCTCCTGGATATTTACAGCTCAACTCCTAAGACCGTTGATGCTCTTATGAAGCTTGAGCTCCCCAGTGGTGTCGAAGTTGAAATAAAAGTTTGATAAAAGTATTTTTGCGGTAAGGCATTATTTTGCTACTTTTGTCACGCGACGGGTCATCAGGTCCCTTGAGGAGTCGATGACTTTAGTAGATTATCTTTTGTACATCATAGATAGTTTCAGGTCCCGTAGCTCAGTCGGTTAGTAGCACCTGACTCATAATCAGGGGGTCACTGGTTCAAGCCCAGTCGGGACCACAATAGAAAACGCTTCCGAAAGGAAGCGTTTTCTATTGTGGTCCGTCGCTGCGTTCACACTCGCACCCCGCACCACTACTACACACCACACACTCAGAACTATTTAATTATCTTTGCAGTATGAAAAGAATTTTTATTATTGCGGCATTGGCCGCCATGGCGCTGTGCTGCGGTTGCGGCGGTGCAAAGAGTGAAAATGATATCATAGCGATGTCATTCAATATACGTCTGAGTCTCAGCGATGACTTTGACGGGGAAAACAGCTGGGTATTGCGAAGAGAGGCGGTTGTTGAGATGATAAACGAAGTCAACCCCGATCTTTTCGGTATTCAGGAGGGTCTATTGGGACAGGTCAACTATATGGGGGAACATCTGCCGGAATATGGTTTCTACGGAGTGGCTCGCAATGATGGTCCAAACACGGGCGAGTCCAATGCCGTCTTTTATAAAAAGAGTCGTTTCGAACTTTTGAAAAGCACTACTTTCTGGTTGAGTGAAACTCCGGATGAGGTTTCAGTGGGCTGGGATGCGGCCTTTCATCGGATTGTTACAATGGTTCGTCTGCTGGACAAAAATAGTGGCCAAGAGTTCTATTTCTACAATACTCATTTTGATCATGTAGGTAAAATTGCCCGAAAAGAGTCCGGTAAACTCATTGTGGAGCGTATGAAAAGTATAATACCGGATGATGCGGCAGTGGTGCTTACCGGAGACTTCAATGCAGGACACAATGATCCTATATTGGACCCTATTGAGGAATATATGACTTCAGCGCGCAGAGCGGCTCCTGTTACCGACTCACTCAATACATTTAATAGTTGGGGCAAAATAGCTCCCGAAGAAGGCGGGAAAATAATCGACCATATCTATTTCAGAAATCTGATTCCGTCACTATTTAAAACTCTTACCTGCTCCTATGCGGGTGTAGATTACATCTCCGATCATTATCCCGTAATTGCAGTTTTTACTCTTAAGGATGCTCAAAGTCAAGAGGTTCGACATGAATTGTCGAAGTGATGTTGAAGCGCTTCTGAATCATTTTCTCAATTGCAGTAGCGATGGAGTGTCCTTCCTCCAGCGAGAGTTCTCCTGAAAGTCGGATGTGAAATGTCATTTCCTGATGAGTGACGTAGTTGTGGATATGAAAATGATGTAGCTGTAATTCCTCCGGATACATTTCTGATACTGCATCGTTAATCTTATCTATAAGCTCATCAGAAGGTTCTTCTCCAAGTATTTTGGTAATAGCTTCCCTTATTATTGTATAAGTGGCATAAAAGAGCATCATAGCTATAATAATGCCCAGTACGCTATCCATCCACCAGAAGTATTTGGCGAGCAGGATGCCTATTAGCACCACTACTGAAGAGAGTGCATCGCTCCTGTGATGCCATCCGTCAGCCTTGATGGCGATATTGCCTGTTTTTCTGGCAAGGTGGAAAGCATATTGTGCCAACCCCTCCTTGACTATGATTGAGATGCAGGTCACTACGATAGCAAGGGTGCCGAATGTAACTGATGAGTGCTCTTTGAGTTGCAGGATGGAGTTCTTGAGAAAGTCGTAGGCTACGATTGCCAAAATAATGCCGATGAAGATGGCAGCTATCTGTTCCCAACGACCATGGCCAAAAGGATGTTTTTTATCGGGTTTTTTATTGGAGAGTCCGGTAGCAGCAATCAATACAATGGAACTGAGGGAGTCTGACATTGTGTGCCAGGCATCAGCTACAATAGCGAGAGATCCCGTTACAATACCTGCCCAGTATTTGAGTACGAACAGCAGAATATTGATTATAACTGAAACAATGCCTTGGGTGATACCGGCATTTTTATTAGATTTTAAGTTCATTTGTTCTGAGTTACGGTGAACTTATTTCACATTTTGGTTTTTGAGTTCAATGACCTTCATCGAAGAGTTGGTCTCACCGTTCCAGTTTAGGAATACTGCTATCCTTGAGTGCCTGACCGTATCTTTCGGACCGGAGTGGTATGTAATGCCGAAGAAGGAATCATAATAAAATCTCTGTACTCCTTCTATATTAACGGTATAGACATCAAATTTGGCTAAATCAGGTGCTATGTTTTTGATATACCCATTATCAACCGCAAATGCGGTAATCGAGAGACCCGATTCATTTTTATACAGATCATATTTTAAAAACGCATCTGAGTGATTGTATAGAGTATCCCTTACCTTGATTTCAAAGAAATAATCTTCATTCTCCACTATTCCCGGTATATAATAACCGTTTGCAACATCGAATGTCATAAGAGCAGAGTCAGGGTGATTTTTCCTCGGAGCTATTGAGAGACTCATTGAGGGAGTACCGCGTCTGACCTTTACCAAAGTGACCTTATCTCCCTTTGCCATAGTGATGACCACTGTGTATTCCAATATCTCGATACTTTTGAAAGGCGAGATCATTATATTGATGTTGGCACGCACGGGATGGCCTAGGTCATCCAGTATCCACTGAGGCTCGTTATTTCCATACTTGATGGTAAAGTAATAAACACCGGAGGAGTCCCTGATACCAATTGAGGGTTTTAAATCTTCCGGCTGTGCAGTGAGCACCTTGCCACCACTCATGAGCCAGTTTTCAGTACCTGTTTCTCCTACCTTTATTGTCCAGCAATTGGCGGAAACATCAGGATTGTATTTAATGCCGAGAAGAATTTTTTCCGTGCAATTACGGCCACTGTAGAGTTTATATACTTTGCCGCTCTTAAGTTTGATGGAATAGCCTACAAGCTCTCCGTTTTCGGTTAATTCACTTACGGATTCTACCATGAGAGTGGTATCTATAGTATTGAAGATATCCATGCAAGCGTCAATGTTGGTATTAATGTTCTCACAGTAAGCGGTCAACTCTTCAAAACCTCTTTGTGTCGGAATCCGAAAAGAAGTACCGTCAAAAAGGGTGAATTTGACGAAATAGGGGTCGGAATAATCAATATCCTTGAAAACTGAGCTGCCTTCTTCGCCGGTAGCTTCACTGAGTCTTTGCCAAGAACTGCCCTCATCATATGAGACCCACCAGTAGCCGCCTTCTATCTTAAGTTTGGGAATGGTTCCGGTTGCCCTTATTCTTTGTCCGAAGGAGTTTGTCATCCAGGTAGGGCTGGATGTGCCCTTTTGAATTGTCCAGTAGTAAAAGCCGTTTGACGTGTTTTGCTGAATACCTACAATCGGGGTTGTACCATCTTGCCCATTATAAACATTGACATAGTATCCACTCGTAAAACTTATGACATAACCAACAACTACTCCATTTTCCTTAATCTCGTCAATACCGTTGATGTGGTCATTTTGCTCAAGAGCTTTAATGGTGGTATATAGGGCATTGATGGTGGTATTGGTAGCATGGACCAGACCTTCGGCCTCAGTAACACGATTCAGAAGTGCCAGAATTTTGTCTGAAAGGTCAACACAACTACTGCATATAAGCGGTGCTACAGCAAGTAATATATATATGAAAATTTTGTGAATACTCTTTTTCATCGTTAACTTCCGTATTTGATAGTGATTGTGAAGTTTTTCAGAGAGCCGAGGCCATCTGAAATCAGAAGAACAAGTTCGCTCTCCATACCGGCGGCAAATGTCGCGGGCGAATAAATTTTCAGGGTACCGGTTTTAGCCGTTGTTTTTATTACTCTGGCGTAAAATCCATCCTGTGTGACCGGAAGAAGATCCAAATTGTCGCTGCCACCGGTAATTGTGTATCCAATACTGAGAGTGCTTGAAGCAAGCATATTACAGCTAGTCGGGATATTGATTGTCAAAGGAGCATATCTGGGTATGAGCACTTTTTGGTCGCCCATTGTCAGCTCTATGTAGTTTACGCCGATATTAGTTATGGCTGTGATTATCAAGTTGATTTCAGGTATCGCTGCGGGCACCTTATCGCCGTCGTCTGTCAGTAGCCAGGTGTAGTTTTTACCTGAGTCGTATGAGATAGTCCAGTAGTATACTCCATCAATATGCTTTTTAAGTCCAACCATCGGCATTGTACCGGCTTGAGGAGTAACCCTCACTTTTTTCCCTCCAACCAGGATCCAGCGAGCTTCTTGGTCATTTTCATGTTTGATGGTCCAGTAATAATTGGTATCCAGCGGATTAGCAAGGTCTTGTGCGGCCCCGATAGTTGGTAGAGTCGTGGCTACCCCGTTGTAGAATGTCATTACTGTGTTATCGGAGAGATAAAGGTTGTAACCTATGGTATCTTTTTTCTCAATTATAGGCTTGATTTCTTTGGCATATACTCCCTGACTCACAAGATTCACCAATTCTTCAAGAGATGCCAAATTGGAGTTGGTCTTATTGACAATGTCATTTAATTTGTCATAAGCCTCTAGCGTAGGTATTGAAATGTGTGTGCCATCAAGGAAATTAAATCTCACATAACCATCATTTTCGGTGATATTTTTGATGAAAGATGTGCCGGCACTTCCCGTTGCCTTTCCGAGGTTGTGCCAAACAATGCCACCGTCATAAGTCACCATCCAGTAGCCGTTTTCGATTTTAATTTTCGGTGTAACCGCTACAGCCGGTATTCTCTGTCCGACATTATTGGTGATAAATTCCTCATGGCCCACCGAATATGAGACCACCCAATAAAAAATTCCGTCTTCGGCTTTCTTAACGCTTATAATGGGGGTCTGTGCGTCTTTGCCGTTGTAGATCGTAATGCTTGGACTATTGGAGAAGGATATGGTGTAACCTATCACTTCATAATTGTCATAGATACGCGTAATTTTTGTAACAAAGTCGTAACTATTGAGTTTGTTTACGAGGTTATGCAGGGTGCTTATATTCTCGTTCATCAGGACGAGATTATCCTCCATAGCCTTGATGCGTCTGCTGAGGTGGCCAAGTTCATTCTCGAGCTGGTTAAAACATCCTGTTAGAGATAAAACCAGCACGATTGCGGTCAAAATTGATGATAGTCTGCGTTTCATACTCTACAATTTGTTTACAGTGATGGTTTTGACAGAGCTCCTCTGACTGTTTTTAATGGTAAAAACAGCCATTATCTTGCCTTGTCCCGTAGTGAAATCAGCAGGAGATTCAATTGTAACAACTCCCGGTATTGGTGAAAGGTAGGCCTTGAATCCTCCCTGAGTGATAAATGCAGCCTTAACGTTGGAATAGTCTGCGCCATAAACCGTATAGGAGAGCTCCTTGACAGAGCTGACAGCCATTGAGATGTTGGTCTCGATTGATATGGTAAATTGTTTGGGCATATGGTATTGAGTACCATCCCATGTCACGAAAACCACAAAGTCAGGGTCGGTAACGTCCACTCTCCTGAAAATGGAAGAAGTACGGTTGACAAAAAGTTCGGGAGCCTTTATAGTGGAAATGGTTCCACCTTCGTATTCAATGGTCCAGTAAAAGTTGCCGCCATCATCCACTTTAAGGTTTACTTTCGGGGGAGGTATCGTATCTCCCACACTGCGAATCTTATTGCCGTCGGCATCTCTAAGCCATTCCATTTCCTCTCCACTTTGTTGAAAAGTCCAGTAATATAGTCCGGTAATGGTGTCGAGTACGGACATTATTTTAGGGGCATTGCTGCTCTGCCAATCATAGACTTTGAAACTCTCTCCGTTGGAAAGTTCACAATAAGTACCCACGCGTTTCCCATTCTCCACGATGTCACCGGCGTTCTTGATATAGACATAACGGGAGGCTAATGCAGTGAGTATCGTTTTCTGTGCATTTGCGTTGCTGTTGATTTTTTCAGCCTCAGTCTTTAGAGCTAAATACTTTTCATAAAGAGGGATTTTGAATACCGTGCCATTAGTTAGCGTGATTGTCACATGATCGGAACCGATGACAATGCTTTTGAACATTGAGTCCCCTGCCTCTCCGGTTGCCTGTCCCAGGTCGGTCCAGGTAGAGCCTCCGTCGTATGAGATCATCCATCTTTCGTCCTTGACTTTTATAAAAGGGGCGACACCCATTGCAAGCACTTTCTGACCGTAGTCGTCTTTAACCCAACCAACGGTGCCATTGTCATATTGGATAGTCCAATAATAATTGCCATCCGTATCCTTAGCTGTTCCGATGAGAGGTGTCTTGCCGTTTGTGCCGTGGTAGATGGTTATAGGGGCTGTTTTGACAAAATTGATCTTGTAGCCGATCTCTATGCCGCCTTGTGTGATGGATGTCACACCGGATATCATGTCGTTGTCCTGGATGGAGGAGACAATCACCCGTAGAGAATTGAGGTTGGTATTCATTTCCTCACACAACTGCTCTATCAAATCAAGCCTGCTTTCAAGTTCCGCTATGTCCTCCAAGTACTTGTCTATGCACCCCGATGCAAACAGGAGTGACACCGTCAGTGCGAAGGCGATTGTTAATCGTTTCATATTCTTTTTTTTAAAAGTCAAACTAAAAGAGGAAGCCTGTATTTATATAGAAGGCACCTTTACTATTATCTTGTGCATCAAATGCCTTGCCATACTCGAAAGCTACGATGAAATTTCTGTTCATTATGAACCTAATTCCGCCACCGGCGCTCAGGTGAAACTTCTCTTCTCCTCCGTAAAGCGTATATGGAAGGTTGCCTTGAGGAGGGTAATATGATGACACCGGCGTAAAAGGTGAAATTCCGGTAATGTCAAAATCATTCTTAAATCCCTTGAAAACTCTTGCTCCATCAAAGAATCCGCTCAATGTAAAGGCTATATTTTGTTTCCAGAGATGGAAACTGACGAATCTCCAGCGCAGTTCGGTGTTGAAATAACAGGTATGCGCTCCCTGGATGCGCCCCCTCATCAGGCCTCGCACAGTACGGTAACCGCCAAATCCCTCCCTGTCATATCCTGTGCCGAGGTACATATCGTACGGGAGCACATAGAATGCCGGTGATTCCTTACCGAGGAAGCCCTGTAAGTTCAGCCTGTATGCAAAAACAAGTTTATCTTTTGCTATGGGCAGATAGTTCCTGAAAGTGATATTATATTTGGTGTAACCTACCGAAGTACCCAAAAATTTGGGGGCGTAAGCGAGGTTGGCTTCTGCCCAGATACCCCTGGAGGGTGCTGCCTCAAAGTCACGCGAGTCATACATCAATCCCACTCTTATGGCACTTGAAATGCCGCCGTCAGCCTGCTCTTCGGGAATGATGTTGAAATCTTTATAAATCTCGAAAAGCGTAGTCGAAAGGGTGTAGTTTTCATTCTTGAAATTTCCTGTCCTGAAATGGCTGAAATGATATCCGGCCTTCCAGTAGAAATTGCCCTTGATCTTTCCGGTAAAGTCAACCTTGAAAGTATGCACCATACGATCCATACGGTAGAATCCTCTCTCCAGGGAGCTGTCGTAAAAGGACTCATAACCGTTGAAACCGTAAAAGTCGAGCGCTTTGTCCCTTGTTACCTGTATAGCGGTGGAAAGACGTACCCCGGGAATCAAAGTGCGGTTGTCATAAGAGATCACATAGAGTTGAGACCCCTTAGTAAATCTTGAAAGTTCAAAATACCACTGCGATTTGGGTATGGGATACCAAGATCCGTCGCCGAAATTGTAGATATTGAGCAGAGCTCCGTATTGGAATCCCTTATCGTTGTCAAAGGCAACTACCGGTAGTGGTCCGAAGGAAAGTCCGGTTTTGACTATATCGCCTTTAGCCAGTTCGCCGGCCTCGGAACTCTTTGCGATAGTATCCGGTGGTGCCACCAGCACTTCAGGTTCCGGTTTTTTCTTGCCGTAAGGATCCATACGCAAAGTGTCTTGAATCTGACCGGTACGCAGGGTATCAACATTCTGACCGTAGGATAAAGTGGGAAAAAGGATTCCCGCCATTATCAGGATTATGCTGAGTCGTTTCATAATATTTCAGTATCAGATATTTTTCAATTCATTTTTGATTTCTTTATAATCATTTCTCAACCTTCGGTTGAAAACAATTCTCCAGAGGGAGGCCAGTACACGCACAAACTCAAAAAAGTCATACACGAAATATGGTGCGGGCAGCAGAATAATGGCGCCCACTAAAGCCCATTCCCAAGGAGCGAAGCAGAAGAGAAGTATCACTTCTGTCAGATACAACAGGGTCCAGACAACCCAAAAGAATACCATACGTACCGAATTGTGGAATGCGCGGTCCTTAAATAGGGTACAGAGCACTTCAGATACGACCCATACAGGCAGAGATGCGGCTCCCATCACTAAAAAGAGGGGAATACCGGGTATAAGAGCCAGAGTGCCCAGGATCGCAGCAAGCAGAGGACGCTTGCGGTGTATGGCGTGAATGCTTACTTTGGATTTCAGACGGCGCTCCCTGAGTTTGTCTGCCTTCTTAAAAAGCACGGACGCTCTCTTCGGGTCTCTTTCTCTTAACTGCTTGATGCGACTTATGATATCCTTATTGGCATCGAAGCGCTCTTTAACGCGATATTTGCATATTTGGCCACTGTGGAGCTTTGCCAGTTCCCAGACGGCCTCATACTGCTCATCATCGTCAATATAAACTATCAGCTCCTGGATACGCTCTTTGACTTGCTGCCGAATGGCCTCCATTATGTCGCGCTCCGACATACCCTCCCGGCGTTGCGAAGAGATAAATTCCGATACGTTGAAGGGCTCTCCTATGTTGGCTATGGCCGTGGACCTGAACCTGTAATAGTCGCCGTATTCCACTCCCACCGGCATAATATATATCGGGTGGTCATCACCCAGAGCATCGTAGGCACCGCACGCAATCCTGGCGATGCCTTTACCTATGGGTAACAGGCTGTGCATTGGACGGTGAGTACCTTCAGGGAGGATACATATACCCACATTGTTCTCCAGTACCTCGATGGAGACCCTGATGGTTTCCTCGACTGCCGTCACCGATCTGATGCCGTCTCTGATGCGGTTGATGGGGATCATCTTGAAAAAGGTGAGGATTTTACGGAGCATCGGTTTTTTGAAAATGTCCGCTCTCGCAATGAATACTTTTCTATCCCTGTTGGAAGCCAGTACCAGGAGAGGGTCCATAAGCGCATCGCAATGATTGGGAGTAAAAATAACCGCAGCATCTCTCGGGATTCTATCCGTATTGAGGAAAAGAATCTTTTGATAGGAAGCTTTGATAAACGCATCGACAGAGGGTCTGAGGAAGGCGTATAAGCGATCCACATCGTAAATCTTTCTATGTTTTTTTGATTTACACATTGACTTTTTGCGCCCTGGCAAGACGTCTTTTGGTGGAATAATTAAACAATGCAGAGACTGCCAGTCCTGACATTATGTGCCATATACCCCACCAGGCGGTGATAAAGAGCATTCCTCCGTTCATCAGATCGGGAGGGAATATCTTGGGATTGAATAGCAGTACCAGTCCTAGTCCGGAATTTTGTATGCCGGTTTCGATGGTGATGGTACGACGATCTTCGCGCGGTATCCTGAAAACAGTGCCGGTACCGTATCCGATGGCCAGTGCCAGTCCGTTATGAATCAATACTATGAAGAAAATGTACCAGATGTACTGGAGAAAAAGCTGTAAATTGTTGCCAAATGCGAGGACCACCATCAAAATGAAAAAGAGAATGGAGAATACCTGCATGGGTTTTTTTAGCTTCTCTGAAACCTTTGGGAGATACTTATTGGTCAATAAACCAAGTATCAATGGTATACCGAGCAGAATGAAGACTGTAATCATGACTTCCGAGATGGGAATCTCGAGAGGCTGTAGAGCTCCTGCGGCTTGTTTGTTGAGATATCTGACATAAAGTCCGCCCCAAAGGGCGAAGTTGCCGGGAGTGGTAAGCGGTGCAAGAGAGGTGCTGAGGGCTGTCAGAGTTACGGAAAGCTCAATATTGGCTTTGGAAAGTGAAGACATGAAGTTGGAGATGTTGCCCCCCGGGCAGGCTGCCACCAGTATCATACCCATAGCCACCATTGGTGTGATACGATCGTTAAGTATGATTACAAGAAGAAATGTGAGTGCAGGCAGAAGCACCATCTGACATATGGCGCCCAGAATCGCCGATTTGGGCTTTTTGAAAACCTCCTTGAACAATGAGGGTTTAATTCCTAGTGCAACACCGTACATCACAAATGCGAGCACGATATTGATCATATCCATTCCCGCTTTGGAGAAATTAATCTTAACTGGATCAAGATTCAATAGTTGTTCATACATAGTCTTCGCAGTTAAATAAAACGCAAGTTAGTAAAAAATGGATAATTATCACTATTTTTGCTCATCAATACCCATATTCGGATGTCTTACACCATAATGTTTTACAACCTCGAGAACCTGTATGACACTTCGGACGACCCAAATACTGAGGATGAGGAATTCACTCCTTCCGGCCCTAAAAGATGGACGACGCAGAAGTATCAAAAGAAACTTGAGAATCTGGCTGAGGTCATTTCCACCGTATCCAACGCACATGGAGGGTTTCCCGTGGTGATAGGTGTTTCCGAGGTGGAGAATCTGGCAGTGATGCAGGATCTGGCCGATCAAAGACGCATCCGCGGTGCCAGGTACAGATGTATCCATTATGAGTCAAATGACGTCAGGGGTGTCGATGTGGGATTGTTTTACCGTCCGGACAAGTTTAAGCTCGAAGAGAGTTGCCCCGTGAAGCTGGAATTGCGCAGCGGTCGTGAATATATAGGCCGCGACATACTTTTCGCTCGAGGCAAGATTGATGGAGAAATGTTCTGTTTTTATGTCTGCCATCTCCTTTCAAGGAGGACAGGTGTTAAAAACTCTGCCGGATTTCGCCGTGCCGGTACTGAGACAATCTATAATCACGCACTGACGATGCGCGAAAAATATCCCGATATCAAAATTGTGGTGATGGGGGATATGAACGATTCGCCTTCCGACGAATCCCTTTCTGTTTTGCTAAGGGCAAGGAAAAAGATTTCCTTAGTAGAAAAGGACGATTATTTCAATCCCTTTTGGGTGCTTCATGACGAAGGATTCGGTACCAGCATCCACAATCATCGGTGGAATCTCTTCGACAATATCATCGTCAGTCCGAGCCTGCTCGAGACATTTCCCGAAATACCTGGTTTGAAACTTGTTAAGATGAATCAAAAGCACTATTGTGAAATCTTCAAACGCAACTTCATGCTGCAGAAAGGGTGGCCAAAACGCAGCTACAACGGCAACAGCTTTCAGAATGGTTACAGTGACCATCTTCCCGTTCTGATCAAAATAGACAAAATGAAATCAAACAATAAAAAAAACAATGAGCGAAATCAGGGATATCAATCTTTGGGAGAGCGGTAAACGCAAGATTGACTGGGTGAAGCGGAATATGCCCGTACTCAGCTCCATTGAAAAAGAATTTATCGAAGAAAAGCCCTTCAAGGGGATTAAGATAGCACTTTCGGTCCATCTCGAGGCAAAGACGGCATACCTCTGTCTGGTGTTTGCTGGCGGCGGAGCCGAAATGTATGTAACCGGCAGCAATACGCTCTCGACACAGGATGATGTAGCGGCGGCCCTTGTAAAAGAGGGTCTAAATGTCTTCGGATGGCATAATGCCTCGGCAGAAGAATATGACCGTCATCTTTGCAGCGTGCTGGAGTGCGGCCCCAATATCATCATCGATGACGGAGGTGACCTGACTCACCTGATGCATACTCGATACGCACATTTGATTGATAAGGTTATCGGAGGTTGCGAGGAGACCACTACAGGTATCAACCGCCTGATAAGGATGGCCCAGACCAATACCCTTAAATATCCGATGGTAATGGTCAATAACGCCCATTGCAAGTATCTTTTTGACAATCGGTATGGCACAGGCCAATCCGTTTGGGACGGCATCAATCGTACTACTAATCTCATAGTTTCCGGCAAAAATGTAGTGGTGGCGGGCTATGGTTGGTGCGGTAAAGGCGTTGCAATGAGAGCAAAAGGGCTGGGAGCATCGGTCATCGTGACCGAGGTGGAGCCGATAAAGGCTCTGGAGGCGGTTATGGATGGTTTTAAGGTAATGACGATGGAGGATGCAGCTCCCATTGGTGATATCTTCGTGACAGTTACAGGATGTAAAGACGTCATTACTGCCTCAAGTTTTAAAAAGATGAAGGCTGGCGCCATCTGCTGCAATGCAGGCCATTTTGATTGCGAAGTATCGGTGGAACAACTCTCGCAAATAGCTGTCGAGAGTTTTGAAGCGCGTACTAACCTCACCGGCTACAGAATGGTTGATGGTCGCTGCATCTATGTCATCGCGGAGGGCAAGTTGGTCAATTTGGCAGCCGGGGATGGGCATCCCGCCGAAATTATGGATATGAGTTTTGCCATACAGGCACTCAGCGCAAGATATTTGGTAAAGAGTCGCGGCAAACTGCCTCCTTCGATAGTTATTGTTCCTGAGCAAATAGACAATTATGTGGCTGTAAAGAAGTTGGAGAGTCTGGGAGTGACCATTGATGTGCTTACCGAAGAACAAAAGGCATATCTGGGCTTATGATGGAGAGGGAGGATATGAAGCAGAGGAAATACAAGCATTTGATTTTTGACATAGACGGCACATTGCTCGATACCGAGAAGACCGGTGTACTCTCTTTGCAAAAGAGCGTTAAGGAGCTTATGGGCAAAGATATGACCTACGATGAGCTCTATCCCTATTTTGGAATTCCGACTATGGTCGTGGCTCAAAAAATGGGTTTTAAAGATGTTGAGGCGGCAGCACACAGTTGGGAGAAGAATTTCCGGGAACTGATGTATCTCATTGTTCCTTTTGAGGGTGTTTCCGAAATGCTTCCCAGCCTTCGCGAAATGGGGTTCAAATTGGGTGTGGTGACCTCACGCAGCCGTTTTGAATTCAATTACGACCCGCGTCTGTCACAATGGAAAGATCTTTTCGAGACAGTCATCACAAGTGATGATTCGGAGCGTCACAAACCCTGGCCCGATCCGCTTTTGGCCTATTTGTCCCATTCCGGTGCTGTGGCTGAGGAGTGTATCTATTTCGGAGATACGGAATATGACTTCGAATGTGCCAAGGGGGCGGGGATTGATTTTGCCCTTGCCGATTGGCGTAACCGTGGTTTTCAGGGAATCCCGGCCCAGTATCTCTTTTCAAGCGTGGAAGATATAATTAAAATCTCGGAAATGCTGCGCTAAAATCGCATAATCCGAGCAGATAAAACTTTTTCAGAACTCCATCGTTTTCTCGACTACATGAAATTGTGCGACAATTTGTTGCACAATTAAGACGAGTTATTGACGAAAACTTCAACAAAACACCAAGGCAATTGAGTTCTTTGATTATATTTGCAAGGTAACAATCAAAAATATTGCGCGATGAAACGATTATCAACAATTTTTTCTATTACTCTTTTGTTTTCCGTATTGATTTTTTCGAGTTGTAACTTTGGATCTGATGTGGGGAAAAATTATAAACCAAATGGTGACACGCCCTGTCCAGCAACATTAACTATAGAGGCTTTTAATAGAATGATTGATGGAGCTAAAAGATCAGATAATTCCAACACTTTGAATATGATGTTTTCTGGTGAAATACTAACACTTGACGTGACGAGATCATATACAATAGTCGAGCAAGGAAAAGGGTGGTATAGAATCGCTGTTGATAACATGGAGTTATATGTCGTTCCGCATATGGGGAAAGTATATTAAGGCTATTTTATCCAACTAAATCAATTAGCTTAACCGGTTGCACTAATTGGATCCATCCATAAGAACTTCAAATCCATACTCGGAACTCAGAACTCTAAACTCCGAACTCCCTTTCGCATCCGGCACCCCGCAACACTTATTTACATACCATTATTTCCAGAATCATCTCGTCCGTGATCTGCATGCCTATAGATCCGATTCTGCCGAGATTGGCAATAGTTTTTTCGATATCCTCCTCTATGATGCCGTCGTTGGATGATATGCAGATACCATCGAGCGCCAGCACTGCGGATTGCAGAGCACTAGCTACTCCTGAGGCCACTTTTAGGGCACATCCTACCTTGGCTCCGTCGCATACCATACCGGTGATGTTGCCTATCATGTTTTTTATGGCAGCACACATCTGCTCGTAGCCTCCCTTGCGCAGGTAAACAATGCCGCAGGCTGAGCCGGTAGAAGCAACCACACATCCGCAGAGAGCTGAGAGTTTTCCCAGATGTCCTTTGATGTGAATAGCCACCAGATGACTTATTACCAGTGCTCTTGCCAATTCTTCACGACTGGCACCGATTTTTTCTGCTATGGCAATAACCGGGACTGTGGCCGTAATACCCTGATTACCACTACCGGAGTTACTCATGGCAGGAAGAGCACAGCCCGCCATCCTCGCATCAGAGGCTGCTGCTGTATAAGCCATCGCATAGGTGAGATGATTGTCTCCAAAAACACAACGGTTTTCCGGTACCAGAAGTCTCCTGCCTACCTGAAGTCCATACTCCTTGCGAAGCCCTTCGTCCACGAGAGCCTTATTGAGAGTGACGGAATCCATAATAACTCCAACTCCTCAAATGGAGTATGGGTGGCAAAATCGAGTATTTGTTCAATAGTGATTTTTCTTGCAAAATCAGGTTCAATCAAGCTGCCTGTGGAGTTATCATTATCGTTTTTCTCGATAGAACTGATGATTTTACCGTCTATTTCTTCGCACACGATAGAGTCGTGACTGCCGCTTATGATAGCAAGTGCTCTGTGACTCTCTTTGCCACTGGAAGAACGGGCTTCTGCGGAGACATAGAGCTTCTCCCCGGTCTCTGCAAGTGAAATTGTTACGTATCCTGCAGATACCATTTCCTGTGCCCGGGCAAGGCTTTCTTCATCCACCTCTTTTAGTACTTCGAGGCAGTATGCTGAATTGCCGCAAGTGCATCCCAATGCTGCTGCTATGTGAAGTCCTACCATACCATTGGTTCCGGGGATTCCCACGCCCATGCCATTTTTAAGGATATTTCCGCTTACTTTGACATCAATATGGTCAGGTTCCTGAGAAATACTCCTCAGGAGTTCGCAACTGCGGGCCACTGCGAGAGCCACTGCTATGGGTTCGGTGCATCCCAGAGCCGGTTTAACTTCCTGTTTTAACAGTGCTATAAATTTGTTCTTCATATTGATTAAGAGGGGGCGACTTTGCGGCCACCCCCTGATATTTTGTAGTGTAAAATTAAAGACCTCTTACTCTCCTCTTGTACTCGGTAATACAGGCATCCAGACGCTCTTGGGCCGTGGTATCCCCGGGCACATTATGAGAGGGGTGGATAAAGAGTTTTTCTCCGCGATCCGCCAGAATCTCGGCAACGGTACAGATGGTCATCCATACTGTAGTTACGAATGCTACTGTGGATACGGGACCGATCTTGTCCCGGTGGTTTTTGAGGTCAACTGATGCATCGACGAGGGGACAACAGGTATCCACCACGTAGTCGGCTATCTGGAAGAGGTTTTTACCGCCTGAGTGACGGGGGATCTTGTTGCCCGTCTGCTCTGCCGAGCCAAATACTATGACCTTCATACCGCGCTTTTTTGCTTCAAGGGCAACGTCAATGTTGACGGCGTTGATGCCGGTATGTGAGAAGAGCCAGAGCACGTCTTTTTCGTCGAAATTCCAACCCTTCATAATGGCTTTGCCATAACCTTCGGCTCTTTCGAGGAACAGGAACTGGTCAATACCCATTTCACCGGTAATATGGGTGAAAAAAGTAAGGGGAAGTTCGCACAGGGGGTGAAATCCTATGAAACCGCCGATGCGGGGATACATCTCCTCTATGGGGAGAGTGGCGTGGCCACAACCAAAAGTGTGGACCCAACGGCCTGATTGGATAGTGTCTGCCATTACTTCCGCAACCTTGCGGATATTCTCCATCTGAGTTGCCTCAATCTTGTTCATAACGCCCTGAGCGTTCTTTAACCATTCTTTTGCTAACAT
>ERZ795056.3242-NODE-3242-length-17603-cov-8.582175_pt1 | contig 17603 bp, 12 predicted proteins | sample MGYA00375140_ERZ795056 | MGnify/ENA primary metagenome ERZ795056 (study PRJEB30185, sample SAMN05720227) | activated sludge metagenome | isolation source: Anaerobic digester | place: USA | collected 2015-03-09 ... | reverse complement strand
CCTGTCTTTTAGCTCAATGGGTCGGCATTTTGCAGATGCAGTTTTGGAATTTGGAATTTCCTTTTTTGGAATTTGCCTCCTGCTAATGAGCCTGATCCTTATACTCCGTAGGAAAGGTTCCCCTTGTATCTGCTTCTTTCAGCACGGGTTCGTTCAGCCTTACTACGCGTTTTTTCTTCATTTTTTTCATCATGGTCATGTTGAGCATTTCCACCACAAAGCTGAATGCCATTCCAAAATAGATGTAGTTTTTCAGGTGCAACTGATGCGCCGCTTCGGCATCCCATCCCTCAATAATCAGGCTGAGGCCAATCATTACAAGGAAGCTTAATGCCAGCATCTTAACGGTGGGATGTTTATGCACAAAGTCGGACAATGCAGGGGCAAACACAAACATCACGATCATGGCAATAATAACTGCGGCAATCATAATTTCCACATGCTTGGCAGTACCGCCTGCTGTAATAATGCTGTCGAAACTGAACACCATATCAATCAGCACAATCTGCCCCATAGCCTGCGCAAAACCAAGGGAGGGCTTATTACCGCCATTCAAGGTGGGGGCTTCGCCTTCAAGCTTGTGGTGTATTTCTTTTACCGATTTATAAATCAGGAATAAACCCCCAATCAGCATAACGAGGCTTGCGAGATCAAATCCTTTATCGCTGATGGTAAAAAGGAATTTTCCTTTTTGGCTAAGCAGCCAACCCAATGCCATCAGTAAAAGGCTGCGGGTGGTAATGCCAAATATCATCCAGTATATTCTTGCCTTTTTGCGTTTTGCTTCGGGCAGACGGTTCATAATAAGGCTAACAAAAATTACATTGTCAATGCCAAGAACCACTTCGAGTATAACCAGTATAATAAAGCTGATGATGGATTCAGACGTAAAAAGATGCTCCATGGGAGAAAGGAAAATTTTTGCAAATGTATGGTCTTGACGTTTAGGATTTAAGGCCGTTTACAATGTTGGCCGCAATTTTGGGCCCTTCGTAAATAAATCCGGTCCAAACCTGTACCAAACCGGCGCCTGCATCCATTTTTTCGCGGGCATCGGCTGCGGTAAAAATCCCTCCAACGCCAATAATTGGAATTTTCCCCTGTGTTTTATCCTGAATGTAAACAATCATTTCCGTGGATTTTTGCCTGACAGGAATGCCGCTTAATCCACCGGCGCCTGCCTCACTACTGATTATTTTGCCGGCATCGCTCAGCATAGAACGGTCAAGGGTGGTATTGGCCACCACCAATCCGTCGAGGTTTATCTGAAGGGCAAGGTCAATTACATCATCAAGTTGCCCGGTGGTAAGGTCGGGGGCAATTTTTAGCAGAAGCGGTTTTTTTATGGTGTATCCTTCGCGTATTTCCTGCAGGTTAGTCAGTATTTTCCGCAGGCTTTCCTTTTCCTGTAATTCGCGCAGGCCGGGGGTATTGGGGCTGCTTACGTTTACCACAAAGTAGTCAACATAATCGTACAACTTCCGGTAGCAGATATCATAATCAAGGTACGCATCTTCATTTGGCGTGGTTTTTTGCTTGCCAATATTTCCCCCGAGAACGATGGTGGATTTTGGATTTTGGGATTTGAATTTTTGAAGATTTGAGGCTATAGCCTCTGCCCCATCGTTATTGAAACCCATTCTGTTAATCAGGCCTTTATCTTTTTTCAGGCGGAAAACCCGTGGTTTATCGTTGCCGGGTTGCGGGCGCGGGGTAACAGTACCAATTTCCACATGGCCAAAACCAAGTGCTTCCAATTCACGGAGATAGAGGGCATTTTTATCGAAACCCGCGCCAAGGCCTACCGGGTTTTTAAATGTTAGTCCTAAAAAGGTAACGGGATGGTCTTTCGGGGTAAAACGGCCAATCATTATTTTGCGGAGAAACCCGATACCGCAAATGCGTTTCAGCCAGTTCATGGAGAAATGGTGAACCCACTCAGGGTCAAAGAAAAAAAGGATGGTGCGGAGAATGGTGTACATGGAACTATATTATGGTCAGTGTTTCCACAGGCGCAAAGGTAAGAGAATTGGGAAAGCGGGAAACTGCCCTAAAAACCAACCTACTCAGCGCCATTAATGCTCAAAATCTTTCCGTTTTGCGTTTCTTCGGATAGTTGGCGGATGGTTTTTGATTCAAACAACTCAATCATTTGCTGCCTGATGGATTTATAGTCATAATGCATTGGGCAGGGTTTTGCTTCGGAACACTGATACAAGCCAAGCACACATTTTGTAAGTACATTTTCTTCTCCGGTTGATTCAAGAATGGCGCGTACAGGAAGGTTCTTCGCATCTTCGGTAAGATAAAAGCCGCCATTAGGCCCACGTACCGAACTTACTAACAGCTTGTTTTTGGTGAGCAGTTGCATAATTTTTGCGGTAAACTGTGGTGGCGACCCAATAGCGGCGGCTATTTCAGGAAGACCGAGTTTATGGTGTGCAGAGCCTTTCTGCCCAATAAAAATTACCGCCCGCAGGGCATATTCAGTTGATTTGGAAAACATCTTCGTTTTTATGTTTGATCAATAAAGCGGAAATTATTGTGAATTTTAATAATAAGGAACTGATAATTAACTGATAACTAATTCTATCAGGTGGTTTTTAGGCAAAGATCCCTGGTTAACAACGTGTTTTTTAATAATTAAGGACAAAGTTATCCTTAATTATTATATTTGCGTGAATATTCCTTCCGATTCAGGAAAAAGGCTAATTGGCAGGGCTACATTTTTTTTTAATTATTTCTTGTTTTAAGACATGCATAGCACACCACTCCATAAATTTCATATCCCTGTAATGGGAATTGCCTATACCATTGATAGCCCGGTAAAAGTTGCCCGGTTTGGTATTTCATCTGTAGTATCGGTAGTAGAAGACCGGTTGATAGAAATGATGCGCAAGCATTATTACCCGGCAGCCAACCGGGAGTTTTTTCCCATTCCTGCAACAGAGGCGGATTACAGGGCAAAAAGGATTACTGATTACCTGAACCTGTTGAACTCCATCGTTCAGGAGCAGTTTGAAAGGCTTAAGCAGGGTGCTTTTGAAACTGGTTCGGATATTATAAAATATTTCGACATGCTGCCGGAAGATAGTGCTGTAAAAAGGATTTACCGACAAATGCTCAGCACCGCCGATCAGATTGAGCGTTTTAAGATGGAAACCTGGCTACGCGAGCAGATAAAACCGGGTGGTATTGATGTAAACATTATGACCAAGGTAGACAGGAACGTTGCCGACAAAAACGGTAACCCTGTAGAAGATGGTTCGGACGCCGTGGCCGCCCTGCGCGGTTATGCAAAAAGCAACCTCACCAATTCGTCGGTTATTTTTTCGGCAGGTATGAACCCGCGTCTGTACAATTATCTCGACCGGCTGAATGAGTTTGACCCTGACGAAGCGGGAATATTTGCCAAAAAGGTGGTGGTAAAAGTGAGTGATTACCGGTCGGCCCTGATACAGGGAAAGTACCTGGCTAAAAAGGGCATTTGGGTTAGTGAATTCAGGGTAGAATCGGGCCTCAATTGCGGGGGACATGCCTTTGCAACGGATGGTTATTTACTCGGACCCATTTTGGAAGACTTTAAGGAAAACAGGCAGGAATTAAAGGATGCGCTTTTTGAAATTTATGCCGCTGCTTTGGAAAAGAAAGGCAAAGGTAAAATAGCCAACCCTCCATCACTTGTGGTTACCGTTCAGGGTGGAATAGGCACTTATGAAGAAGCCGAACTTTTGCATAATTATTACGCAATTGAAAGTACGGGTTGGGGTACCCCTTTTTTACTGGTACCTGAAGCTACTACGGTAGATGAAGCAACGCTGAAACTGTTGTGCAAAGCCAAAGAAAAGGATGTGGTGCTGAGCAAAAACTCTCCATTGGGTATCCGGTTTTTTTACCTGAAAGGTACTACATCGGATAAAGAGAAAGCCGGCAGGATTGAGAAGGGAAGACCCGGAAGCCCCTGTACTGAAAAGCACCTGGCTTTCAATACTGAATTTACTGCCGAGCCTATCTGCACCGCTTCCATAAAATACCAAAAGCTGAAAACAGAACAGCTTCAGTCGCTTAATTTGCCTGAAAGTGAGTACAAGGCGCAGTTGAATGAAGTACTGGATAAAGAGTGCCTTTGTATTGGTTTGTGCAATGCGGCTGCCATTAATTATGAGCAGGAGTTCATTCCAAACCTCCATGCGGTAAATATTTGTCCCGGACCAAATATTGCCAACTTTTCAAAGGTTGTTTCGTTGCAAACCATGACAGACCATATTTACGGAAGAACCAATATTCTTTCCAACCCCAACAGGCCGCACATGTTTATTGCAGAGCTGTATTTGTATATTGATTACCTGAAAGAGCAACTGGAAGCAGATACCCAATCGGGGCAGTTTTCCAAAAAGAGAAAGTACTACGACACCTTCTGTAAAAACCTTGGCGATGGCATACTGTATTACCGGCAGCTTGCCGCGGTATTTGACATAGAGGGCGATCCGTTTTTACACGCGCTGGACGATGCCGAATTTGAACTGGATGGATTGAATTATCAATATGAAATAAGCGAACCGGTAAAGGTGGGGACTGAGGCTTTGCAAATGGCCTAATCGACATGGTTAAACATATCCAGCACTAAATTACAAAAGCCTTCGGGCTTTTTTTATCCGAAAATTTGGGTCAGTTGCCAATTATTTGACTGAAGATAATATATTGCGTCAGCAACCTAATCTTTGCATTCAACAATTTTATCCCTTATGTCCAAATTCCCTTGTTCCCTTTTTTTTATTTTTTGGCTGAATGCTCTTTATGCCCAAACACCTTTTTTGGTTAAGGACATTAACCAAACCATAATAAATATCGGGAATAGTACCATTATGACCATTGCAGAAACAGACAATTTTGCCTGTTTTTTTGCTGATGATGGCAGGCATGGCAATGAATTATGGATTACAGATGGCACGCCCTATGGTACCCGGTTATTAAAGGATATTTTTCCGGGGCAGGTCGGTAGCGGTAGCTCAATTGTAAATTTCTGCAGGCTGGGAGATGAGTTGTATTTCCCCATAAAATCGGGTAGTAATTTTACGCCGGAATTGTGGAAAACAGATGGTACACCGGAGGGAACCGTACTCGTTACTGCAGGGCCATTTGCACAGGAGCCCGAAGAAATAACAGCTCTTGGAAACAAGATTCTGTTTAAAACACTTGAAACGGATGGGGGGCCCAATTATATTCTTTGGGTAAGTGATGGAACTGCCACGGGTACCAGGCAAATCAAAAAGTTTGATCTGCCCTATTGGCAGCCTTTTTCATTTACGCCCTACCAGAATGGCTTAATTTTTTCTGCCGGAACAAAGGACAATGGGGTTGAATTATGGAAAACTGATGGTACAACGAATGGCACTGTGCTGGTGAAGGATATTTATCCCGGTTCATTGAGTGGCTACCCGGGCATTTTTACCGTTTGTAAGGATAAAGTTTATTTCAGGTGCACTAATCCTAATTATGGAAATCAAATTTGGATGACGGATGGTACGGAAAGTGGAACCATGCTGTTAAAGCAATTAACATTCAATTCGATTGGTGCTGAACCCACCAATTTGAAGGCCCTGAACGACAGCTTGTATTTTGTTGCTTTTAACCAAAGTTTCCAGAGAGTTCTATGGGTATCTGATGGTTCTGAAAACAATACACTACAAGTGCAAACATCCATGCCGGGGCAGCCAATGCCCGGTATTAACGGAGTATTTCTATGCGATTCCTTCCTGATTACTACCGTTTTCAAAGGCAATAGCTGGGAACTTTGGCGAAAAAATGGGGCTGATGGTACTTACTTTAAAATTAAAACATATAACACTTCGGATGAGGGAACCACCCCCAACCTGGAACAATGGATCAGTGCAGATAATCATTTCTTCTTTTCCTACCGAACTTCCTCCGATCCTACGGGAAGACTTTGGATAACCGATGGCACCGATAGTGGAACCCGGTTTTTGAAAAATATTTCACCCCCGGCGGGTTATGGATCCAATAACATTTCGGGTTTTTCCATTTTTGCCAATGATCTTTATTTCAGCAGCATTGTGCCCAATTTTGGGTTACCTCTTTGGAAAAGTGATGGTACCAATGAAGGTACTCATGTATTAAAGGATATTAAGAACGAAAATAACTCAAATCTCTTTGCCTATTTACCCCAGGCAATCGGTGATACGCTATTTTTCACAGCCCAGAAAGCTCCCTTAAAAAATGAACTTTGGCGCTCTATGGGAAGTGGAAAGAATACCAGCAGGGTAGCAGAAATTGAGGGCAATGTATCTGCAATGAGTGTGTTGGATGGTTTTATTTATCTGACCACTTATAATCAATCCTACCAATGGGGGTTATGGAAGTATAATACGACAGGCACCCATAAAACGGAACTTTTCGGAGGATTTAGTTCGATTCGCAGTGATTTTTATGCGTGTAATGGAAAATTCTATTTCTCAGCCGAAACCTATGCCAATGGCCGTGAACCCTGGGTTACAGACGGTACACCGCAAGGCACAAAAATGCTGATGGATATCAATCCCGGTGCTAACGGATCAATTCCTGAATCGTACATTCAGTCAGATACCCATTTATTTTTCATTGCCAATAATGGCATTACAGGCAGTGAACTTTGGGCATTGGATTTGGTTACCAATGTGCCTTCGCTCATGAAGGATATCATTCCCGGAAATAACTTTTCGGGGCCCCTTGTACTGGGCATTAAGGGCGGGAAATTGTATTTTATCGCTAATAGAACCTTTGCTCCCAAATCTACAGAACTTTGGAAATCTGATGGCACTTCTGCCGGAACTATATTGGTGGGTACGCTTCCTTTGTTATTATCCCCGGCACCCACCGGATCGATTTTGTTCAACGATCATTTCTATTTTGCCGCTGAGGATGAAAACCATGGCAAGGAGCTTTGGCGAACGGATGGAACCATTGCAGGCACTACGCTTATAAAAGACATCAATGCTTCCCCCGGGGGAAGCGATCCCTATGGTTTCTGCATCATGGATTCGTCATTTTTATTTTATGCCTATACACCCCAAACTGGTTTAGAACCATGGCGCTCCGATGGCAGTACAGCAGGCACCACCTTAATTAAAGATTTAAACACTGGTGTTGGCCCTAGCGACCCACACAGCAGTGTTGTCTTTTACCCTTATAAAGACAAAGTCTATTTTAGCGCTCAGGATTCGGGCAACCAGCAAAATTTGTGGGTTACCAATGGAAGTCCGGGTGGAACCAATGCCGTTTTCGGCCTCGATAAAGAAGCCGGATACTTTTACCCCGGAAATTTTTTTTCAACTCCTTCTATATTATTTAATCTGGCAAACGCATATTTCAATCAAAAAGGATATGGTGAAGAATTATGGAGTTTACGGTGGTGTAATGATAGCATCTTGTCATTGCCTGTCGCTACCGATATATCATTTAACCATCAACCAATAAATGATACCACGTCGTGCAGGTGCAATATTTTTGGAGAATTAATGGATAAGGTAGTCAGCAGTGGGGTGAAGCCAATAACAGGTAAAATTCAATCGAAGGTTTGGATTGAGGAAAATGCACCAAAGGGATATGTAAATAAAGTGTTTGAAATACTACCTGTAAACCAGGATTCATTAGCAACAGGGTTGGTTACCCTTTATTATTCACAGGAAGACTTTGATGCCTTTAATCAGGTACATGATAATCAATTGCCTGCAAATCCTCTTGATTCTGCGGGCATTAAAAACCTGTATATAGAACTCAGAAAAGGAGGTAGTAAAAATGGAAGCGGACTTCCTGTAAGTTTTATACAGGAAATAGAAACCTTACAGCCGGAATCCGACCAAATACGTTGGGATTCAGTAATGAAACGTTGGGAAATTGAAATAGCTGTAACAGGAGGATTTGGCGGTTTTTTTGTAAAAGCAGACAGTTGTATGTTAAGCGAATCGTTTACCTGGCGTGGAAGCAATTCAGAGGATTGGGATAATGAAAATAACTGGCTGGAAAAGGCAAAGCCTTCCATTGGTGCAGAAATCATCATTCCATCGTACAGGCGTTTTTATCCGCTCATTTCTCAAAACGTTTTAGTCAGAAAATTGCAATTGGAAAAAGGTGCCATCCTCAAAGTAAATCCGGGTGTAGTGATTGATATTAATGAGAAAGTGTGCAGGTAAGTTGTTGCACTGCTTTACGAACAGGCATTAATGGTAAACATGCGTGCTAAGAAAATCCGGTGAAAGGCATTTCCCACAATCTGTCGCCTTATTGTTTATTATTCGGAATAGTATGTATATTAGTCCCTCAGGTTTTTGAAGGTTAATAAACTTTTACATGAGAATTCCGGCAATTTTCACCTTTTTTCATGTTTGCCCATGGTGTGTATGCACAATACCCTGGGGGTGGAAACGACGGTTATTCCCGGGCGGTTTCGGCTTTGGAAAAGCCGGTGCCAAATATTCGTTTTCGAGCAACGTCTCCCGCCAGGGCTTGCCTGAAGATAGTCAGGGACGTTACAATTACCCCTCTCCATTCACCGCAGGTGGTATCAGTTTATACACCACCGGCGTTACAATCCTGCTTAAAACAGTTGATGAAATCAATCCCCCGATAATTACCAATGCCAGCGGACTAATGAGCGGATTACTGCTCAGCGCAATGGGTATTAATCCGCCTATGGCAGTAAGCGAGGTAAGCACAATCGGCAGAAAACGAATTTCGCCCGCTTCGCGGATGGCATCATCAAGGCTTTTACCCTCTTTGCGCAATTGGTTGGTAAAATCAACAAGCAGAATGGAGTTTTTTACTTCAATTCCGGCAAGGCCTATAAAACCTACGATTGCCACAAACGACAAGGGGTTTCCCGTTGCCCACAGCAGCAGTACACCGCCAATAATACCAAGTGGAATTACCGACAGCACAATGAGGGTACTCTTGAAGGTCCTGAACTCGAGCACGAGTATGGTAATAAACAGGAAGACGGTCAGGATGATGACGGTTGAAAACCCACCACCAAAAGCCTCGGCCTGTGTTTCGGCCTCACCTGCGGGCACAAATGCATAGCCGTCTGGCAGGTTGGCAGTTTCTGCTTTTTCAAGAAATTGGCTGAGAACATCCTGCGCGAGTACGCCTTTTTTTACATAACTTGTTACCACGGCATATCGTTTTTTATTGATGTGGTTAATGGTAACCGGCGAAGTTTCAAAACGGAGACTGGCTACAAGGTTCAGCGGAACCGGTGTACCCAAGGCGTTGTTGACAAAAAGGTTTTCGAGTGTTTGCAGGGTTGCGAATCCTTCTTTCGGTGCATTAATTACGATGTTGTAATCCTCGTCTTTTTGTTCATCGGTAAGGGTGCCAAGGTTTAGCCCGGCTACCGCCATACGAACTGTCCGGTCAATATCGCTGGTTAGGATACCAAGCATGCGGGCCTTTTCGCGGTTTATTTTTACCCTGATATCGCTTTTCAGCAGATCCACTTCGTTGCGCACATACACGGTGCCTTCAATGCCATCGAGCATGGTTTTTGCTTTGGCAGCAAGTACACGAAGGGTATCGAGGTTGTCGCCGGTAATGCGGATGGCAACCGGAGCTTCCACCGGCGGGCCCTGTTCAAAGTCCTTCACCTCAATATTGGCGCCGGCAAATCCAAGGAAACGGGTGCGCAGTTCTTCAATCAGGTCGCGTTTTTCATCAGGATTCACGTCATTTTCAAGTTGTACGAATATTTGTGCGAAATCACTTTTTTCGTTGTTCTGTATTTCATTGTAATAAATGCGGGGATTGCCTTTGCCGGCATTGCTTGTGTAAAACATGATTTCAGGAATATTGGCGAGTTCAGCCTCCACTTTTCGGGTCATTTCATTGGTGGCTTCCAGGTTGCTTTGCAGGGGCATGTTAATATTAACGAGGAATTGTGCCTTTTCTGAGGTAGGGAATAGCTTGAACCCGATTACAGGAAAAATGAGCATGGATCCTGCAAATACCAGTCCTGCAATGATCAGGGTGAGGATGGGTTTGTTGAGGGCAACGTCAAGCACCCTGCCGTAACTGCCCTTAATGATGCGTTGCAATACACGGAGAAAAATATTTCCTTCGCTGCTATGGTTTGTTTTTAGTACACGGCTCGCAAAAAAGGGCACTACGGTAAGTGATACAATCATAGAGGCAAATACCGAAGCAATAACTGCTAAGGCCAGGCTTCTGATAAATTCGCCCGATGCCTCGGGTAAAAAAGCAAGCGGCATAAAAGCTACCATTAATGCAGCCGTACAGCCAACCACGGCTAAAGCAATTTGCTTTGTGGCTTCAATTGCTGCATGTCGTTTGCCATATCCATCGCGAAGCCAGCGTTCAATATTTTCTACCACCACAATACTGTCATCCACCAGCAGGCCAAGCGCTACTACAAGCCCTACAATACTCAACTGATTAAGTGAGAATCCCATTGCATTCAGCGAAATCAGCGCAAGTGCAAGACTCAGCGGAATGGCCACCATTACAATCAGCGAGGCACGGTAACCAAGCGGTAATAGGGTTAGCAGTACAAGCCCGATGGCAATTAAAAAGTCAAATCCCAGCCCTGATAACCTGCGTGCTACATTTTCCGCCTGATCAAACGTTTTTACGAGGTCAATATTAGAAGGCAAAGTTTTTTCAAAGGCATCTACCACCGGATGAAATTCATCCCTTGTTTTGGCAATATTCATGCCTTCTTTTTGTGCGGCGAGTACTATTACAGCGCGGTGTCCGTTTATCCGTACAATATGTTTGGGTTCTTCGTACCTGAGTTTTACATCGGCCACATCGCGTAAAAAAATAATACTTCCGTTGGCATTATAAACAACGGTATTGGCTATTTCATCAACACTGTTGTACTTGCCGCTTGTTTTTATGTTGAATACCTTTTCGCCTGCACGTATGCTGCCGCCGGGTATATTGGCTGCCTCGCTTTGAATGCTGCCAATTACTGCATTCAACGGTATACGCATGCGTGCAAGCTTATCCATGTGCAGGTCAATGCGTACCTCCTGTTCCTGCGCACCCTGGTATTCCACTTTTTTCAGGCTCTTAATTTTCTCAAGCTGCTCGGTAAGTTCATCTGCCTTTTGGCGCAGCAGTTGCATGGAAGCATTTTCGCTTACAAGGCCAACCTGTAGAATTTTTACATCGGTTGGGGTTACTTTTCTTACCTCCAGTTTCAAAAGATCGGCCGGCAATTTATCGCGAAGGGCATTTATTTCCCTTACCAGTTCCTGGTACTTATCGTTTACATTGCTGTTGTAATTAAATTCAACTTCAATTACGGCCGAACCATCATCAATCCTGGTTTTAATCCGCTTGATATTTTCGAGCTCGCTCACCTGCTTTTCAATGGGTTTTACCACAAGTTCTTCCATATCCTTGGGGCTTGTGCCCGGGTAAATAACCACTACAGGAAATTGGGGCGGGTTAATTTCAGGGTCTTCGGCCCTTGGCATGTTGAAGAGGGTATTTACCCCCACTACTACCGTCATCATAAACATGAGGAGGGTAAGCTGCCAGTTTTTTACTGCGAATGAAATTATTTTCATACCGATGGTGTTAGTGGTGAGTGTGATCAGTTGTTTACAATAATGGCTGATTGGTCGTTAAGGTAGGCGCTGCCTGAAATTACAATGAAAGCTTCTTTTTCAAGACCTGCAATTACCTCCACACGGTCGCTGTAAAGTTTGCCAAGGGTTACCTCTTTTCGCTGTACCGTTTTTTTATCGGTGGTTATAAATACGTATCCCTTATCGCCATCGGCCTCAAGCAGGGCTGCATACGGTATTACATTGGCATAGGTTACTTTCCCGTTAATAATTTTGGCTTTGCCAAACATGCCTGTGGCGGGCTTTTCGCCGTTCAGGTCCACACGCAGTTCCACACTGAACGAACCATTCAACGGGTCGGCAGCAAGTGAGCGGTTGGTTACCTGTGCGGAAAAAATTTTTCCGGGAAAGGCATCAAGGGTTACCTGTGCCTTATCGCCAAGGACAATATTGGCCCATTCGGCATCGGTTACCCCTGCCCGAAGTATCCAATGGCTGTTACCCGAAACATGGTTTACCAAAAATACCGGCATGCCCGGTCCGGCTATTTCTCCTGCGCTCATCAGTTTTTTTACCACAAACCCGCTGGCAGGCGCCACTATGCGGGCATATTGCTGGTTAAAGTTGGCTGCCGATAATCCTTGTTTTGCAATATCCAGGCCCGTTTTGGCATTCTGCAATTGCTCAAGGGTGGCTACGCTGTCTTTGTAAAGGTTGTAAGCGCGTTCATAGTCGCGCTCCGCCTTTTGTACATTCAGTTGAACCTGGCTTACCTGCGAGGCAATCTCGGTATTTTTCAGTGTGGCAAGTACCTGTCCGGCTTTTACAAAATCGCCTTCGTTTACAAAAACAGATTCTACAACTCCGCCAATTTTAAAGGAGAGTTTTGATTCGTCTTCGGTAAACAAAAGTCCTGTGGCTTCAATGGAATTGGCGAGCCCACCCGTTTGCACAGGAGCAAGGGTTACGGGAATGGCTTCGCCGCGTGTGGGAATGACTGATTGTTTGGCCGGCTCTTTACAGGCCTGCAAAAGCAGCAGTGCAGTGGTGAATATAATTGTGTATTTCATAGCAGTAGGATTGATATTTTGAAAGAATTGTATGGTAAATTAATTCAGGCTGACGGAGGCTACCTGACGTTCGTAATCGGCATAGGCGCTTAATGCTTTGTATTTACTGATTTGCTGTTGAATTTCGGCGGTGGTTAACTGATTACGTGCATCAAGCCATTCAATAAATGTATTGGTGCCTTCGCTTCGTCCACGCTCAATTAGTTTGAAGTAGGCCGCAGCAGCCTGCACCTGTTTTTGCCCGGCACGGTAATTGGAAAGTGCTGTATGAACGTTGTTGCGCGAATTGAAAGCCTGCAGCTGAAGTTGCTGCGCCACCAGTTGCTGCTGTGTTTGTGTTTGCTCAAGGTCTTTTTTGCTTTGATCAATTTTATACAGGTTGCGTTTTCCCTGAAAAATGGGCATATCCAACTGCAGGCCAAACATATAATAAGGCCCTTTACCGCTGTTTACAAAGTCAAATCCCTGCGAGCCCAGGTCAAAAAAAGTATTCACCCTTGGTTGCCGGAAGCTTTCATTTAACCGTATCAGCGATTTGTTTATTTCTTCCGCGGTTTGCAGTTGTGCAAGCTCTTCGCGGTTTGCAATGGTAGTCCGGTCTGTTTCAGGCAGCATAAGGGTTTCGGGCAATTCAGGTACCTGTATTTCAATGGGTTCGTTTATTGGTCGGTTGAGTAAAAAATTAAAATAGGCTTTCGCTTTTTCGGCTTCATTTTTTGCGCTTTGCCATTGCGCTTCCACCTGTTGTACATCGGCTTCGCTACGGTTAATATAGGCTGGTAAACCCTTCCCGTTTTTATATAAGGATTCATTTACACGCAACCCCCTTTCCACCACCACCTTTGTATTTTCATAAATGCGAATGCCTTCAGATGCAAGCAGGTAGGTGTAGTAAGCCGTTTTTACATCCTTTATGAGTTCGCGTTTATAAATATCAATTTCTGCCTCGCTCAGTTTTATCTGTTGTTCTTTTACCTGCCGGTTATATTTAAGCTCCGGGTTAAGAACGGGGTAGGTGGTCCTGAGTTTTATATCATAAAAATTATTGGGTAAAAACTGCTCTTCTACATTACTTATTTGTGGAAACTTGGTGGTACCGGTAAGTTGATTGAGTGTGCTGTAAACAGGGTTCATTAAATCTCCCACCGGAATATCAATGGAGCGGCCGCCATGTGCGAGCGAATAGCTGCCACCCAATTGCACCGCGGGTAAAAAATAGCTGCGGGCTTCCTGTAGCGCGAGCATACTTTTTTCGAGGGTTACGGTTTTTTGTTTAATCACCAGGTTGCTGTCGAGTGCCTGCTGAATATACGCGTTAAGTACGGGCTGCGTGGCAGTTTGGGCAGATGCACCTGTTAGCAGGCCTGCAAAAAAAAGCAGCATAAGTGTGAGGATACGTGTCATTTTTTACTGTTTATTGATGGTATAATATTTATTGAACACCGTTCATTTGTTGGATAAAAAAAGGGTTATAATTTATTGAGTGTATCTGCATAATAAACATAACCTTGTTCAAGCATCTCTTTTTCATCGGCCCCGTGCATTACGCCCATGCGTCCGCGGCAGTAAATAGCGCACATACCGTGCAATCCGCTCCATATCATAAAGGCAAGTGCCTGCAGGTCCTTACCCTTAAACCTTCCTTTTGCCTGACATTGTGTAAGGGTTTGTACGAGGGTATCAAATACCCGGTCGCCCATTTTCCATTCACAGGGATCGTGCAGCATGTTCATTGGGGCACTCATTATAAACATGAGGTCGTATAAATCTTTATTGTTAAAGGCAAATTCCATATACAGTTTACCCATTGCCTTTAGCCTTTCAAAGGGTTCAGCAATCTGAAAGAGCGGCTCAAAGAGGCTGAATAGTTTTCCAAAAGCCTCGTTGTGCAGGGCTAAGAAGATTTCATCCTTCTCTTTAAAGTACAGGTAAAGGGTACCGGCGCTGTATTCTATTTTGTCGGCAATATTGCGCATACTCGTTTGGTAATAGCCCTTTTCAAGGAAGATTTCGAGCGCAGCATCGAGAATGAGCCGCCGCATTTGCTCTTTTTCCCGTTGTTTTCTGTCTTCGATGGCCATTTATGGAATATTTACGGGTGTAAAATAAATGAACGCTGTTCATTTTACCAAATTTTTCATCTTTTTTCTTTCATTTTTTCTTTAAAATCGTCCAAAATTGGTGTTGCAACAACTAATTTTTCCTACTTGGCCATCCCACAAGCCCTTTCCTGTAAACCTTTACAGCAAAGGGTTTTAATAAAATTTTGTAGATTTTGCCATCATTTTATGCTGCAAAATTTGGGCTTTACCCCAAAAAACAGCGCGGTATGTTTGCATTGTGATTGAGAAAAGAAGGCCTTTCGGATTTCAAACACAAGTCCATATAAAAGGATCGTACGAAATCCCAAACGATTATTGCCCTGTGAGTGAACAGGCTGAATGCCCACGATTGTTGCTACAATGAGGAAAAAGTTTTCTGACCCGAAAAAGTGGGTTAGAACTCAACAACAGAACAGTATTTGTTAACAACAAAAACAAAAATTAAAATTATGAAAAAGAATTTCATGTCAGCCATACTTATTGCAACTATGATAACTATGGCCCCCGCAGCTTTTGCCGGAAACAATAATGGCAAAAATGGTAAGAATGGTAAAACCGAAGTTGTGAACAACATCAGCAACAACATTGATGTACAGTATGTAGGTGAAGCTGATGGCTCCGTTTTACTCCAGGTAAATTTGGTAAAAACCGGTAACCGTTTGGGATTGCTCCGCATTTTGGATGGTTACGGTGAAGTACTTCACACCGAGCGTGTTTCAAACAACAACTTCGCCCGGTACATCAAGGTGTCGCCCGATGAGCTTGCAAGCCTCGAGATAACCTATGATACCAACGAAGGTTTTGGTAGAAAGCGTTACAACCTGACTGTTTCCCGTCAGGAGGAATTCAGAATTGTAGAAGTGGCAGCAAACTAAGGGTAAACTATCCTACCTCCATTATACAGCTGGCAGTGCTTCCTTATGGGAGGCCTGCCTTTTTGCTTTCAGGAACCAACTTTTTCGGAAATTTGCAGAAAGAATTATGCAACACATTTACTGCATTTCGGGTTTGGGTGCCGATTTCCGCATTTTCAGCAAGCTGCAGGTAAAGGATGCTGCTATGCACCCCATCGAATGGAAAATGCCTGAACCCGATGACACCCTTGTTTCTTTTGCCCAAAAGCTTTCTGCTCAGATCATTCACCCCAACCCGGTTTTGCTCGGGGTTTCGTTCGGGGGGATGCTTGCCACCGAAATGGCAAAATTTATTCCGGTTCAAAAGGCTATTATTGTTTCGTCCTGTAAGTTGCGTGCCGAATTGCCGGCATACATGCGTGCGGCAGGCAGGGTGGGCCTCCATAAAGCAATTCCATTTTGGACGGTTACCCAAAACAAGCACCTCAACCGGTTTATTTTTGATACCCGAAGCCGCGAAGAGGAACTTTACCTGAAACGGTTGATGCTTGCCGAAACCAACGTGCAATTCATCCGTCGTTCGGTAAATATGATCCTTAACTGGCGAAATACCGACAAGCCTGCAACATTGGTACATATCCATGGCGATTGCGATAAACTATTGCTTCCCGGAACAGTACATCCCGATTACTGGGTAAAAAACGGCGGCCATTTTATGATCTGGAATATGGCTGATAAAATCAGCGAAATTCTTAACCGGGAATTGGCAGGTTAATTCCATTTCCCTGAATATATTTGTAAGGCTATGCCCAATTTAAAAAGGATATTTTTCCCCGTTTTCATATTTTTTGTTGCAACAGGTGCCCTTAATGCCCAGCGTTTGCAGGGTTTTTACAGCGGTCAGTTAAAACTTGCCGGGTCGGGGGCCAAACTCAGCGCCCAGCTCGACCTGATGGAAGACAGTGGCAGGTACACAGCCGTTTTCAGATCGAGGGCGGTGGAAGAACTTGCCGTTGCCGGCTGCGATAACTGGCTGGAGGGGGTAATGAAAGGTGGCCGTATTGAAATGGAAAATAAGACGACACTGCGGGAAACCAATGTTCCTCCGGGGGCTTGCTTAGGCTATAAATTTGTAAAACTATCTGTAAAGGAGGAAAATGGTGAATTGCAGTTATTCGGTAACCTGAATGAAGATAATGGCATATTATATGGCAGGGTAACCCTTACCAGGGTGGATACTGCTGTTTCATTTTCGGTGGAAGAAGAGGCGGTTGAGGCAAAAAGAAGAATGGGTGAAATATATATTGCCGCCGGAAGGAAGGATGAGGAAATTATTTCCCGCATGTTAATGGTGCGCGGGATTGAGTTTGTAGATACACTTTCTGTTCCACCTACTGGCGCCTCGCTGAAAGTGGAAGCCCCCGATGCGGATATTTTTCACCGGCTTACGGTAATGGTAAATGACAATGTGGTGCTGCTTGCCGCAACTCCAAAGCAACAGGGTGCCATCATCAGGCTTAAAGAAATGGTGCCGGGTGAGGTTGAAATAATACTGCTTTGTTATCATTTTATGGTGGATGTAGCTTTTGATGTAAAGCTTACCCTTAACTGGCAGGGTGGAGAAAAAGTTTGGACTATTCCGGTATCAACCATGAAAAACAAGGCTTTGATGCTTCGCATAAAAGAGCCGGAAACACAATAGTTTGTGAACATTATTTAACCTTTTTGCCAATTATTCTTTCTGTATTAAGCTTCATTCTTGTCAAACCCTTTATTTTGCTTTGAATTAAATATTGTATGATGCGCCTTAAACAAAAATCATTAACAGCATTTATTGCGGCATTCTTCTGTTTTTATATTTCAGCCGCCCAAAAACTTGATTTCCCGCTTATTTACAGCGGAAAAATTCTGGATACCGTTAGCACCCTTCAAAACGAAGAAAAATATAAGGAGGCCCTGCGATATTGTTACAGCATACCGGCTAACGATACC
>ERZ795056.3236-NODE-3236-length-17618-cov-7.546831_pt1 | contig 17618 bp, 18 predicted proteins | sample MGYA00375140_ERZ795056 | MGnify/ENA primary metagenome ERZ795056 (study PRJEB30185, sample SAMN05720227) | activated sludge metagenome | isolation source: Anaerobic digester | place: USA | collected 2015-03-09 ... | reverse complement strand
GTGTTGCGAAACTGCTGGAAGGGAAAGACCCTGAAATCAAGCGCATGAGTCTAAGCCAGCCGCTTTAGCGGAAGATAGCTCGGTACAGACCCGAGACCATGAACATGGGCAGTGCAATGCCGATAGAGGCTGCAACGGCCAGCAAAGCATTACCGGACAGCGCCACAAGCTCCCCCAGCCGCAGATAGAAAGCCAGCCATACAGTCCGGACACAAAGGCCCAGATCGACCGACAAAGCCACAAAGCGCTTTGCCGCTCGCGGCAAGGCCAGAATGGGGGCGGCCAACTTAAACAGAGGCTGTTTCACGGCGTGCAGCCCCCTGAGTCCTGAGTCATCAAGATGATCTGTGCTTTTCTTCAATGTGACACTCCATCCCTTGCCAGAACCTTCAACGCCGTCATCCAAAGTATCTTCATATCGAAAAACAGAGACCGACGCTCCAGATACTCCGCATCCATCTGCACCTTTTGAGGAATCGGCAGATCATCCCTACCGTTGACCTGTGCCCACCCAGTCAAGCCTGGCACCAGTTCATGCACACTTTTTTCGGTACGCAAGGCAATGAGGTCGTCCTGGTTGAAAAGTGCTGGACGGGGCCCTACAAAGCTCATGTCTCCTTTCAGGATGCTCCACAACTGGGGCAATTCATCCAAGCTGGATTTGCGCAAAAAAGAGCCGATGGGTGTAAGCCATTGTTCAGGGCTCTGCAGCAAGTGTGTGGCCACCGCCGGGGTGTCAATCCGCATGCTGCGGAATTTCGGCATTTTGAAAATGCGGTTTTGGTAGCCCACCCGGTCGCTCCAATACAGGGCGGGCCCAGGCGAAGTCAGCCTGACGGCCAGCGCGACAAACACTATGGGGAACATAAGAAACACAGCAGCTACCAACGCCACTGCCAAGTCAAACAACCTCTTCATGGGCGAAAACCTTCAGCGGCACGCCGCAGCCCTTCATCCACGGACACCGGTGGAGTCCAGTCCAGCAAATGTCTGGTTTTTGCAACGTCCAGCTGCAATGAGCCGCACAGGCGCTGATAGATGCCCGGCTTATCCAATACGGTCGCCCCAAGCTTTAACAGTGTAGGAGGCAGAGAAAAAAGACGTGCAGGATGCCCCATTGCAGCGCCCATGCGCTTGAGCAGTTGTGCAGTTGAAAGGTCTTCTCCGTCACTCACCAGAAACGTCTGATTCGCAGCTGCTGGGTGGTTCAAGCAGGTCACAATCAAGTCCAGTAGGTTGTTTAACGCCACCATGCTGCGTCGGTTCTCGGTCACTGCAGCCAGTGGTAGCGGTACACCGCGCGCCAGCAAGCGCATCATGGATTCGAAGTTGGCTTTGACACCTGGCCCATACACCAGTGGCGGCCGAACGATCACTACCTCCATGCCTGTGTCGGCAGAAATCTGACGGAGCACCTGCTCTGCCTCGTGCTTGGAGACTCCGTAGGGGTCTTCTGGTGCAGGCACTTCATCGGCTGTGAATGGTTTCCGCGTTTCCGTGAATTCACCGTTCACCTTGATGGAACTTAGAAAGACAAAACGCCTCACCCCTGTGGCCGCTGCCTGGCGAGCGAGAGTGGCTGTGCCTTCGACATTCACACGACGAAACTCGGCCAACGGGTCCGCGCTCTTGTCGTTCATCACGTGCACACGAGCTGCCAAGTGCACAACTTGGTTGACGTTTTTCAGAGCAACCGTCCAGTCGGTTTCTGACGAAAGGCTGCCAATCGCGACAGCCTCAGCGCCATAGTGTTTTGAGTTCAGCGCTCTCACTGCACCGCGTACAGAGACGCTGTTTTTGCGCAATCCTGCACAAAGCGCCGAACCAACGAAACCGTTCGCGCCCGTCACCAACGTTGTCATGGGTTCACAAGGCCTTGCGCCAGACCGTTCGGTTCACGTATTCGGTGTAGCTTTCCACGATGCGAAGCACCTGTTTGGAGACCGAAGGGTTCTCATAATCCTGCACAGGGCGCACTGCTGCTTTCTCACGAGTGTGTTGCGCCACTGTGATCCGAACCGCATCCAGCACACGACCCCTCTTCAGACCGGCCATGATCAGCGTCCCCGCGTCCATGCCTTCCGGGCGCTCGTGGGCATTGCGTATGGTGATGGCAGGCAGGTTCAGCAGCGACGCTTCCTCGGTGATCGTTCCGCTATCAGATATCACGCACAACGATTCCATCTGCAGGTGGATATAGTCACAGAAGCCAAATGGCTTCATGAACTGAATCCTGTCATCAATCTTCACGCCCGACAGAGCATCAAGCTGCTTGCGAGTTCTCGGGTGAGTCGAGACGATCACCGGCATGTCGTAGGTTTCGGCCAGTGCGTTTAAGGTGTCCATCAGGTCCCGGAGGTTTTCCTCGGAGTCCACATTCTCTTCGCGGTGTGCGCTGACGATGAAGTAGCGCCCCCGCTTAAGCAGCAACCGCTGGAGTGCGTTAGAGGCCTGAATCTTGGGCATGTAGTGGTCCAGCACCTCACGCATGTGTGATCCGGTCTTTATGATGGTTTCAGGCCGGATTCCCTCCGCGACCAAATAGCGTCGGGCGTGTTCAGTCAGCACCATGTTGATATCGCTCAGGTGGTCCAGCACCTTGCGATTGAGCTCTTCGGGCACCCGCTGGTCAAAGCATCGGTTACCCGCCTCCATGTGAAACACCGGCACCTTCCGCCGTTTGGCCGCAATGACTGCTAGGCATGAGTTGGTGTCGCCGTACAACATCACGGCATCCGGCTGCTCTGCGGCCAAGACCTCGTCGGCTTTCTCGATCACCCTCGCAATTGACTGGGCCGCGTTGTCTCCAACGGCCGCTAGAAAGTGATTTGGCTTGCGGATCTCAAGTTCGTCAAAAAAAACCTGGTTCAGCTCGTAGTCGTAGTTCTGCCCGGTGTGCACCAGCACATGCTGGGTGTGGCGGTCGAATTCGGCGATCACCCGGCTCATCTTGATGAGTTCCGGCCGGGTACCGACAATGGTCATGACCTTAAGCATTCAACTCATCCTTGATGTAGTCCAAGGTCAGAAGCAAGGACTTGACTTCTTCAACGTTCAAACGCCGCGTGTTGTGCGAGGTGTAGTCGTCAAGCTTCGAAATATCTGTCTCCCCCTCACTGAAGTACTTGGCGTAGTTCAGATCGCGGTTATCTGCAGGAATGCGGTAGTAGTCCCCCATATCGATCGCATGCGCCATCTCCTCACGGGATATGAGCGATTCGTAGAGCTTCTCGCCGTGTCGTGTACCAATCACTTGAGTCTGTTTGTCGGGCTGGCCAAGAAGTTCCTTCAATGCTTTTGCGAGTTCTCCCACGGTCGAAGCGGGGGCTTTCTGCACAAAAATATCGCCTTGCTGCCCATGGGTGAAGGCATACAGCACCAAGTCCACTGAGTCTTCCAAAGACATCAGGAAGCGTGTCATGTTCGGGTCTGTGACGGTAAGTGGCCGCCCTTCCTTGATCTGGGATACGAAAAGAGGAATGACAGACCCACGGGAGGCCATCACGTTGCCGTAGCGGGTGGCGCAGAAAACTGTCTCGCCAGCTTGCTGGAGGCGCGCTTTGGCCACCATTACCTTTTCAGCCATCGCCTTTGAGATGCCCATAGCGTTGATAGGATAAACTGCTTTGTCGGTGGACAAGACCACTACACGCTCGACGCCTGCGTCGGTCGCTGCATCGAGCACGTTCTCGGTACCTATCACGTTGGTGCGCAAAGCCTCCATCGGGTAGAACTCGCAGGACGGAACCTGTTTTAATGCCGCCGCATGAAATACATAGTTCACCCCCTTCATGGCCTGACGCAAGCTTGCCTCGTCGCGCACATCGCCAATGTAAAACCGCAGCTTGGGATGATTGAGCGTAATACGCATGTCATCCTGTTTCTTCTCATCCCGACTGAAAACGCGGATCTCCTTGACATTCGTATCCAGAAAACGCTTAAGCACCGTCTGACCGAAGGAGCCGGTGCCACCTGTAATCATCAGGGTTTTGTTGTTGAACAATGTATTTCCTTTCACCTGAACTCGCGCATTTGCGCAACTAAGTCTGGCCATGCAGGTGCTACATAACCTGTAGCCTCCCGAAACCGGCTTGCATTCAGTGATCGATCAATTATTAAATGGTCGTCAGGCTCGATTTTCAGTCCTTTTTCGTATTCCCGGTTCACTATCTCCAGCAAGTCATATTTCGATATTGGTTGGCCGGCGACATGGTACAGCCCATGCAAATCTGTACGAGGCAGAACCTGATCGCGGATTACTCTGGCCAGTTCACAGGTAGGCAAGCCGGAAAAAATTGCGCGTGTGAAGCCTTTGACATTTACTTGCTGCGCGAGAAACCAGCCGATCAAGCCGTGAGCACTGTTCAACTCGTGCCCGATGATGGAAGTACGCAACGTAACTGCATGCGGATAATCCACTTCGCCGATTAGCTTAGACCGTCCATACAGATCTTTAGCATCGGATTCGTCTGTTTCCTGGTAATCTCCTTTACGTCCGGAAAACACACAATCGGTACTGATGTGCACCAGTCGCGCACGGACCAGCTCGCACAAGTGCGCTAATCGGTGTGGCAGCAAGGCGTTGATGGGCAACGCAGATAGAGGGTCTTCCGCTTCTGCCAGTTGCTTGACCAGGCCAATACAATTAATCACCGCCTCGGGCCGCACGCGTGAAAACAGCCAAGTCAAGGAATCGGTGTTTTCAACGTCGATCCCTGTAATGATGTTGTCCGCCACTTCTCTGGCGAAGAATTTTTTCACCGATGCTGAACGAGCACTTCCAAATACCTCATGGTGTCCTCCATGTGCCATCACCCGAAACATGGCATTGCCAAGCATGCCCGAGGCCCCCAGTACCAGAATTCTCATGTTGTCTTCTCCCGTCCGGAAACCACTTCCTTGAAATGTTCCACCAATTCGTCAGCCAATGCATCCGGTGCAAAATGCCTGTCAAAATACCTCCGACCGCTCTGGCCCATTTGCTGGCGTTCAAGAGGTGACAGCGCTGCCAACCGCAGCACATTTTCCGCCAGCGCCTTTGCGTTTCCAGCCTCAGAGCAGAGTCCTGCGCCAGCTTCGCAAATGATGCGAGAACCTTCTCCATCCAGGGCTGCCAAGACTGGTCGACCAGCAGCTAGATAAGCCTGTAACTTGCTCGGTATTGTCAGCCCAAAAGTCGGTTCCGGCCGCAAGCTAACCAGCAAGGCTTCAGCGGCGGCAAAGATGGCGCTCATGTCCGAGGCCTCGAAACGACCAGTCAAAGTCAAGTTGGTCAGCCCATAGGCATCTCGCTGATGTACTAGCCAATCATCCAAGCTACCGCTGCCCACCAATACTATGCGAATATCTGGATGCGGTAGTAACTCGCGCGCTGCCTCAACGATAGTCTCCAAAGCCTGAGCAGTTCCAAGATTGCCAGCGAACACAACACTGAAATGAGCCTGAAGTTCTTTCACCAGTGCCGTTGCGCGCTGACTAGCATGGCGCTCGCTACTTGTCATGTACAGATTCGGGTAGTAATGGATTTTGGTTGGATCGTCGGTCAGGGCTGCTACCGGCGCCACGAAGGCCCTAGATTGCACCAGGATGCGATCGCTGGCGCGGTATATCAAACGCACGACGCGGGCCACCGCACCTAGCAGCCACTGATTCTTGATGCTCCCCGTCGCAGACAAACTCTCAGGCCACAGATCTTGAACCCAAACCACTAGCGGAATCTGCCGGCTACGCGCCAACCAGATGGCCGGCAGTGCTTGCATCAACGGTGACGGAGCGTAAACGAATACGAGATCGTATTCGCGCTCTCCAACCAGGCCTCGCCCAAACACAATGCCCGAAAAGATAAATGAAAGATAGTTCAACGCCAACCGGGTGTGCGAGCGATGTCCCCGAGCAACAATCGGTAACCGCAAAATAATCGTTCCATTATGCCGCTCCCGGTGGCAGCCTCCCGCACGATACCCTTCAAAAATCAGTCCATCAGGATAGTTCGGCTTGCCGGTCAAAACAGTCACTTCGACGCCGCGCGCGACGAGTAACGGCACAAGGCTGTTGATCAGGAAATTTTCAGGCCAGTAATACTGGGTCAACAACAGAATTCGCATCTCAGCCCGACTCTGCTAGCCGCACCAGAAAACTAGCCGCATCGCCAGGCATGGCAGGCTCCACCGCCTCCCCCTGGTATCGCATTACTGCACGCGCAATCGACAGCGCAGACTCCGGATCAAAACTGACGACCGGCGCCACCACATCGCGCACGTAATCGCGTTCCGCAGCGACAATAGGCAATCCTGCCTGGCGTGCTTCCAACAGCGGCAAGCCAAAAGACTCGAACAACGATGGATAGATGAGGGCGCCGCAATGCGCATACAGTCTGGAAATCTGTTCCGCTGGTACAGGGTTGTTGAAAACACACAGACCATGCTGGCGCACCAACTGTTCCACCCAGGAGCAAAGCGCGGCGTCGCGCTGCGTATCCAAGGTCAGGCAAAGCGACGGCAGAAAGCCATTATTCGCCAGCAGAATCCATGCCTGAAGCAAGCGACGATGATTCTTGTGCGGCTCACCCGACGCCACATACAGGTAGTCATAGCGAAGTGGCAGCTGTTCTGCCGATGGTTGTATTTCCTGCGGAAGGAAGGGCAACACAATGGCTTCACGTCTAAAATGCTCTCGCACTTCTTGCGACATCGTTTCCGTTTGCACCAACAATGTAGCGCTACGTAGGCGATGGCGCAACCAAAGGCGCTCTATACGAATACGCAGGCGGGCCGACCATGGCAGACCCGCCAAGGGCCGCGAGCTGGTCAGATAGCGATTTTGCAGGTATACGAAAACCCGCGCTGAACTGCGAAACAATGGCGGCAAATTGCCGAAGCAAAACAGAACGTCACCGCTACGGCAAAGCAACTGCAAGCGACGCTCAGCCTGTAGTCTCCCAACCAGGCTAGGTGCGACCCGAATCACCCGCACACCGGGTGCAAGATCAGGCAGAGGCTCAAAACGCTCGTCTAGCTGCACCACGGCGGGCTGCCTCAGCGTGGAAAGCAACGCCAACAACAACGTACGCCCGCCGCCGAGATGAATATTGGGCGCATGAACGACCAAGGTCAATTCACGCTCCTCGGTCTCGCCAATACCATCAGGGTTTCACCACCCAACAGCCGAGCACCGAAGTCACGGTCCACAGCGTATGCCAGCCGACGTGCCCATCCGGCAACTCTCGTTTTGAAGGAACGTTGCGGTGCATCCAGTGCGGCTCCCGTATAGCGCGCTTCAACGATCTCGAAGCCTGACTCCTCAAGCAAAGAAAGCGCCAACCCGCGAGTGAAATAGTGCAAGTGCCCCACTTTATCCCGGACCTGCAGTAAAGGGCTCTCGCGCAAAACACTGACTGCTGACAGATCAAGAGGGAAATGGATCGCAACCAATTTGGAACGATGCCTAAGCCGTGCGAGGAACTCCCAGGGATTACCGAGGTGCTCCAGCACATCAAGCACCAGAATCAGGTCCGGGACAGGCTCGTCCAGAGAAAGGTAATCGGCCAGCTCGAAACGTATCCCGCGTACGGATGCGTCAGACCAGAAGCGACTGGCTTCCGGTGCGATGTCGAACCCCGCCAGCGAAGCCTTTGGGTAATACCCGCGCAACGCAGCCAGAATTGCCCCAGAGCCGCAACCTATCTCCACGATGGTGGACGGCAGGCAGTCATGAGTTGCAAGCAGCTGATGCAGCTTGTCCGCTTTCCAAGATGCATCGGCACTGTCCCAGTCAGGATTTTTCTGCGCGTAGTCACCATTCAGATAGCGATCCAGCGTGGGGTCTTGTTGCACGTTCATTTTCGATCAGTCTTTAAAATACCGCGCAGTTTCCAAAGCAGCCTATGCGCAGTGCGATTGATCGCTGCATTAGCCAATATGCGCAGCGTGCGTGGCGACAGCACCTCTTTCGGCGAATGTCGGATTGCCTGTTGTATGCACTGCCAAGCGCTGCGGAGCCTGCCGGCACGGAGATGCAGTTGTGCGCTGACCAAATTGGCGCTTGCCAGTGCACATTCTCTGAGCGCGCGATTCAAACCCCTGGCGGCAGTTTCGTTTAATACGCCGGAAACTATCAGCACGGGCTCTGCGGCGCGTTCCGGGGTTGTCACTGAATATGTCTGAGAACCTTCGTGCACACGGAACGCAGCGAGTACCTGCGGTAGATGAAAAATACTGCCATGCAGTCCGATTCGCAGCCAGAAATCGTAATCCGGCATTTGCCGATATTGAGGATTCCACGGCCCGGACTGCAGATAGACCGAGCGCCGGAAGAAGGCCCCCGGTCCAATAGGGCAGGACACGCGGGACAACATATGTTCGTAGCTGAATTCGGGCAGCCTGACCGTGCGCACCCGGCGCGACTCCGGATCAATCAGGTGAAAGTCACAATACGTGGCCACTACTGTCGGCATCGTCATCAGTGCCGCTACAGCGCTACTCACCGCGCCAGGCTCCAGCATGTCATCGGCACTCAGATAGCCGAGAACCTCCCCCTTGGCCATACTCCACCCGCGGGCCAAAGTACGGGATTGCCCCATGTTGGCCTGCGTCTCCCAGTAGAACCCGTCGCCGAGCTCTGCGAGTACAGCGGCCGTGTCATCCGTCGACCCGTCGTCGAGGACTATCAGCTCGACCTTGGGATAATTCTGGGCCAGCACACTTTTCACAGCCGCTGCCAGATAGCCGGCATGGTTGTACGCGGGTATTACCAGCGAAACGAGCGGGCGGTCAAATTCAGCTGCAGTTGCGCTCACAACGGATCTCGCTGCAGATACCACCTGCCCGGTGTGGACTCCACACACCGCACATGACCCGGCGTTTCGCTCTTGATTCGGTACATCTTCAAAGCCCGCGTATCGGGCAATTCCTGCACTTCAGCGGAGTGACTGATGGCGAGCTGGGCCACGTCATCCGCAAGCTTCCCAGAGACTTGCGTGTCAATTGCTATGTAAGCGAACCCATGCGACTGCAGCCAGGGCAGGAGTTGTGCCTCGTCAGGTATCTCTCGCTGCTCCTGCAACGAGTCCCTGCATTGAAGATGAGATGGTGCTAGCCAGTAGGGATAGTAGGAGGAAATCAATATTCGATCGCCCGGACGAGCGACTTCCTCGAGTTGCTGAAATGAGCTGCACTCCAAACTGGCAAGCAGGCACGCATTGTCCCGCGCATACTTCCCGGAAAGGATCGCCCCGGCTATGGGCAAAAGATGCCAGAAAGACGCCGCTATTGCCAGCATGACTGTGGCCGTGGTCCCCGTCTGCAGTATTCGGGACACAGGCATCCTTGTAAGCACATCTTCTGCCGTTATCGCAAGTATCGGCACGAAAAGCAGCAGCGTCGCGAGAATATATCTAGGTGCGATCACGGAAGGCCGCAGCACCATCCATGCCGCCACACCCGCAAATGCGGCAACCGTCACCGCCACCGTCATGCTCTTTCTCCATGATGGCGGGCGTTCCATCCAGGCCAGGAATGGCAAGAATGCAAGGAATAAAAATGATAGGCCACCGCCTTGCATCGGATAACGGCCGAAGACCAAAGCAAAGGGATATGTGAGCAGGATTTTTCTTGTCTCGTCAGGAGAAAACCAAACCTGACTGAGCAGGTTGCTTTCACTTTGGCCACCCAAGAATGGCGCAAGCGGCGCATCAAAGAGCATTCCATTTTTGAGTAGTTGGGGAATCCATGCGACAACAGCCGCGATTGCCATCAACCCACTCGCCCGAGCCAGGTCAACTGACGACTCCCCTAATTTGGTTTTTTCAGAACGACTTACTACCAGTCGCCAAGCTAGCAATACAAACAAACTCACACCCAGTACCAAGAGATAAGAAAACTTGGCAGTAGTTGCCAAGCCGGCAAACCATCCCGCCACACCACATGCCAGTACTGAGACTCGCGATTCCGTTCCACGCAACAACCAATAAACTGCGGCAAGACCAAATGCAGCGGCAGCCAGATCAACTTTACCGTCGTAGACGTAGTGATGAAACGTGTATGAGCTGAACAGCATGGCCCACGAAAGCGCAACTGCTGCGATTCCCCCACCACACAAACGCACTATGCCGACCAGCATTACTCCGACTGAAACAGCGATTGGAAACATGAAGAACTTGGCGGCATGTTCGTCAGCCAAAACCATCAATGCCGCGTAATGAAGTTCAACGGGCAAACCGATAACTGAGAAAAAATAGAAAGGCCCGTGCATAGGCTCAAGCAGTCCGGTAGCAGCGATAATTTTTGGATAGACCATGTAGAAAGCTGCAGCATCTCCTTTGGGTGGCAAAACCCATGCGCCGATAGCAGTCCCTAGGACAAGCAGAGCTGTGAACCCAGCAATAAGCAACAACCATTGGGGCATCTCCCTGATTGCCTTCAGTTGATCAAGCGATGCATACATACAGTCGTGCAGACTTTTTCGGCCCAACATCAACCCAACTGAACCGGGCAACAAAACCAAGATCAGCGGTAGCGGACGTAACTGCCCAATCAATCCCAGGACCGTTAATAGTGATGAAATTACTGCAGCACCTGTCAAGAAACCGCTGGCAACGAGAATTGACGAATCGTCAGAAGAACTTTCATCTGTGGATATCTTGATGCGACCGGGACCAAACGCTTGGACAATCAGAAATCCCCACCCCAGGCAGACAACAGCGTAGGCTACGGAAATCGCAAGTGACAGCATCCAGTGCATCGAATCAATATAGAGAAAGACTAAAGAAGAGCGGATAGATCACGTCGCGGACCCTCCAAAAAACCGCGGGTAGCAGACTAGTAAGACGTCCCTCTGCGGGTATTGTGACAATCACAAACACCGCAATCAGAAGGAAAAACCACAGAAGGATAAGAAGTGTGGATGCTGCACCTGGTGACTTCATAGTCATGGTATGTCCTTAAGTGGCAGAGGTGAGCGTTTACGCATCAGCATGCACATCACTCCAATCATTGTCGAGCCAACCAAAGTCAGCAGATGCAGCAGGACGATAAACGCCAAGGCCAAAGGTCCTTGAAGTGCAACCAGAGCCAACGCGGCAAGCCCAACGAACTCGTATGTGCCCACTTGTCCGGGAGAAGAAGGCACCATCGATCCCATTGCCAAGACCAGTAGCACTAGTAGCGCGTTTCCTAACGCCAGCGTTAAGCCCACCGAGTTAGCCACAATGTAGACCATTACAACTTCGATAGTCCAAATGAACCCTGTAAGCAGTAAAAAACCAATAGCGTGTGAAGGTCTGAACATTCCGGCTATTCCCTCCAAGGCTGACATCACCATTTGATCCAGTTTTGTCCGTACTGACTCGGGTAACCATTGAGCAAACATTGCAACCAATTGTGGAATCCAACGCCGACCAGTGGTGTGCGCCAAAACCAACAAGCTCATGGCAGCAATGGATAACAGGGCGATCAAGATACCCGCTTTCTTTATCCACTCCGGTAGCGCGGGATAGCTCAAGAGGACCGCAGCTAAAAGGGTTAACGTCGTCACCAGGTCGACTGTTCGTTCGGTTACCAAGGTAGCAAATACCTTGGTTCGTGACATCTTTTCAGACCTACCTAATTCGAGTGCTCGCGCCACATCTCCTGCGCGGGCAGGAAGAATATTGTTCAAGAGATAGCCGATCATCAATGCAGAAAAACTTGGCCAGAAGCGAACTTGCGGTTTGTGATCTACCAAAAGACGCCATCTCTGCGCGCGCATGGCGAACGACATAAATATTAACGCTGGAACCGGGGCAAGCATCGATAAATCGACTTTACTTAAGGCGTTGACCAACTCAGCAATATCGAACTGTTGGGTGAGCCAAAACAAAGCAGATGCACTAATCAGCATGCCCAACACCGCAGCAATATAGCGACGAATAAATTTCATTGAGTGTCGATCCCTGCTTGCCGAAGCACCTGCACCATCTGTTGCGCCACTACGTCCCAATCCAGGTGCTGCTGCACAAAGGTCCGCCCTCCCTCACCTACGCGACGGCGCAAATCGGCGTCTGCCAACAATAGATCCAAGCGGGAAGCGATCTCGGTCGGGTCGCTGTATGTGCATTGAATCAGATGTTGTCGATCTACCAACAGTTCGGTACCCAAGAGATCGAGCGGCGTGTTCACCACCGTAGGCAAACCCAGCAACATAGCTTCGATCGTGGCGGTACCCAAGCCGACGTATTGGCCGGTTAGTGATGAATAAAACACGGTGGCCCGCTGCATTTGATCTATCACCTGTTCATGCGGCATTTCACCCATAAACTCGACACGGCTGGCCAGGCCCAGTTCAGCGGCCAGACGCGGGGCTGCGTCGTAGTAGATATGACCAACGATACGTAGGCGTAATCGGGGATATTCGGGCGCCAACAGCGCGAAAGCATTCACCAATGGCACAAAACTGCGCTGTTCACTTATAGAACCAACGCCAAGAATTTCGTCATCCGCTTCGTAGTCGTGCTGACGATTCAGCAGCCGATCAGGATTCCCATTTACACCATAATTGACAATCACGACCTTGCGCAGGATCTGCTTACCCTGGACATCCTGCAAGTATTGGCGAATCTGCGTATCCCAAGCCACGACTCGAGCACACCCGGGAAAGACCAATAGCCCACACACGAGACGATCGAGCACATTCAGAATGCGATTACGGCGCGGGTTTAGAGACTGCAACTGAGTTCCGACTGAGCAAACGAGCGGAATCCGGTTCAACCATGCTGCAAAGCGCGCTGGAAAAGCAATGTCCAAATAGTGATTGACGAGGAGAATTGCCTCAGCGCCACTGCGCCTCGCTATGCGGTAAAGACGCCACCAGTTAGCCGGGTTCCACGCACACAAACGAAAATGCTTGAAGAACCCAGCAAGCGGCAAACTGATTGCTAGCAATCTGTGAACCTTCAGGCCTTCCTCGATAGCGGTTCCAACTTTACCTAGGGTGACGACCTCGACCTGGTGGCCGTGGCTTTGTAGTGCAAGGGCCAGATTTCGTGTGTAGAACGAAGTGCCGGTGCGCATCGGTGGGAACATGCCACCTACCACGAGAATTCTCACTCGACGCTCCGCAAAATCTTGGCCGGCACCCCAGCAACCACTACATTGGCCTCAATATTTGCTGTCACAGCGGCCCCCATCCCGACGAGGCTGCCATCACCGATTGAAGTGCCCTCACGTACCGAACAGGAAGTCCCTAGGTAACAGGTTCTACCGACCTTGACCGCACCTGACAACATCACCCCGCTGCCCAGGATCGACCAGTCACCAACGTCCACATCATGGTTCAACACCGTTCCCGAAAGAATGGTTACGTGCTGACCGATTTTCACGTTAGACAACGCGACTACATTGGGATAAACGATGCTACCTTGCCCTATTTGCACATCATCAGCAGCCATTGCCGAAGGGTGTATCAAAGTCTCGAATTGAGCAGGTAACATGCCGTGTCGTTCCAGCGATTCTTCACGCCTTCGATAGCTGCGCGGGCTGCCCAGGCAATCAACAAACCATACGTCTTCCAAGGTCTTCCAATTAGCAATCGGCCCCAGCACTGTTACGCCGAAGCGAAGCGCACCTTTCGGGATAGCATCATCCAGCAGCCCCACCACTTGATAACGCATTGAAACTCGATTGATAGATGCGATCACGGCGAGCACATCGCTGCTCGTACCAGCGCCTCCCACCAAAACAAGCTTCCTAAGGGCACTCATAGACAGCTCAGATTACGTTGACGCGATACCAGTCGGCGGTACGGCGAATGCCATCCTCAAGATCGACTTTTGCCTTGTATCCGAGTAGCTTCTCCGCCTTCTTGGTCTCAGGTATACGTAACTCGATATCCGCTGAAAGTGGTGGCTTGAAGATAATTTCGGATGAAGAACCTAGAACACGACATACGGCCTCTGCAAGGCCGAAAATTGTAGTCACGGCACGTGCATTACCGACATTGAACGACTCACCAACAGCTTCTGGACACTCGAGCGCCAGCATCAAAGCATCGACCATGTCGTCAACAAAGCACCATGCGCGGATTTGTGTGCCATCGCCATAGATCGTGATCGGCTCATTCTTCAGGGCCTTACGAATAAAAATCTGAATCGCACCCTCGCCGGTCTGCCCGGGACCATAAATGTTGAAAGGACGAAGGGTTACTATGGGCAAATTATGCTCGCGGAAATAAGCATGTGCCAGGTGCTCCCCTGCCAGTTTGCTGACCGCGTAAACCCATCGCGCTTCGCCGGCAGAACCAGCGACAGCCTGGTTTTCTTCGCTCACACGATAAGCCATGCTACCAAACACCTCGGAGGTGGAAAACTCAATCACCCGGTCGGGTACTCCCGCCAGTTGCGCTGCACGCAGCACGTTGGCTGTACCGATCATGTTAACTTCCATGGTGCGAACAGGCGATTTGATCACGGTATCAATACCGGCAATCGCTGCAGCATGCACCACAATATCTGCGCCTTCGAAGGCTTTTGTTACGGCAAGTGGGTCGAGAATGTCGCCCTGCACCAGTGAAATATTAGTGTTGTTCTGCAAGCTCGTATGTTGGATAGTATTTCGTGCAAGGCTATCGAACAGCACAATTTTGTTCTGTTCCGCCAGCCGACCTGCTAAGGTCGAGCCAATGAATCCAGCACCGCCAGTAATGACGATTTTTTTCCCCGTTATTGCCATATAAATCACCTCTTCTTCGTTAAAGTCGAACCAAGTCGGGTTTCGCTCATCCGCGCGAGATCTTGATTGTGGCGAAAGCCTGCTTTAGCTCCGCTTTATCCAATAAAAGTTTCAACGCTACGGCTACTCCGATTAAGAACAGCGCCGCTTTGCCCAGGAAGAACCACAAACCGGTGTGGGTCTGAAGGTCGAACAGAATCACCGCCACTATGGCCCCCGCAGCAACGGCCAAGGCAATGCGTCGCCAGGCAAAGGGAATCGGATAGAAGCGTGAATTGAAATACACGTAGACCAGAAAAACAATGGTGCTAGTGATCAACACCGCTATAGCTGCGCCCATGGCACCAAAGCGGGGAAGTAGAATAAAGTTGCCTGCTACGGTGAGGCAAAGGGCCCCCACATTGATGCCGGCTACGATAAGGGTACGACGTGCGATGAAGATGCCTGGCGCGAATATGTACATGTTAGCCAGTAGCATACCGGTCGCTAGGATCGGGATCGTTTGCCAGGCGTTGAAGTAGCGTTCGGTCGTCAGAATCCTTAGAACTTCGCCCGAGAACCCCGATAGAAAGAGAACCACGACGATCGCCGCCACTAGGAAATAGCGGAATACTCGCGCCATCTGCGGCGGCGTTTCAGAAGCGGCATGGTTGTGGAAGACGATAGGTATATAGCCAGACTGAAAACCGACCATCAGGAGTGCGACTATGGACGCGATGCGAGCTCCCACACCGTAGATGCCCACTTCGTCCAAAGAAAGGGTTTCCTGAATGAACAGACGATCCACATACAGGGCGAAATAGGCTGTGCAGCTTGAGATGACCTGAGGGGCGGAGTATTTCGCCATCTCCTTCCACTTGTCGCGGTCAAACTCCCAATGCCAATGCAAGGCGCTTCCATTGCGCCAGGTGATGAAGATCCCAATGACGGCCCCGGCAATCTGTCCAGCCAGCATACCGACCACGCCCGCATTGAGGAAGGCCACCGCTATGGCGCCGACTGCTGCGCTTGTAAGCGAGTAGGCAATGCTCGCTAAAGCATGCTTCATGGGCTTCAACTGCCAGCGCAGGAGATCCTGCAACAGAAAGAAGATGCCGTTGGCTGCGACCGCTACGATCATGGACTGGACTGCATCTCCCCACGTTGGCGAGCCAAGGAGCAAGCGGGCGATGTCCGTCGAGAACACCGAGCCGACGAAAAGGAATGCCGTGTAGGCTGCGATGCAGAACCAAGCAGCAGCCGACACGCACGCCCGTTTCTCGCTTTCGACGCGCGCCTCGGAATATACGCGCGCTAGGCCTTGCGAGATCTCCAACGACACGAGGTAGTTGGCCAGCGTTGCGGCGATCATAAGCAGGTCAAACACGCCATACTCGTAGGGCTGTAGAAAACGCGTGTAGAGCGGAATAAGAATGACTGAAACGCCCCTCGAAAGGATCGCCGAGATTGAATAGATGACGCTGTCACGGAGGAAGCGGCCCAACATCAGTCAAGGCCTTCTTGGTGACGGTGCCCGGCATTTCGATTCACGTGCGGCCTCGTGACGCCACATCGGCCACCAGGTTCTTGATTCGGGCGACGTTGATGTTGCTGTTGGCGTCCTTACGGACCTTCTCCAGGCAGATGCGCGTGAACTCGCTCACCATGTTATCGCGGTTCATGAGCAGACGCTCGATCCGATCAGCAATGACGTCGGCGTCGCGCGGCGGACACATGAAGCCGTTCCTGCCATCGTCGATCCACTCGCGATTCTGCTGCGTGTCGCTCATGATGACCGGGATGCCACAGGCCATTGATTCGAGCATACAGTTGGGGCAAGAGTCGGCGGTCTTGACGGACACCATGACGTCGGCGGCGGCGTAGTAACAGGGCATGACCTCCCAGGCGATCTGTCCATCCCAGCGCATGCTGCCGGCGATGCCAAGACTTTCGGCCATCTGCAGATGCCGCGTCCATTCTTCCTCGCCACCTACGCCGGAAATAAACAGTAACAAAATGTCCGGATACTGCTTGGCGATCTTTGCAGCCGCTTCGACGATGACGTCGCTATTGAAGAAGTCACCGAGACCACGAGGACAGAGCAATACATAACGCGCTGTGATGCCGAGACGCCCGCGCGCCTCATGTTTCGAAGTGGGCTGAAAGCGCTCCAGATCGGCGCCCGGGTAACGAACCAATGTCATTTTCTTCGGATCAGCACCTAAGCCAACACCCGCGTCGTATGCCGTCTGCGAATTCACGGTGATCGCATTCATGCGCTTCAGTCCGTGAACGACCATCTGCTTCTTCAACAGCATCTCCAGGCCAGTCCACTTTGCGAAGTAAGTAAGGTCACCGTTCCAGAAGGTGACCGCCATTGGCAGATCTCTCGGCAAGCGGTAGGCGAGGAAAGAGGGGTATTGCAAGGTCTGTAGCAAAACGACGTCCGGCTGTTTACGGGCAACCACGCTGCGCAGGGTCGCCAAGTCGCGGCGCATGCCCAGCAGTTCGAACCCTATCATTAGCAGATTAAGCGCACCGCGCAAGGACGCGCGTATTGGCGCAGGAATGAGGCTAAAGAGCGACTTTCGAACTGTGACTTTGGCTTCGCCTTCCGCAACCGGCTTCTTGCCGACGCCTAGTAAAACGTTCTCCACACCCTCGAACGCGTAGTCGTACGTTGACACCACCGTGACGTCGAAACGAGGATCATCGATGAAGAGCTGCGCGCGTCGACGAGCATGAATGGAGTAGCCCCAGCAGAGAATTAGTAATTTGTACGGTGCGGCGCTAGTCATTTAATGTACGTGCATATTGGAGAGGGATTGCATCGAGTACGCTACGACACCATAGTTCGGTCATCATCAGCGTCCAAGGTAGGGCCCAGCTTCCTTTGCCTTGGCGAAAGTCCAGTAGCGTTCGTTCGACCTCGTTCGGGTC
>ERZ795056.3235-NODE-3235-length-17625-cov-5.928401_pt1 | contig 17625 bp, 11 predicted proteins | sample MGYA00375140_ERZ795056 | MGnify/ENA primary metagenome ERZ795056 (study PRJEB30185, sample SAMN05720227) | activated sludge metagenome | isolation source: Anaerobic digester | place: USA | collected 2015-03-09 ... | reverse complement strand
CGGGCCGGGGTGGGTTCGGCTTGTACGCCCGCGTAACCGGGCGCAGCCGGGTGTCCGGCGGGCCGTGTGACGCTCAGACAACAGCGTTCGATCGCTGGCAGGCGTTGCGACGACGATAGGGCTCACGCTGGACTCGGTCACACGGCCCGCCGGCCCCCCGGCACCGCGGCTTTCGCTAAAGGACGATCCCGTCGGCTGCGCCGAAAGCCGAACCCACCCCGGCCCTCGGGGCGCATCGTCTGCCTGCGGGCCTGTGTCTCTTGGGACAGGTCGTGTATCGGGTGCGTGCGGGGCTATGTCTCTTGGGGCAGGTCGTTTGTCGGGTGCGTGCGGGGTTATGTCTCTTGGGACAGGTAGTATATCGGGTGCGTGCGGGCCAATGTCTCTTGGGGCAGGTTGTGTCTCGGGTGCGTGCGGGGCTGGGGGTCTGGGGCCAGGTCGACGGACGCGAAGCGGCCCGCCGGACGCGGGCGAAAGTTGCACCTCACATTTCAGCGCCCCGGGGGTCCTCTGGTTTCAAGGGGGACGATGGCCACGCGACGGGCCCGGCACAGCGCCGGGCCCGGTCTCGCAGCCGATCGGACCAGAGAGCGCCCTGGATATGCCGGTAATTTGTAAAGACACGAGCTGGATCGTGCAGGCGGCCATCGACCAGATGACGCCGGACATGGACCACGTCTGCCTGCTGCCGTCCCAGACCTTCGTGAAGATCACGCGGATCATCAACGTGGTGCGCTCGGAGACGCAGCTGCGCGACGACGCGGGGCCGCGCTGCCCGCCCGGCAGCAAGGACCTGCGCAACGCCCTGGAGGACGGCGACGCCGCCTGCGAGCCGACGCCGGCGCGGGCCCGGCCGCGGCGCGAGCGTTCACCGCCGGCGAAGCCCCGGGCCCGCAAGCGCCGACCAAAGTGCTGAGCGGCCGCCGGCGCGGGTCTCAGCGGGTGCTCGCCTCGCTGACCCGCGCCTGGTAGGCCTGCAAGCGGCCGATGTTCGCGTCGTGGGCCGAGGCATCGCCGACGCTGGCCTTGCCGCGCTGGAAGGCGTCGATGTGCAGGCCGCGGATCGCAAAGTAGCCGGCGAATTCGTCGAGGTTGCCGCCGGGCGTCAGTAGGCCGACGTTTTGCCCCTGCGCCTTGGCGGCCACGAGCGCCTGCAAGGTGGTGTTCACGCTCTGGAGCTCCTCGCGTCGCTCGCGCTCGACGTAATAATGCAGGGTGGCGATGTTCGCCATGTACGCGTCCGAGCTGCCGACGTTGAAGCCGGGCCGGGCTGCATACGGGTAGAACAGCAGGTCGCGCTGCGCGAAGGCGACGAACAGCGCGTCCGGCTGATGGGTGGTGGCGTCGAGGCCGAGCGGCACATCGCGCATCTTGGCCTCGCGGATCTGGTTGACCGTGTCGCGCGCCCACTTCAATTCGGAGAAAAATGAACCCGACATACTGACTTCACTGATGGCCATGACTGCACCCTGTCCTTTGAGCTGGTTATCCGGACGTCGTGGCCCGGTCAGCTTGAGACGGTGCTGTACGCTGAACGTGAGGCGAGATCGCGGGCGCGCCCGGGCGGCCCGCTTGGGCGCGTCCGGCGGCTCGGTGGTTCGGCGCGGGGGATCAGTAGAGGAGGAGGTCGAACGCGAGCAGCCAGGTCGGCGGCGTCGGTTGGGCCGGTGGTGTCGGTGGGTTCGGTGGTGCCGGCTGCGGCGTCGCCGGCTCGGTGAGCCGCGAGCGCCGGCGGATCGTCGGTCGGCGATACCACCATAATGGACGGCGCAGCGCGACGAGGACGATTCGGGCCTTGAGCATTCATCGGTACTAGCAAGCGCCGTACCATGGTGGGATCTGCGGGGATCCGGGCGAAGATTCGTGCGGGCCGGTGTCTTCGCGGCGCCACAGCATGTGCGCACGTGGGCACAGGACAGCGGCCAGAATGCGCGTCAGGCCGGTCGTGGGCCGCCGCGGTGCTGGCATAAACGCTGCAACCGCTGCGACAGGGACGACGTTGTCAGCACCACGATATAGCGATCCGGTCGCGCCGATGTTCACCGCTGCTGCGCGGCGATCCTCGGGCCTTCGAGTCCGGCGAACGCGAGGATGCGGCGATTGTCGGGCGTGCCGAGGTATGTGCGCTGCAGGTCGTGGTCCGCGAGCAGCGCGGCGCGGCGGTGGATCTGCGCGGTCGCTGTGGTGATCTCGTCGTGGGCCGCGGGCTCGTCGCCGGTGGCGAGGCGGGTGAGGATCACGGCGAGGCGCACCGGCAGCTCGCACTGGCCGAGGCCGCCCTGCTCGGCGATGCGGGCCAGGCCCTCGTCGGCCAGCGCGCGCGCCTCGGCGACCCGGCCCTGGCGCAGCAGCACCTCGACGAGCAGGGGCGTGACCAGCAGGCGCGAGGGCAGCAGCGGCGTGAACATGGCGGTCGCGGTGCGCAGGGCGGCCTCCGCCCCCTCGAGGTCGCCGGCCATCAGGAGGGTCTGGCCGTCGATATGGTGGCAGAGGCCGAGCATCGCCGGGCCGAGCTGCGATTGTTCGCGATATGCGGCGCTGATCTGGCGGGCCTCGGCCTGCTTGTCGGGATCTGGATCGGCGGCGAGGCTGAGGGCGAGGTGAAGGTGGGTGACGACGGTGCCGAAATCCTCGCGGATGCGCATCGCAAACGCCAGACCCTCACGCAGGATGCGCTCGCCCTCGGCGACCTCGCCGGCGGCCAAACGGGCGACCCCGAGGTAGAAGATGGCCTGGACCTGGATCAGGCTCTCGCCGTTGTTGATGACCAGCGCGAGGCCCTGCTGGGCGCGATGGATCGCGGCCTGGAGGTCGGGCTCGAGCTTGAGGAGGCGGTAGGAGTCGGCCATCAGCAGGGCGCCGTGGTCCTGGAGGTCGACGTTGCCGGCGACCTCGGTCATGCGGGCGATCGTCGCGGCGGCGGCGTGGCGCTGGCCGACGTTGGTCAGGAAGATGCAGAGGGCGTTGCCCGCCTCGAGGAACGCGATGCCGGCGTCGGCCTCGGGGCGCGGGCCCATGAAGCTGCGGATCAGGCGCTCGATGTGCTCGAAGCGGCCGACCATGAAGAACGAATAGAAGCAGATGCCGATCGCCTTGGCCCACCAGTAGCTGCCGGGGCGCAGGACGTCGACGGCCGCGAGCGCGTGCTCGTAGCCCATCGGCAGGTCCATGCGCACCAGGCAGATCCAGGCCTGGATCGCGCGCAGGATGCCGAGCTGCTCGTCGGTGGTCGGGCAGGCCAGGGCCCGCGTGGCGTGCCGCTGCGCCTGCTCGGGGTCGTAGCGGCCCAGCGCCTGGCGGGCCGCCTCGAGGAAGAAGTGCGCCGCGCGTTCACCCTCGAGCCCGCGCTCGGCGTGCTCGGCGAGCACCGCCGCCTCGGCGTGGCCGCGCTGCTCGAGGTAGGCGCCCGCGAGGCGATGGGCCACGACCCGGTTGTCGTCCGTCAGCAGGCTGTAGGCCGCGTCGCGCACCAGCGCGTGGCGAAACTTGTAGCGCTCCGTCTCTTGCGGGCCGAGCTCGCGCTGTTGCTCGATGCACTCGGCGCGCACCAGGGCCAGCAGCGAGAGGTCGAGGTCGGCCGCGGCCTCACCGGCGGCCAGGGCCGCGACACCGGCGCGGGAGAAGCTCTCGCCGTACACGCTGGCGGCGCGCAGGGCCTGGCGCGCGCCGGGGTCGAGCTGGGACAGGCGGGCGAGCAGCATCGCCAGCACGGTCTCGGGCAGGGCGTCGCCGCGGCCCTCGGCGACCGAGCGCAGCAGCTCCTCGAGCAGGAGCGGGTGGCCGGCGCCTTGTTCGACGATGCGGGCGACGGTCGCGGGGTCGACGGCGCCGCCGAGGGCGCGACGCAGGACCTCGTGGCTGAGGCGTTCGGCGGCGCGGCGGCTGAGGGTGCGCAGCGGCATCTCTTGCAGGACGCTGGCGTTCCAGAACGAGGGGAACAGGGTCTGGACCTCGGGGCGAGCGAGGGCGAGGACCAGGAGCGGCAGCTCGGACAGCTCGTGCAGCGCCTGGGCGATCAGCTGCACGGTGAGGGCGTCGCCCCAGTGCAGGTCCTCGAGCACGAGCAGCACCGGGGCGGCCAGGCACTCGCTGCGCAGCCACGCGAGGAAGGCGTGGGTGAGCTGCTCGTGCATCACCTTCGGGCTGGTGCGGGCGATCTGCAGCGTGCGGTGGCCCTCCGCCGGGAAGTGCACGCCGCACAGCTCGCCGAGGAAGTCGATGATGCGGGCCGCGGTCTCGGGGTCGCCGGTGAGGTTCTGCCCGAGCCGCTCGCGCAGGCGCTGCTGCTGGACCGCGAGCGGCTCGCCGCCGACCAGCCCGCACAGGCTGCGCAGGGCCTCGCAGAGGATCGCGTAGGGGGCACCCGCCTGCATCATGTCGCCGCGACCGAGCAGGATCTGCAGCGAGGGGTGACGCTGCAGGGCGCCGCGCAGGAACTCGTGGCGCAGCCGCGACTTGCCGAGCCCCGGCGGGGCGATCACACCGACCGCGCGGGCCACCGAATCGCCGACGCACACCGCGAGCACCGACTCGAGGGTGCCGAGCTCCTGCTCGCGGCCGACGAAGGGCGCCGGCTGACCGAGCAGCTGGCGCTCGTCCTCGCGGGGGTTGAGCTGCTGGTCGCGGGCCAGCTGGATGCGGCCCTCGTGCATCGCGATGTCGAGGCGACCCGACAGCAGCTCGCCGGTCCGCGGGTCGAGCCAGACCCCCGCGCTCGGCCGCCGCGTGCCCGGGGTGCCGGTGTCGAGCAGCAGCAAGGCCCGGTCGATGGCCTCGCCGATCGGCATCTGTCCGCGCAGGCGGCCGCGGCCGGTCGCCACCGCCACCTCGGCCGCCGGCAGGTGCTGCTTCATCAGCAGGCCGCAGCGCGCGGCCAGCAGCGCCTGGTCGGCGGCGCTGGCCGAGGGCAGGGCGGTCGCCACCAGCGAGCCGTCGGCCAGGCGCTCGACGCCGATGCCCATCTCGGCCAGCGCGTCGCGCAGGGTGCCGAACGGGTCGCCACCGAGGCCGAGATCCAGCGAGGGATGCAGCGCGACCGCGACGCCGAAGAACTGCTGCTCGTGCGGGGTCAGGCGGGTCGGCCCCGGGGCGATCAGCTCCGTCGTGGTGGCGGCGAGGTCGAGGCGACGCACGGCCTCGTTGAGCTCGAGGCCGCTGGCGAACCGCTGCTGCGGCTCCTTGTTCAGCATGCGGGCGATCAGCTCGGAGAGCTTGAGCGGGACCTCGGGGCGCAGCGTGTGCAGCAGCGGCGGCTCCTCGAGCAGGACCTTGACCAGCACCGCGGTGAGGTGTTCGCCGACGAAGGGCGGGTCGCCGCTGAGGCACTCGAACATCAGGCAGCCGAGCGAGAAGATGTCGGCGGGGAGGCCGACGTCTTGCTCGCCGCGGGCCTGCTCGGGCGCCATGTACTCCGGGGTCCCGACGATCACGCCGGTGCGCGTCAGGCCGCCCGACCGCAGGGCGCGACGCGCCAGGCCGAAGTCGAGGACCACCACCTTGCGCGGGTCGCCGCCGCGCAGGAACAGGTTGCTCGGCTTGAGGTCGCGGTGCACGATGCCGCGCTTGTGTGCCTCGGCCAGCGCGGCGCTCACTCCGGTCAGCAGGTCCACGCACTGGGCCACGCTCGGCAGTCCGCGGCGCAGGAACTGCTCGAGGTCCTCGCCCTCGAGCCACTCCATCGCCAGGTAGGGCTGGCCGCCCTCGCTGATCCCGTGGGCCACGTAGGAGACGATGTGCGGGTGCTGCAGCTCGGCCAGCAGCACGGCCTCGCGCTCGAAGCGGGCCGTCTCTTGCGGGTCGACCTGCGGCTGCAGCAGCTTGACCGCGACCCACTTGCCCGACTGCGCATCACGGGCGCGCAGCACCGTGCCCATGCCGCCCGCGCCGATCTGCGACTCCAGCAGGAATCGCTCGGCCAATAAGCTGCCGGGCAATGGTTGGTTCACCATCACGGGCACATCGGACACATCAGGCAGAGCAAACACATGCTGGTCGTCTACATCCTGGGAGCGTCGGTCGTCGACCGGGGGCAGAGCGTAGCCCAGGCCACGGCGCGGTGACAAGACCCGCACGGCGCCCGTCGGCGGAGCACGCCCGCGCTGTGGCGACCCTGGCCGCATCGCGAGCGAGGGGCACGATCCGGGCTGTACCCGGGTCGTGCCCCTCCCCGTCGTCATGATCACGGCAAGGTTAGCGGCACCTGCACCTGCACCGGCGTGCCCGGCGGCGGGACCGTGAGCTTCACGCTCAGGCCGCGGAGGCACGCGCTCACATCGGCGCGAAACGCCTTGCGGCTCTGCGAGATGCCGTAGCCGACCAGCGTTCCGTTGGGGTCGAAGGCGAGGTTGAAGCGCAGGTCGATGTGATCGGGCCCCGCCGACGGGGTCCAGCAGCGCTCCACGAAAGTGCTGCGGTAGGCCGCCAGCGCCTCGGTTGCATGCAGCGCGGTGGTGCGCCGCGCTTCCGCCGCGAGCGATCGCGCGGCCCGCTGCACGGGCGCGGATGGACCTGTCGCCGGTGCCGATCCCGGTGGCGGGGGCGACGCTTCCACCACCACCACCGGGGTCGGGGTCGGCGGTTCGGTCCCGGGCTCACCCTGGAAATATGTACGGGTCACGAGCGCCGCGGCGCCCACCACGATGATTGCGAAGATCGCTGCACGATGTATTGCCATGATCCTTCGTTCCCTTCAGTCCGCGCTGGTCGTTGCAATTGCAAAAATAAAAAACGCGAGGCACCGGTCGGTGCCTCGCGTCGGGTGACCGTTACTCCTCGGAGACGATCGTCGTGGTCCGGCCCCAGCCGGTCTGCCAGTCGGCGACCGCGTTGGTGCCGGCGAAGCCGCACAGGCCGAACTGGTAGGTGCCCGCGGGCAGCCCGCTGAAGCGGGTCGTCAGGGCGAAGACCTGCATCGTGTTGCTGCCGACGCGCAGCCCGGCGAGCCAATCTTCGTTGTCCTGCAGGGCCTCGTTGTCGAGCTGGTAGCAGAGCGACAGCGTCAGGTCCTGCGCGCCGGTACCCGATGCATCACCGAGCGCGGCCTGGGCCGAGGCGTAGACGACCTGCCCGTCGGCCACGACCATGGTCACGGTCGGACTGATGAACGAGAGCGCGTCACCGTCCACGATGGCCGAGGCCACGTCGGCGGCATAGCTCGTCGCCAGCACACCCGAGAGGCCCTGGGGACCCATCGGGCCATCGGCACCGGTCGGACCCTGGGGGCCCATGGCGCCGTCGACACCGGCCGGACCCTGGGGGCCCATGGCGCCCTCGGCACCGCTCGGACCCTGGGGGCCGAGCGGGCCCATCGGGCCATCGGCACCGGCGGGACCCATGGCGCCGTCGGCACCATTGGCACCAGCGGGACCCATGGCGCCGTCGGCACCAGCAGGACCGGCAGGACCCATGGCACCATCAGCACCAGCAGGACCGGCAGGACCCATGGCACCATCGGCACCGGCGGGACCCTGGAGTCCGTCGAGGCCATTCGCACCATCGGCACCGGCAGGACCGGCAGGACCCATGGCACCATCGGCACCGGCGGGACCCTGGAGGCCGTCCGCACCATTCGCCCCATCGGCACCCGCCGGGCCCATCGGACCGGCGGGGCCCATGGCACCATCAGCACCGGCGGGACCCTGGAGGCCGTCCGCACCATTCGCCCCATCGGCACCGGCAGGACCGGCAGGACCCATGGCACCGTCGGCACCGGCGGGACCGGCGGGACCCATGGCACCATCAGCACCGGCGGCACCGGGCGCTCCATCGGCGCCCGCCGGACCTTGCGGTCCCGCTGCACCCGCCGGACCTTGCAATCCGGCCAGACCTTGCGGCCCGGCTGGCCCAGCGGGTCCCGGGGCACCATCCGCACCCGCGGGTCCGGCGGCGCCATCGGCACCGGCGGGTCCGGCGGGTCCCGCGGGTCCCGCGGGTCCGGGCGCGCCATCGGCACCCGGCGCACCATCGGCACCCGGCGCTCCATCAGCTCCGGGCGCGCCATCGGCACCCGCCGGTCCGATGGGACCGATCGGACCCAGCATACCGGCGGCGCCGGCGGGACCGGGCGGGCCCATCAGCCCGGTCGGGTCTCCGACCCACTGGCCATTGGCGTCGATGACCGGGCCAAACCCCTGAATGTTGATACTGAGCGGATTGATCTCCCCGCGCACGTCGCCGGCGAACAGCGCATAGGGCACGCTGGCAATATCGGCGCGCGGCGACATCTCCTCGTCCTTGCCGACCCGGATCCCGAGCCAGCGGGTCGAGCCGTCGAGGATCACCTCGTCGAAGGCCCACTGGTCGCCGAGGCTGACCGAGAAGTAGCCATTATCGAGGCTGACCGTATGCTCCTCGGTCCACAGCGCCGTACCGCCCTCGGGGGCGTCGTAGATGGTGAAATAGATGACCTGGTCGGCGATGACCGGCTCGCCCATGGCGTCGAACAGGCGACCCTGCTGGGTGATCGTCCCGGGCACTGCCGCCTTGACATCGCCGCTCGCTAGCAAGATCGATAGTGCGATCGCGGTGCTGGTCAGCCAATGAGTGATTGAGATGCTCTGGATCTTCATGGTGTGTCTCCGTTTGCTCCGATGAGGCCGCCGCGCAGGCGGAATTCTTTGGCCAGATGCGTCCCCTGGTGCTGCGTCGGCTGGCCGAGCGTGAACACCATGCGGAAGTTGACGCTGCTCGCGGTCTTGCCGCCGCTGACGGTCTGGCTCACCGATGTCCCGGGCTGCGCCGGTTCGCCGGTGGTGCCGTCGGTGGTGCCATCCGTACTGCTCCCGCCGCTGCTGCTCTCCGAGCCGGTGCTGCTGCTCGTGCTGAGGTCTCCGGTCGAACCCGCGGTCGGATCGATCGTGCCGGTGGTCGACGAATCCGTCGTGGTGGTCGGATCCGTGGTGGTCGGGTTATCCGTGGTGGTCGGGTTATCCGTGGTGGTCGGGGGGTCCGAGGTGGTCGAATCGGTGGTGGTCGGCGTACTGGTCGCGGGCCCCGTACTGGCAGACTTCCCCGTGGTCGCGTTGGGGTCGGTGTCCGACGCGACCTCGCCACCGGGCGGACAGGCCGCCAAGAAGAGGGTTCCCAGGGCGATCGGCCCCCAGCGATGAAAGTGCGTACTTCGATACATCTCCTGCGCTCCTTTGTGCGTGTTGAATGTCGATGGGATTCACCCATTCACATCAGCGCAACCCGGATTGCACACACCGTGCCAGCGCGATGCAGCGGCCCTGGGGCCCGGTTTGCCGCGAAAACGGCTTTGTGCTGTCACCTGACGGCCTCCGCCTGTCCGCCGGAGATGACACATTCCGGCCGGCCACGGATCGCCCGCGGCCGGCCCGGCCCACGCCCCGCCGCGCGGGTCCGCCGGTCGCTCGCGCGCTCGCCGTCCTTAAAGCCGCCTCAAAGCCCTCATGGCCGCTCAGGCGCCGCTTCCGGATCCCGCAGGGGCTGCAGCGTCCCGGCGCTGCACCGCCCCGGGCGGTCCTCACGCGCGCGCGATCCCTCCCGACCCGGCCTCCGGCACAAGGCTTGCATAAGCGTCAGCGTGACGTCCAAGCCCACCCGCGACCGGAACATCTACGGCAGCGTCTCGCCGCGCTGGCCGGTGCCCCAGCGCTGCGTCGCCTCGCCGAGCTCCGCGGGTGTGCTCGCCGCGAGCTCGAGCCAGCGCGGCCTCGCCGGGTCGAGCGGCAGCACAGCCGGCGTGGCGACCCCATGTCCGACCGCGTCGCCCGGGCTCCGCGTGGCGAGCCCGTGTCCGACCGCGTCGCCCGGGCCCCGCGCGGCGAGGCGGGTGAGCAGCGCGCGGCCGTCCTGCGGGCGCTGCCCCGGCTCGTTGTGCATGCACGCGGTGAGCAGCGTGCGCCACGGCGCCGACAACTCCGGGGCGCACGCGGCCAGGTCGAGCGCGCGTCCGCTGGACTTCTCGGCGAGCAGCGACAGCACGTCGTCGGCCGGCCACGGCAGCCGGCCGGTCAGGGCCTCGAATAACAGCACTCCGGTCGCATATACATCACTGCGCGGCGTCATCGGCTCGCCGGCGAACTGCTCCGGGGCCATGTACACCGGCGTGCCGCAGCCGAGGTCCTCGCCCGTATGACCCTCGCACAGCCCACGAGCCAGGCCGAAGTCGGTCAGCACCGCCCCGCGTCCCGGGGCCAGCAGGATGTTGCTCGGCTTGAGATCGCCGTGCACCACGCCGGCCGCATGCGCGGCGCCCAGGCCGCGGCACAGCCCCACCGCCTGCGCGTATACCTGCGCCGCTGCCAGCGCGCCCTCGCGGAGCAGCTGCGCCTGCAACGATTCGCCGGGGATGTACTCCATCGTCAAAAAGCACAGCCCGCCCTCGCGGCCGAACTCGTGGACGCGGGCGACGTTCGCATGGGTCACGCGGCGGGCCAGCCGCACCTCGCGGCGAAACTTGGCCTGCAGCGCCTCGTCGTCCGCGAATTCCTCGTGCAGGAATTTGATGGCCACCCACTCCTCCAGGTCATGATCAAAGCCTCGCCAGACCACACCCATGCCGCCCGCGCCGAGCCGCTCGCGCAGCTGATAGCGGCCCTGCAGCAACATCGAAGCCACGCCGAGCGATTGGGATGTCACACACGGCACCTTACCAGCATGGCCGTCGCGCGTCACACCGGACCCGGCGACGCCCCGACGAAGGCCCTGAATTTTGCGCGCAAAACCTGCGCTGTCACGGCGCGCCTACCCCCTGCGGCGTCGTTCAGGGCCCTCCCACATTTCCTCAGGAACACCCAATAAGCTAACAGTTCGGCATCAGGACCGCAGCGAGGCACTCATGTATAATGCGCGGATGATCGACGAGAATTTGGAGCGCACGCGCCTTGAGCAGGAGCGCGATCTCTATCGCCAGCTGCTCGCGCTCGGTCAGGAGGACGCGCTCGACCCCTTCGTGGCCGAGGCCCTGGCGCTGATCGCCAAGGTCTCGCGGGCCCGTCGCGGTTATATCGAGCTCTTCGACGAGCGCGAGGGCCCGCGCGCCGAGGGCTTCTGGCAGGTTCACGGCTGCTCACCCGAGGAGGTCGGATCCTTCCGGGCCGGTATCTCACAGGGCGTGATCGCCAGCACCATCGCCACACGCACCACCGTTCGCTCGGTGTCTGCTCTCGACGACGCCCGGTTTCGCGACCGCTCGAGCGTGCGCCTGAACCAGATCCAGGCGGTGTTGTGCGCGCCGATCCTCGCCGGCTCGTATATCGGCGTGCTTTATCTGCAGGACCGCGAGGTCGCGGGTCCCTTCACCGAGGAGGACCGCAACCGCGCCGAGTCCTTCGCCCGCCACATCGCTCCCTTCGCCGAGCGCCTGTTGCTGCGTCGTCGGCTCACCAAGGCCAGCGACCCGACCCAGGCGCATCGCCAGAAGCTGCGCGCCGAGGATGTCATCGGCTCCGGCGAGGCGATGGCCCGCGTGCTCAAGGACGTGGTGCTCGCGGCGCCGATCGACGTCGGCGTGCTGTTGACCGGCCCGACCGGCACCGGCAAGACGATGGTCGCGCGCCTGTTGCACAAGAACAGCCCGCGCGCGGACGGCCCCTTCGTCGAGCTCAACTGTGCGGCGCTGCCGGAGAACTTGCTGGAGAGCGAGCTGTTCGGCGCGATGCCCGGGGCGCACTCGGCCGCGACGCGGCGCATCGAGGGCAAGGTCTCGGCGGCCGAGCGCGGCACCCTCTTCCTCGACGAGGTCGGCGAGCTCGGCCTCGCCGTGCAGGGCAAGCTCCTGCAGCTGCTGCAAGACAAGGAGTATTACCCGCTGGGCGCGACCAAGGTCGTGCGGGCCAATGTTCGGCTGATCGCCGCGACCAACGTCGACCTCAAGGCCGCCGTCGCCAAGCGCTCGTTTCGCGAGGATCTCTATTACCGGCTCAACGTCCTGATGATCCGGATGCCCGCGCTGACCGAGCGGCCCGAGGATATCCCGGAGCTGATCCGCCACACCTGTAGCCGGGTGTGCGAGCAGTACGGCTTCCCGCGCCTGACCGTCTCGCCCGCGGCCATCAACGCCGCCCAGACGGCGCTGTGGCCCGGCAACGTCCGTCAGCTTCAGCACACCGTCGAGACCTCCGTCATTCGTGCGCGCGGCGAGGGCAGCCAGCAGCTCGAGCCGCGTCATCTCTTCCCCGACGTCATTGTTGCGGACAGCGAGCGCGCCTCGTATCAGGACGAGACCCGTCGGTTTCAGACCCAGCTCGTGCGCCGCGTGCTGGAGGAGACCGACTGGAACATCAGCGAGGCGGCCCGGCGCCTGGATCTGACGCGGCCATATCTGCACAAGCTGCTCTCGAGCTTCGGCATCGCCCGCACCACCACCTGAAACGTCAGGGCTGAAATGCTGGCGCCGCGAGGCGCAGCAGCAGCGTGGCGACGTCTGCCGGTCGTCGTGCGGGATCGAAGCGCAGGCAGTCCACGATCAGCTCGGCCCAGATCGCCGGGATCATCGGGCTCAGCTCGTGCACCTGCAGCTCGTGGCGGCGGTCGAGGACCTCGGACGTGGAGTCGCCCGTATCCATCGACCACGGCAGGCGGCCGATCAGCGCCTCGAACAGCAGCACGCCGACCGCGAACACGTCGCTGCGCGGCGTGATCGCGCCGCCGAGCCGTTCGGGCGCGATCTGGGCGAGATAACCGGCGGCCAGCGCCCCGCTGATGGGTAGCTCCTCGAGCACTGGCACTACACCGAATCCGGTCAATACGGCCCCACGACCGGCGACAAGTTGGATATTACTCGCCTGAATCGACCCATGGACCACGCCGACGGCCAGCGCCGCCGCCAGCCCGCGGCACAGGCTGATGGCCAGCGGCAGCGCCCACGACGGCCGCAGCGGGCCTTCCCGGTCGAGCCACGCTCGTAGCGACTCGCCGGCGATGTACTCGACGGTGAGCAGGTAGAAGCCGTCATGGCGGCCGAACTCGAACACCCGCGCGACGTTCGGGTGGCTCACTCGCCGGGCCAGGCGAGCCTCCTGGCGCAGCCGGGCGGCCATGTGGTTGATGCTGGCCAGCCCCTCGGGGAGCAGCTTGATCTGCATCTCGTCGTCGAGGTCGAGGTCGCGGCAGCGCCAGCTGACACCCCCGAAGCCGCAGGCGACGGGCTCGATCAAGCAATAGCGGCCCGCCACCACCGTCCCGGGCGCCCAATCGTGGCCACACAGTTTTTCGGACTCGATGGGACACCTCCCTTACTTGCGACCCATCTCTGACATGGACCGCTATATCGAGGACGAGGACCGTCTCGTGAAAATGACAGTAGTACAATCCCTGGGGGTCCGCTGCGGTCCGCATGCCGTAACTTTCGCGTCGATCGACGGCCCAAACTTGCCGGAAAATGCTGCGGGCCCACGCAGATTTTTCATATGAGGGTGAACAAAGTTTATTCAGGAATCGCCCCGTCCGCGCGGGTGAGGTCGTCATGTGGGGGAGCCTCGGACGTGGGTCTCCACCCTCATCAGGTCTTCGTCGGCGGGTGGAAGATCTCTTCATGGCAGGGCAATTACCGGGGAGACCGTACGAAGGCGGAGACACCCTGTCTTTAAAAAAATACATTGCCATGGTCTGTAGCCCCCTATCAATGACTACCGTTCAATTCGTCCGATGGCACAGTTCTTCCAATTGGCAGCTTCATGGGAATCGCTTTAGGAAAACAAATCGTCGCGCGGTTTGATCGAGAGGACGAGCTGCGCTGTTATGCCACGGCATTATCGGCCCACGGGCTGTTGCTGGTGTTATTCGCGCTGCTATGCGCGGGGCTCCTGCCGCCGGCGCTGTTCCTCCTGCTCGGGTTCTTCGCGTATATTCGCAATTTTAACGCGCTTCACGAGGGCTCGCACGCCCGGCGGGCCGAGGGGAGCCCGCTGCGCCGGTTCCACTTCGGCATGATGATCGTCCACAGCCCGCTCCAGCTCGGCTTCCACGAGCTGGCCAGCAACCATCGCCTCCATCACGCCTTCCCCTGCAACCTCGCCCACGACCCGAACGCCTCGATCAATCGTGGGCGCTGGTACGTGGCGGCGCCCTGCGCCGGCATCCAGCCCGAGTTCGCGGCGCTGCACTTCCTCCGCCGCACCGGCTTTGGCGCCAATGTCCGAAACGTGCTTGTATACAACTGTGCGATGCTCGCGATCCTGGCCGCTTTTGCCGGTGCGAACATTGTTTGGTGGATCGTCATCACCCGCCTCGGCTCGCTCGCCACGTGGTTCGCCTTCGACTGGATCCTCCACCACCCCGACCTTTACTCCCGGCCGGCGCCGATCCCGATGCCCCGCCTCGTGCAGTGGCTGTGGATCGCCATGTTCTCGCGCGCCAACCTCAATGCGTTCCGTTTTCACGCGCTGCACCACACGTACCCCGGGGTCGCCGACCTACAGCTTCCAGCCCTCGCCAGCTTCCTGGCCGAGCGAGGCATGACGCCCCCGGCGCCGGACTGGCGAGCAGAGATCGCGGCATAGCTCCCGCCTCGGGCACGGCTGGGCACGGGCAGCGTTGACTGACCGGACATTTGCCGTGCGGGCGCCGCGACAGGACGCGATCGCGCGCGGCCTTTTTCATGACAGTGCGCTCGTCTGTGCGGATCGTCGGATAAACTGGACCCTGGTGTCGGAGTCCAGAGACGCCGCGGTGCTGCTCGCGGGCCGCTATCATCTGGTGCAGCGCATCGGCGAGGGTGGCACCGGCGTCGTGTATCGCAGCTTCGACCGCGAGCTCGAGGACTGGGTGGCCGTCAAGCTGTTGCGAGGGGAGCGGCTCGCACGCGAGAGCTCGCGGACCAGCCTGCGGCGGGTGGTCAAGCTGGCCCGCCGCGTCGCCCACCGCAACGTCGCCCGCGTCTTCGAGTTCGGCCGGCTCGGCGAGCTGCAGTTCTTGACGATGGAGTACATCGCCGGCGAGTCGCTGCAGACCCGCCTGGACCGGGCCCCGCGGCTCTCGCCGGGGCAGGCCCTGGACCTGGCGATCGACCTGTGTCGCGGACTGGCCGCTGCCCATGCGGTCGGGGCGGTGCATGGCGACCTGAAGCCGAGCAACATTTTGTTCGCGCCGGGACGTGGGGTCGTGCTGACCGACTTCGGGCTGTCGCGCAGCCTCGACGACCCGGCGGCGCAGCTCGCCGTGTTCGCCCGCGACGCGTTTTGCCATGCGGCGCCCGAGCTGCGCTCCGGCGCCGCGCCCTCGCCCCGGGCCGACCTCTACTCGTTCGCCTGCGTGCTGTTCGAGGCCCTCACCGGTATGCCCGCCAGGGTCTGGCGCATCCTCGCGGACGAGGCCGATGAGGCCGAAGAACTCGACCCGCTCGACGAGGTCGGGGCACGCCTTCGCAAACTGGCCCCGACGTTGCCCGACGACTGGCACGCGCTGCTGGCCGCGTGCTTGCAGCCGCGGCCCGAGTCGCGTCCGGCCGACGCCCAGACCGTGCTCGCGCGGCTGGTCGCGCAGCACCGCGGTGCGGGCTCGCTGGCGCTGTCGCTGGCCGACGACGGTGACGAGCCGGCGGCGCCGCTGGGCGTCGGCGCTGGCGTGCGCTGGATCGCCGTGTCGCCGTTCACCGCGACCGACGGGGGCCCGGGTGACTGCGCCTGGATCGCCGCCGACGTGATCCAGGCGCTGCGTCACGTGCGATCGCTGCGGGTCGTCAGCGACGGCCGCGGCCCCGATGTCGGCCCGCTCGTGCAGGTGCACGGCGAGCTGCAGCGGCTCGCGGACGGCTTGCGGGTCACTGTCCGTATCGCCACCGAGGCCGGCGTCGCGGCGAGCGTCGGATTTGTGCTCGAGCAGCCGCGCGAGCTGCTACCCAGCCTCGGCGTCGAGCTCGCGGCCCGCATCCTCGGCGCCGTCGACCTGGCCCCGCAAGCGTCGAGGACCGACCCCGAGCCGTGCCCCGCCGACGCCGTCGATCGCTACATCGAGGGCCGCGCGGCGATGCTGCAGATGCGCACCGCGGACGCGCTGCAGCACTTCGAGGCCGGCCTCGCGCTCGCGCCCCGGCACAGCGCGCTGCGCCTCGCCTACACGGTGGTCCGCGTCCGCCACACGATCCTGTATCGCAGCCCCTCGGTCGACGAGCTGGTCGAGCTGCGCGCGCTGGTCGAGGCGACGATCGCCGGGCACAGCGAGAGCGGTGAGGCCTACCTGGCCATGGCCGTCCTGTTGTTCACGCTCGACGAGCCGATCGAGGCGATGCGTTGGGCCTGCAGCGCGACCGCCCGCGCCCCCTGCTTCGGCGCGCTCGCCCTGATCGGCAGCATGCTGACGGACATCGGTCGTTTGCCGGACGCCGCGCGGCGCTTCGACATCGCCGCGGCGCTCGAGCAGGGCGGCCCCCAGCTGTGGCTGTGTCGCGCCAAGCTGGCCGCCTACCAGGGCCGGTGGTCCGACTTCTACGCGATCTTCGACGGCCCGCTCACCAGGCTGCGCGTGCGCAGCGTGTACCTCGCCCACTTCATGATGTGGCAGCCCGATCGCGGGTCCATCGATCGGCTCGCCGCGGCGGTCGCCGACAACCAGGACGAGCTGCGCCCGGACGCGCTGCGCGACCTCCGGGCCGTGGTCGACTTCATCCGCGAGCACGGCGATCGGCGAAGGATCCTCGATGAGCTGGCCGCGGCTTATGCTCGGGGTCCGCGCTCGTTTCATGGGCGGCGCATGCACATGATCCTGTGCGAGATGGCGTGCGTGCTCGGCGACCTGTCGCGCGCGCACGAGCTGCTCGCGCGCGCCGACCAGCACACGCTGATCGAGTGGCACTGGCTGATCCACAGCCCGAACCTCGCGGTCCTCCGCGGCGATCCGCGGTATCTCGCCGTCTACGCCCGCGTCCGCGAGCGCGCCGACGCGGTGGCCGAGGTCGTCTGGGGCTGACGCGGCCCGCTCCGTCCCTGGCGTCGATGTGCCCGCATATCGCGGATCCGCGGATTCGCCGGAGACCCATACCGGGTCTCCGGGAGCGCCGGAGCGACGACCGCGAACATGACCGGCCCGGGCCTCACTGTCAGACGCAGTTCGCGGTGTCGATCGCGCTGCACTTGTCGTTGCAGGTCAGCGTGCCGCCGGTGAAGCCGAGGGACTCGCAGGTCGCGTCGCCCATCGCGCCGCCGTCGCAGGTCTCGTCGCCTTCGAGCACGCCGTTGCCGCAGACGAAGCAGAAGACCGTGTCGAGCAGGCAGGTATCCGGCGTACAGGTGAGCGTGCCACCGCCGAAGCCCAGCGATTCGCAGGTCACGTCCATCACCAGAGAGCCGTCGCACTGCTCGTTCGGCTGCACGACGCCGTCGCCGCAGCCCGGGAGCTGGCAGCTGGACGGGCATCCGTCGTCCTCGATCAGGTTGCCGTCGTCGCAGGACTCGAATGAATCGTGGAGCGCACCGTCGCCGCACACCGGCCCTTTCTGGGTGCAGCCCGACATACAGCCGTTGTAGCTGCCGTCGTTGATGCCGTCGTCGCAGGCCTCGCCGGCGTCGAGCTCGCCGTTGCCGCACAGCTGGGGCGGGAATTCGCCGGTGGTGGCGTCGGTCGTGGTCTGCGCGTCGGTGTCGGTGTCCATGGGCGTCTCACCGGTGGTGGGCGGAGCTCCGGTCTCGTGGGCGCCGCCGCCGCTGCCGCTGCCGCTGTCGCCGT
>ERZ795056.3233-NODE-3233-length-17629-cov-6.810743_pt1 | contig 17629 bp, 12 predicted proteins | sample MGYA00375140_ERZ795056 | MGnify/ENA primary metagenome ERZ795056 (study PRJEB30185, sample SAMN05720227) | activated sludge metagenome | isolation source: Anaerobic digester | place: USA | collected 2015-03-09 ... | reverse complement strand
GGGATCTGCATCGAATGAAGAATTGAAACCTACAGGAATTATTAAGCTACCGTCGCTGCTTCGCAAAAGAGTTGCTGCATATTCTACCGTGTTGCTGTTACCAATCGTTTTTGCCCATAAAAATTCGCCCCCAGGCTGTAATTTAATCAGGTAAACATCGGTTGTATTGCAATAAAAATAGGCTACCCCTGCGCCTGCGTCCAGGTCCACTGACCCTGAAAAACCACCCGCATAAAAAATATTTCCTGCCGCATCTGAAACAATGCCCGAAACACCGGCACCATTGGCAATGTCGCCGAATTGTTTTGCCCATAATAAATCTCCTGCCGGATTTAATTTGACTATGAAAGCATCGTTTGCACCTGCAGAAACCATGTTAAACACGCCTGCTCCCGGTTCAAAATCTACTGTTCCGCCAAAATATCCTCCCAATAAAATATTATTATCCTTATCAGTGGTTACAGTATTTATCATATCTGTTTGATAATCCCCGGCAAAACATTTAGCCCATAAAAATGTTCCGTCGTGTGAGAATTTACAGAATGCAATATCCACCCCTCCTGATGTTAAACTGGCATCAGCTGGCCCGGGATCAAAGTCTATGGTTCCACTAAAAGTAAAGCCGATTATCACATTGCCGTCATTATCTGTTGTAATAGTACGGCCATAAAGACTTCCATTAATAGTGGATGGAAAGTGTTTTACAAATATAAAATTACCATCCAAGTCAAGTCTTAGATAAAAGGGATCCTGGTTGGCTGTTGCTGAGCTGAGACTCACCACACCGGGCCCCGGATCAAAATCTACAGTTACTCTAAAGTCACCAAGAATATCCAAGAACCCATCCGGACTAATAGTCATACGCCGGGCAATATCTATTGAATCTCCACCAAATCTTTTATACCATAACAGTGTTCCGTCTGGCGCCTGCTTTATTACTACGAAATCATGATCATAGTTAACCCTAGTGGTAGTAAGGTTAACTGCACCGGGCCCCGGATCTATATCGGCTGTTCCGGTGAAAGATATTATTGAATAAAGATTCCCTTGCGAATCAGTAACCATTCCGTTTAACTGCTTGCTGTTAGGTCCTGAAACCTGGCCTGCCCAACTTAAACTCTGGGCAGTAATCATTTGTTGGCCAATAAATAATGATAATAGAAGTAAATTAAGTCTTAGAAGAAAGGTTTTCATGATTTTATGTTACTATAAGGTATGAATTCAATAAAATGTGAATATATTACACATATCAGAGTCTAAAATGAATTCACCTGACTTTTTTTAATTCCTGCAAGAATCTTTATTTTTTTTACTTTTATCATAGAAACTAATAGTTTTTTCCCTACCTTTGCCGTCCGTAAAAAAATAACAATATGAACGCAATAGCATTTGTTCATGAGCAGTTGACCAACAAACCAACGCTTCCAACATTTAAAGCAGGAGATAACATTACTGTTAACTATAGGATCATCGAGGGTAACAAAGAGCGTATCCAGAGTTTCAAAGGAGACGTGATCAAACGCCAGGGAACTGGTGCTACCGCTACCTTTACAGTTCGTAAAATGAGCGATGGTGTTGGTGTTGAACGTTTATTCCCGATCTTTTCGCCAAACATCGAAAGCATCGTTTTAAACAAAGTAGGCCGTGTTAGGCGTGCAAAACTTTATTTCCTTCGTGAAAGAAGCGGAAAAAGTGCCCGTATCAAAGAAAAAAGAATGGCAGTTGGTACCAAAACCAAGAAAGATCTGGCCAAATAATATCTATAAAGCATTGAAAAAAAGCGGAATGTATCTCATTTCGCTTTTTTTATGTCCATCCCTTGCATTTACGTGATCCTTTTATTAGATTTACCTCCTGTTCTTACCTGATCATCCTCTGAACATTTCCACCCCCTCATCGTAAACGCTTACCACATTTTTAACCATGTAAATTATTTACCATGAGAAGAATCGTCATGTTTGCCCTCGTTATCATCGTTGTTACGATAAGTTGCCTGTCATGCGCCAGGGGCATTTCTCCCTATGAAGCCGCTAATGGCAAAGCCAAATGCGGTCGATACATCCGGTAACAATAAGCCTCAGCAAACGATGTGGTTAATGGACGGTTAATCTTGCCTCATTAATTGATAACAAATAAACGGGATGCTTAAAAAACGTTTATCTTTGCTGTTCAAAATCTTATTATGTTACTACTTATCAATAATGCTGTTTTGCTGTTGTCGATGCCGGGTGGCAGCGAGTGGATCCTGATCATCCTGATCGTTCTTTTGATGTTTGGCGGTAAAAAAATTCCTGAACTGATGAGAGGCGTAGGCCGTGGTATCCGTGAATTCAACGATGCCAAATCGAATGTGAAAAGTGAAATTGAAGAGGGCATCAAAGAAAAAGATACCAAGAAAGAAGTAACCCAATAAACAGCATCCGAACATTATTTTCAGCCGAAGTGTGCAACAGCCCTGTCTTTTCAGGGTACGAAGTTGGCATACTTCGGCTGATTTCATAAAAAATACCGGTCTAGACAACATGTTTTCATTTACCAACATCGCCAGGTACCACCAGGAACTGCTCAACAATCAAACCAGTTGTACTGATGCAGTTAACTACTACCTCACTAATATCGAAAGCCAGCAAAAACTCAATGCTTTCATGGAAGTGTATGCGCAGGAAGCGATTGAAAGGGCCGCTCAGCTGGACCAGCAACGTAAGGAGGGGAGCCCAATCAAAAAACTTCATGGCGTAGTGATCGCCTTGAAAGATGTTCTCTGTTATAAAGACCATGTGGTAACCGCTGGTTCAAATATTTTAAAAGGATTTACATCATTGTATACAGCATCGGCAGTACAATACCTGCTCGATGAAGAAGCCATCATCATTGGCACCTGCAATTGCGATGAATTTGCGATGGGCAGCACGAATGAAAATTCGGCATACGGGCCTGTTTTAAATGCCTTGGACAACAGCAAAGTTCCTGGTGGATCATCGGGTGGAAGCGCTGTAGCGGTGCAGGCCGATATGTGCATGCTGAGCCTGGGTAGCGATACCGGTGGATCGGTACGGCAGCCGGCCGACTTCTGTGGCATCATCGGGCTTAAACCAGGCTATGGTCGCATTTCCCGGTACGGACTCATCGCATATGCGTCATCGTTTGACCAAATCGGTATTTTTGGTAAAGAGATCAATGATGTAGCCTTGTTACTTGATGTGATGAGTAACCCGGATGAGTACGACAGTACCATGGAAACAAGTGCCCCGCAAGTGCCCTTCACCCAATACCATTCAGCGCCGGATAAAAAATTCAGGGTAGCGTATTTTAAACAAATGCTCGAACATCCTTCCCTTGACCCGGAAATTAAGACGGCCATCTTTGCGCAGATCCATCAACTAAAAAAAGATGGCCATACGGTTGAAGAAGTTTCCTTCAACCTCATCGATCACATCGTTCCAACGTATTATGTACTTACCACGGCCGAAGCCAGCAGTAATCTTTCACGCTACGATGGGGTACGGTATGGATACCGCAGTGAAAAGGAAACAGATGATTTAACAACATTTTATTTGAATAACCGGAGCGAAAGTTTTGGTATGGAGGTAAAGCGCAGGATCATGCTCGGCACTTTTGTATTAAGCGCAGGATTTTATGATGCTTATTTTAATAAAGCCCAGCAGGTTCGCAAGCAACTACATGATCATATCAGTTTACTATTCAACCAGTTTGATGTAATTATCCTGCCAACAAGCCCGGTCACAGCTTTCAGCCTGGGTGAAAAAGACAAGGATCCCATTGCCATGTACCTGGCCGATATCTTCACCGTTTTTGCAAACCTCACGGGTATTCCGGCAATTTCGCTTCCCCTGTTTTCCCATAGTAATGGCCTCCCGTTTGGGCTGCAGGCTATGGTGAACAAGCAGGATGAGCTAACTTTGTTGCAGTTTTCAAACATGCTCATGCATCATAAGAAACGGGTAACTGATCTTGTATAAAATGAACCGGGTAATCTTCATATTATTAATTACGTGTTGTGTATGTTCAACATCTGTCATCCAGGCTGGCATGCAGGTTACAGAACAGCAATCAGTCACACCCGTCCTTGATACAGCCAAAGAAGATGAGATCATAGATGAGATCATCGTGAGTAAACAAACACCGAAGAAAGAAAAAGTTCAGTATTTCAGCCAGCTTACTAAGTATGGGTTCAAGAATCTGTTTACCAAATTTGGATACAATGCCTCCCTGCCCTATTCTTCACAAGTAAACCCAAGGGCTGAATTGTACATGCAGGATTACCTGAGAAATCATACCAACAGCCTGTTGAAAATGAAAACATGGGGCATGCCCTATTTCAACCTTATCGACAATATTTTTACGCAGTATGGCCTGCCGCGTGAACTCAAATACCTGGCCGTGATCGAAAGCAACCTCAGTACTTCGGCTACCAGCTGGGTTGGTGCCGGGGGTCCATGGCAATTCATGCCATATACCGCCAGGGATTATGGCCTGGTGGTAAATAATTATGCAGATGAACGCAGGGATTATTTTAAAAGCACCCATGCGGCAGCGAGATACCTTTTACAATTATACCGCGATATGCACGACTGGTTGCTGGTGATCGCTGCCTATAATGGCGGACCAGGCCGGGTATATGATGCCATCAGGAAAAGTGGAAGCCGTGATTTTTGGGCACTGCAATATTACTTACCCGAAGAAAGCCGAAACCATGTAAAGAAGTTCATCGCTACCCATTATATCATGGAAGCTTATAGCGGAACGGGTAACGGCCTGAACATTAACAACAGTGGTATGTTTGCAGCTGGCGGTGGTTCCAATCCTTATGAAGTTAAACATACCCTTACGCCCGAAGAACTGGAACTTTCACAAACACAAACTATTTCGGGTAAATACAATTCGGTGATCATTGCCAAAAATCTGTCGATGGACATCACACAGTTCAACCGGTACAATCCCGATTTTGATAACAGGCTTTCAGCCAATGGCCAGGCAGACCTCGTGCTTCCTTCCGATAAAATGCAATTGTTCCTGGCTACTAAATACCAGATCCTGAATGAATGTGTACAGGCTTTATTAAGTGATAACGATATCCCTAATAACAGGACCGAATACCCGAAAAAAAGCCAAAAGCCCAGAAAAAAAATCCGTTAATACTGTTCCAGTATTCTTTTTATTGCAGCCGCCTTTAACAGGCTTTCCTCATATTCATTCTCCGCATCACTGTTAAAGGTAATGCCCCCTCCTGCTTTGAAGCTGACCAGTTTTTTGGTTTCATGATAAAACAAACTCCTGATCACCACATTGAAATCAAAATCACCGCCAGGGGTTACATACCCAATGCAACCAGAAAACAAACCACGTGAAAAGGATTCATGTTCATCAATGAGTTCCATCACTTTTACCTTGGGAGCGCCCGTCATGGAGCCCATGGGAAAACAGGCTTCGAGTATAGCAGTCCAATGTGTTGCTGGTGAAACCTTTCCTTCGATCGTACTGATCATCTGGTGTACCTGTGGAAAGCTGTAGATGCCGAATAGTTCCTTCACATGTACAGACCCTTCGGTGCAAATGCGGCTAAGGTCGTTGCGCACCAGGTCTACGATCATTACATTTTCTGTTTTGTCTTTTTCGCTATGGAGGAGTTGTTCTTTGCTTTGAATATCTGCAAGAGCATCTGAAACATTTCGCTTACTTGTTCCTTTGATGGGCTGCGAAATAACGACTTCACCTGTTTTTTTAATAAAACGTTCCGGGCTTGCACAAAGGCAATATCGATCGTTCAGTTTATACATCGCTGCAAACGGATTTGGGGAAACCGATGTCAATGCATGGTACAAGTACAAAGGGTCAAGGGTTGCTTCTTCTGCAAAAAACGCCTGGCAATAATTGATCTCATAACAATCGCCCCGCTGGATATGTCTTTTAAGCGAAGCGATCTTATCAAGATATTGCTTCCTGGTTTCTGTATGATGAATACGAACTGATGTAGAAATTTTTTTTGTAATGATGGCTGGTTGTGCATCAATGGCTTTAAACACCGATGCATGATTTTCGGAATCGGATTCTATCGTTAGGGTTTGTCCTTTTAAAGTAACCAATATTTCAGGTTCAAAGAAAAAAGCATCTTCAAATCCAATCGGATCTGGTTGAGCCATTTTATTTTCCGGGTAACTGATATGACCAAATAACCAGGATGGATTACCATCATAAAATTGCTTCAGTGAAGTAAAAAGATCGTTTCGATCGAGTTGCACCGATCTCTTGCAACCCACTGCCAATAAGCAGTCGAAGGCAGGTGATTCGAATTGGTAATGGTTGTTATCCAGGAAACAAAAAATGTTGAACCGGGATGACCAGTTCAACATTTTAATTGTAAACTCCTTGGTATTATTTATCGCAAAATGCGTTGAATTTTTTTTCACCAGTTTGATTAAAAATCATCATCATCAAAACCACCGCCGCCATCATCATCCATATCATCAAAAAGGCCGAGGTCTTTAAAGTCATCATCTACTTTAAAATCATCGTCATCCTTTACAGGTTTTTTGACAGCAGGACCAGCCTTTTTACCTTTTGATTTTGGAATATCAAATTCATCGAAGTCGGGATCCCAGTCGTCATCTTCTTCTGGTTTTTCCCAATCATCGGCTACTTCAACGTCATCATCATCTTCGTCGTCATCAGCTTTCTTTTTGGATGAACCTTTGGCAGTTTTCGCAGGTTTGGTTTCCAGCTCATCATCATCTTCCAGGTCATCATCCTCTTCTTCCACTTTTTTGGGAGCACTTTTCTTCGCTGCAGACTTTTTAGGTGCTGCAAATTGCTGCACAACTTCCTTATTCTTTTTTTCTGATTTTGATACCATAACTAACAGGATTAATACTGTAAAATTTCCACGACTTTTTCAAATCGCCAAATATTTTGTTGATTTTTTTATTATTTATTTTTTTACAATGTAACGATCTGTTCGCGACCCGGGCCGTTGCTGATGTATTTCACCGGCACCTGCAGAAATTCATTCATATGATTTACGTACATTTTCATTTTTTCAGGCATGTTATCGTGGTTGCTTACGTTTGATATATCGGTATGCCATCCCTGGAATGATTTGTAAATGGGTTCAATGTTCAAACGGTTCATCTGGAAGGGCACATCATTTCTTTCTTCACCATTGATGCGATAGCTGTTGCAAACCTTCAGTTCTTCCAATCCATCGAGGATATCAGCCTTTGTCATCACGATCTGCGTAACTCCATTGATCATGCAGGCAAAGCGTAACGCTACCAGGTCGATCCAGCCGCAACGACGCGGGCGACCTGTTGTACTACCAAACTCATTACCTGCCTTCCTTAAGAAATCGCCGGTTTCATCCAGTAATTCTGTGGGGAACGGACCGCTGCCAACCCTCGTGCAATAAGCCTTGGTAATGCCGATCACTTCCTTGATCTTTTGTGGAGCAATGCCCAATCCCGAACAAACACCGGCCGATATGGTGCTGCTGCTGGTTACAAAAGGGAAGGTTCCAAAATCAACATCGAGCATGCTGCCCTGTGCGCCTTCGGCCAATACCCTTTGTCCCTTGGCGATCTTCTCATTGATGAAATATTCTCCATTCACGATCTTGAACTCTTTCAGGAATTCGAGTGCATCAAAAAATTCTTCTTCCCACTGACCAATGTCTTCCTGGAAATTAAAATTATCGAGCAGGCGCTGGTGTTTCATGCGCAGCTTGATGTATTGAGTGGTGAAATTCTTATCTAACAGATCGCCCACCCTGAGGCCATTACGGCCTGTTTTATCCATATAGGCCGGACCGATGCCCTTCAGTGTGCTGCCGATCTTATCATTACCTTTCGATAATTCGCTGGCCTTATCAAGCGCCCGGTGCGTTGGCAAAATCAAATGGGTACGCTCACTGATGTATAAATTCTTTTTATAGTCGACACCCATTGCGGCTACTGCATCACATTCCTTTCTTAAGATAACAGGATCTAATACTACCCCATTGCCAATGAGATTGGTTTTTTCTTCATGAAAAATACCACTTGGGATCTGGTGCAATACGATCTTTTTATCATTCACATATAAGGTGTGACCTGCATTGGGCCCACCCTGGAAGCGTGCGATCACATCATAGTTCTTTGCAAAAAAATCTACGATCTTTCCTTTGCCTTCATCGCCCCATTGTAAACCAAGAATTACGTCGACCATTGATTAAGTCTTTATGTTGTTGAATTAAAATTATTGAATGAACTATTTGATTCAAAGTTTGCAATCGATGATATTGAAACGAAAAAGACGATTATGTTGTTTCAATGAGATTATTCTCTGGCGAAAATAAATTGAAAAAATGCAACCACCTAAAATGAAACGATTATTGCACAAAAAAATACCGGACCATGATAGTCCGGTATCTAAAATTATCTGGATATACTCCTGTTTAAGCCACTTTCAACAAACTCAATTTTGTCATATTGAATTTGCGGGTAGCGTATTCAAGCGTTACATCGAAGTTCTTTACTTTTTGAGAAGGGAGTTCGTACATCGCATCGGTGAGGATGCCTTCACAGATGCTGCGCAAGCCGCGGGCACCGAGTTTATATTCAAGTGCTTTTTCCACCATGAAATCGTACACAGCTGGTTCAAACTTCAAGACAATGCCTTCTATTTCGAACAAACGGGTGAATTGTTTGATGAGCGAATTTTTGGGTTCGGTAAGAATGCTGCGCAAGGTTTCTGCATCCAATGGATTCAGGTAGGTTACCACCGGCAAACGACCAAGCAATTCGGGGATCAATCCAAAATGTTTCAGATCAACTGAATTCACAAACTGCAATAAGTTATTGTGCTGATATTCCTGCAGTTCTTTGTTTACATTAAAACCGATGGCATTGGTATTTACCCTGCGGGCAATGATGCGATCGATGCCATCAAATGCACCGCCACAAATGAAAAGTATATTCTGGGTATTTACTTTGATGAGTTTTTGTTCGGGATGTTTACGTCCGCCTTGTGGTGGTACAAGCACTTCACTTCCTTCTAGTAATTTCAGCAAACCCTGTTGTACACCTTCGCCGCTTACATCCCTGGTGATGGAAGGGTTATCGCTCTTGCGGGCGATCTTATCAATCTCATCGATATATACAATACCTCTTTCTGCTGCAGCCACATCGTAATTGCATGATTGCAACAAACGCGTGAGCATACTTTCCACATCTTCGCCTACATAACCTGCTTCAGTGAAAACCGTTGCATCTACGATGGCAAATGGAACGTTGAGCATGCGGGCAATTGACTTGGCCAGGAGGGTTTTACCGGTACCGGTTTCGCCCACCATGATAATGTTGCTTTTTTCAATTTCAACATCATTATCAATTTTCTGGTTCAGCCTTTTGTAATGATTATATACCGCAACGGCGAGGATCTTTTTGGCATCATCCTGTCCGATTACATATTCATCCAGGAATTTTTTTATCTCGATGGGTTTCTTAACCGTGAGTTTATGAGTCGCCGTGGTGGCGTTCTTAGTATCCGTGTTATTGGCAAGCTCCTGCACAATGATCTCCTGTGCATGTTCAACACAGTTTTCGCAAATATGACCATCCTGCCCCGCGATGAGAATCTTAACTTCGTCCCGGCTTCTTCCGCAGAAAGAACAATGCAATATTTGTTGTTTTGCCATAATGGATGGTTTGTAGTCTGGTAAGGCCGAAATCTGTTGTTGTGAAAATCAAGCAAAGATAGCAAAACCTTATGAAAACGACATTAATATGACAATCTTAACATTGGATATGATGCTTTGGTTTAACGTATCAAACGTTAAACTACAATTGACATTATTATACCATGTATAAATGGCCTAATCTTCACTGAAGCAATGGATTAGATTTTTTCGAGCACATTGTCTACGATACCATAAGCAATGGATTCGTGTGCATCCATCCAGTAATCCCTGTCGAAGTCTCTCATCACTTTTTCATAAGTATGTCCACAGTTTTCTGCCAAAATCCTGGCGCCCATCTGTTTGGTCTTAAGCATTTGTACTGCCATGATCTCCAGGTCGGCACTGGTGCCCCTTCCACCGCCACTTGGCTGATGGATCATTACTTCTCCATGTGGGAAAATGAAGCGACGGCCTTTTTGTCCACCGCTCAACAAAATACTTCCCATGCTGGCAGCCATACCCATACATACCGTGCTTACGGGAGATGAGATCATTTGCATAGCATCATAGATCACCATGCCGCTGGTAACCATTCCGCCCGGACTATTGATATAAAATGTAATTTCTTTTCCGGGATCAAGTGCTTCGAGGTAAAGCAATCTATCGGTAATATCTTTGGCTGTTTTGTCATCTACCGCACCCCACAAAAATACCTTGCGTTGTTCAATGAATTTTTTATCAAACATCCACCCACTCATCATTTTTTCCATGGGATTTTCGGGTGTTGACATGGGTGCATCTTCTTCTTCCTGGCGTATATTTTTGAAACCTATATTCATGATTATTATTAATTATTAATTATCAATTTTTAATTAGTTCTTAGTCTTTTTTCATTTTTTTAGGATTCATCAACAGCACTTCATCCACCAATCCATAAGCTTTTGCTTCGGTTGATGTCATCCAGTAATCACGATCACAATCCAGTGCAACTTTATCAACCGGTTGATTGGTATGATGAGCAATGATCTCGTATAATTCATGTTTCACTTTGCGGATTTCATTCACGGTAATTTCGATATCTGTTGCTTGTCCGCCTGCTCCTGCGCTTGGCTGGTGCATCATGATACGGCTATGTTTCAGGGCTGTGCGTTTGCCTTTTGCGCCGGCGCACATCAGCACAGAACCCATGCTGGCAGCCATTCCTGTGCAGATGGTTGCAATGTCGGGTGTTATGAACTGCATGGTATCGTACATTCCCAGGCCAGCGTAAACACTTCCACCGGGGCTGTTGATATACATTTGAATATCGCGGGTACGATCGGTACTTTCTAAAAACAATAATTGTGCTGTTACAATATTCGCCACTTCATCATTGATCGGATAACCGAGGAAGATGATCCTGTCCATCATCAACCTGCTGTACACATCCATTACGGCCACATTCATGGGTCTTTCTTCAATGATGTTGGGGGTTAAATTTGTTACATTATGATTAACATAACCATGCAGGGTATTGCTGCTGATACCTTTATGTTTGACAGCGTATTTTTCAAATTCTTTTCCAAAATTCATGTTGCTGATTTTAAATTAGTGTTACAAATATAGTTGAAGTAAGGTAACGGAAAACTTCCTTCAGAAATCGAATATGCCTGCCTGTTGTTGGTCGATTAAATTTTATTAAAGAAATTATAAGCTATCGATACCGGTTAATCGCGGCTCCTGCCCTGGTAGATCAAAATGTATTGCACCAGCATGGCGATGGATGCAAGTGCTGCCACTACATACGTTAGTGCTGCCCATTTCAACGCATCTTTTGCTTTTTCCTTTTCAGGCGCCGTGGTAATATTGGCGGTTTGTAACCAGGTAAGTGCCCGGGCGGATGCGTCAAATTCTACAGGGAGCGTAATCAGCGAAAACAAAGTGGTTACCGCAAATAGAATAATACCAACAAGTAGGATGGTTGGATTTCCACCACCAAATCCCATGAAGCCAAGCCCGGCGATGATCACCCATTGCGAAAGGGTACTGCTGATCTGCACGGCTGGTACGATCTTGCTACGAAGCATCAGCATAGAATAAGCGGTTGCGTGCTGAACAGCATGACCACATTCGTGTGCTGCAACAGCCGCAGCTGCGATGCTCCTGCCTTCGTACACTTCGGCGCTCAGGTTTACTGTTTTATTCAATGGATTGTAATGATCGGTGAGACTGCCGGGTACAGAAGTAACCTGTACATCGTAAATGCCATTGTCGCGTAACATCTTTTGTGCTACTTCGCTTCCACTGAGCCCGCTGCTGGTGCCCAGTTTACCGTATTCTGTAAATTTACTTTTTAACTTGTACTGTACCGCCATGCCAATCAACATAAACAATACAGAAACTGCAATAATTCCAAATGTCATTGTTGTATTTTTTTATTTTATGATAGAATTGCAAAAAGCATTCCCAAGAAAAATACTGACAAAATAGCAAAACCGTCGATTCAACCAATAAAAAAAGGGTCGGAAAACCGACCCTTTGTATTTCATATAAATTATTTATTTGTATTGTGCTGTAATCGAATTGGCCAGCTCGGTCATTTTTTTGATGCCATCTTCAGGTAAGTTACCTTTTTTGAATTCGGCTAAAATTTCCGGGTATTTGTTTTCCATTTCAATCAGGAAATGTTCTTCAAAAGCCTTTACATTTTTCACGGCAACATTCCTCAACAATCCCTGTGTACCGAGGTAGATCATCGCAACCTGTTTTTCTACGGAAAACGGTGAATATTGAGCTTGCTTCAGGATTTCCACGTTACGGGCTCCTTTATCGATCACATTCTTGGTAGCCGCATCCAGGTCACCCCCGAATTTTGAGAAGGCTTCCAGCTCACGATATAATGCCTGGTCGAGTTTCAATGTACCCGCCACTTTTTTCATGGATTTGATCTGGGCATTACCACCCACACGGCTAACCGAAATACCTACGTTGATGGCCGGGCGGATACCTGCGTTGAACAAGTTACCTTCCAGGAATATCTGTCCGTCGGTGATAGAAATTACGTTTGTTGGAATATAAGCCGAAACGTCACCAGCTTGTGTTTCGATGATCGGCAAGGCCGTCAAAGAACCACCCCCCTTAACGAGATGCTTGATAGAAGCCGGCAAGTCATTCATCTGCTGGGCAATTTCATCTTTGGCAACCACTTTCGCGGCCCTTTCGAGCAAACGGCTATGCAGGTAGAAAACGTCTCCAGGATAGGCTTCACGTCCCGGTGGCCTTCTGAGCAACAAGGAAACTTCACGATAGGCAACGGCTTGTTTCGACAGATCATCATAAATGATCAGGGCCGGACGACCGGTATCGCGGAAGAATTCGCCGATCGCAGCGCCGGCAAATGGAGCGTAGAACTGTAATGGAGCCGGATCTGAAGCTGATGCCGCCACGATGGTAGTGTATTGCATGGCACCATACTCTTCCAGTGTTTTCATGATACCAGCAATGGTAGAAGCTTTCTGACCAATGGCTACATATATACAATAAACAGGTTTGCCTGCTGCGAAAAATTCTTTTTGATTGATGATGGTATCTACTGCGATGGCCGTTTTACCTGTCTGGCGATCGCCAATGATCAACTCACGTTGTCCGCGGCCGATCGGGATCATGGCATCGATGGCTTTGATACCTGTTTGCAGGGGTTCTTTAACAGGTTCCCTGAAGATTACCCCTGGTGCTTTACGTTCCAGTGGCATTTCATATAATTCACCTTTGATCGGGCCCTTGCCATCGATGGGTTCGCCGAGGGTATTGATAACCCTGCCACTCATACCATCTCCAACTTTAATAGAGGCGATCTGGCCGGTACGTTTTACTTTATCACCTTCTTTGATCTCGCTGCTGTCGCCCATCAATACAACACCTACATTGTCTTCTTCCAGGTTCAACGCGATGGCTTTTACGCCATTGTCAAATTCTACCAGTTCACCTGAACGTACATTGTTCAATCCGTATACGCGGGCAATACCATCACCCACCTGTAATACCGTTCCTACTTCTTCCAAACTCGCTCCTGCATTGAAGTTGCTTAGCTGCTGACGAAGGATCGCCGAAATTTCATCTGGTTTGATCTCTACCATATAATTTAAGTTGAGTGTTGAAAAGCTGCAGAGCCTGGAACGCTTTTAAGCGGGTACCCGTTAACTGATCAACCGGTTTTTTTAATCGGCTGCAAAGGTAGGGGTTGACAGGCGGAATGGCAAAAAAAAGAAAGACTTATCCTTAAAATTTTAATGGATTTGCCAGCTTACCGGTTTGAATAAATGATCTTTTCCCGGTCAAAACTGAATTGGAATTTAGCGGATGCCAGCCAGGCAGGGCGACATGTTTTTAAGAAGGGTAATTTTTTAGCCATAATTATGTACAAAAAAGCGATGAGAAACAAAAAAGCTGTAATTTCCACCCTTTAATTTTTAATGCCAATTGCTAACATAGTCTTACTGAAATATGAATTTTATATACCCAGAGATGAAAAAGACCTTTTGATATCGTGGGTACACAAAAATGATCATGCTGCAGTCTGTTAAAAAACAAACATCCTTTCAATCTTTACATACCAGACATCTTTTAAATCAATAAGCACGTTATGAGAAAAATTTTCCTCTTTTTATTCTTCCTGGCTTCTACTTTTTTACTGAAGGCACAGGATATTGACCTGGCAACTGCCAAAGCCCTTGTGAGCAAAAACATTGCTGCAACAGGGTTAACAGCTTCTGACCTTGACAACAGCATTATCACGAATGCTTACAATAGTGGTGAGCTCCAGTTGGTTTACGTGCAACAAGCCTACAAAGGATTGCCCGTTTACAATGTGATCAAAACCCTTGCTTTCAAAGGGGGAAAATTGATTTCAAATGCTGGTGACCGGATCCCTGAGATCGGTTCTAAAGTAAACCAGGTTGCAGGAACCCCGTCTGTTTCAGCAGAAGATGCAGTTAAGGCTGCATTGAGTTTAAAAAAATTACCTGCTCCACTTCAATTGACAAAATCAACATTGCTGGAAGGCAGGAAATATGATTTTGGAAAATTAGGTCTGGCCTACGAAAATGTAACTGCAGAGTTGCTTTGGGTTCCCATCCAGGACGGAAAACAAGTAAAACTTGCATGGCAGGTTTACCTGGTTCCTAAAACCTCATCTGATTACTGGATGATCAGGATGGATGCATCCAATAACAGGATGCTGGAAGAAAACAACCTTACAGTTTATTGTAATTGGGATGACCCTGCCAAGAGAAATGTTGGTGGCCAAAAATATAAGGGCATTCTTGCTTATAATGGCAATGCGCATGCAGCTAAGCCTGATTCAAAATCTCTATTTGATGTAACAAGCCTGAAAGCTACCGATGCGGATCATGTGCATGAAAGTCCAACCATTGTAAATTCGGCAAGTTACCGTGTCATTGCTTTACCTGCTGAAAGTCCAAAGCATCCCGGCGGAACACCAGTATTGATAAATGATCCATGGAATGCTGCTCCTGGCAATGCTACCAGTTTAAAATGGCATAGCAATGGAACTACCGATTATAATATTACCAGGGGAAATAACGTATGGGCCAAAGAAGATCATGCTGCAAATAATGGAAGTGGTGGCGCCCCGGCTACATCAACTACCCCTGCCGATCCATTGGCTTTTAATTTTGTACCCGATTTTTTCAAACAACCAAATCAAACGGCTCCTGTACCCAACCAGCAATTCAACATTACAAACCTGTTTTACTGGATCAACACATATCATGATATCATGTATCAATATGGTTTTGATGAACCAGCAGGAAATTTCCAGGCCAATAACCAGGGCCGTGGAGGTGCGGGCAATGATTTCGTATTTGGAGATGCACAGGATGGAAATTATGTAGCGCCAAACCAGGACAATGCAAATTTTTCAACTCCAGCAGATGGTAATAGTGGCAGGATGCAGATGTACCTGTGGGATACAGTTGCTACTTTCCTCGTGAATTCACCATCTCCTGTAGCCGGAAACTATACTTCTGTAGAAGGAGGTTTCAGTACGGCCAATAAACTGATCAATATCGGGCCTGTTACCGGCCAGGTTGTATATTATAACGACAATGTTGCGGGCACAACTCATGAAGCCTGCGGTGTTCCTGCCAATTCCGTTGCCGGAAAAATTGCCCTGATCGACCGGGGTAATTGCAACTTTACCGTTAAAGTAAAGAATGCACAAACGGCAGGTGCCATTGCAGTTATCATGGTTAATAACGTTGCCGGCTATGTGCTGATGGGTGGTTCGGATAACACGATAACTATTCCTGCTGTAAATATTTCACAGGCTGATGGCGCCATACTGGCAGCACAGCTTGCAAATAATCTCAATGTTACTCTTGCTGCGGCTAACCTTGACGGTGATGTTGACAATGGCGTTATTGTGCATGAGCACAGCCATGGGATCAGCAACCGTTTAACAGGCGGTCCGGCACAGGCCGGTTGCGTTTCAAATGCAGAACATATGGGTGAAGGCTGGAGCGATTACTATAGCCTGATGCTTACACAGGATTGGGCAAATTCAAACCTGAATACGGGCTTTAGCTCTCCAAGGGGAATTGGTTCTTACGTGATAGGGCAAGGCCCAGCGGGAGCCGGTATACGCACAAAAAAATATTGTACCGATTTCACAGTAAATAACCTGGTATATGCTACATCCATACCAACTGTACCACATGATCGTGGTGAAATCTGGTGCGCAACTTTATGGGACATGACCTGGAACATCATCAACCAGGTTGGTACGATTAACCCAAGTATTTACAACGCTACCGGTGGTGGTGGAAATACCATCGCCCTGAAACTTGTAACAGAAGGGATGAAGCTGCAACCATGCAGCCCGGGTTTCATTGCCGGAAGGGATGCAATCCTTGCAGCCGATCAGAGTTTGTATGGCGGTTTATATAGCTGCGCCATTAAAGAAGCTTTCCGCAGAAGAGGTATGGGACAAAATGCTTCACAGGGAAGTGCTAATAATGTAACAGACCAGGTAACCGACTTCGCAGTAATTGCGAGCTGTAACTGTACTAACGTTGTAGCCACCACGCAGCCTGTTAATACCAGTGCCTGTACAGGGGCTAATGCAACCTTTACCGTTGCTGCAGGGGGTACTACACCAACCTATCAATGGCAGGTAAGCACTAACGGCGGAACTTCTTACTCAAATATTTCCGGGGCAACCGCCGCAACACTTACTTTAAATGCAGTAACCTCTGGCATGAATAATAACCTGTACCAGGTTGTTATAACCAATTCTTGTCCATCTACTGTTACTTCAACAGCAGCCCTGCTCACCGTAACCGATCCGGCAAGCATCACTACGCAGCCAACCAATGCCGCTGTTTGTGCCGGAAGCAACACATCATTTACGGTTGCGGCAGCTGGCACTTCAAATACTTACCAATGGCAGGTGAGCACCGATGGCGGCGCAACATTCAATAATGTTCCCGGCGCTACAACGGCTACGCTTACCCTAAATGCTGTAACCGCAGCTTTAAACGGCAATCAATACCACCTGGTGATCACCAGCTGCGGGCCTGGAGCGCTTACATCAAACAATGTAACGTTAACGGTTAACAGCCCGGCAAGCATCAGCACACAGCCAACCAATACAAACGCCTGTACAGGTACAAATACCAGCTTTAGTGTAACAGCTGCAGGTACCGGCGTCAGCTATCAATGGCAGGTCAGTACCAATGGCGGAACTTCTTATTCAACAATAACCGGTGCAACTTCTTCTACGTTAGATTTAACGGCGGTTACATCAGGTATGAACAATAACCTGTACCAGGTGATCGTAAGCAGCAGCACCTGTGCAGCAACGGTTACTTCATCAGCAGCAACGCTCTCGATCAGTGATCCTGCCAGTATATCGGCACAACCTGCCGGTGTAACAGTTTGCGCAGGCAGCAATGCCTCTTT
>ERZ795056.3231-NODE-3231-length-17635-cov-4.674630_pt1 | contig 17635 bp, 13 predicted proteins | sample MGYA00375140_ERZ795056 | MGnify/ENA primary metagenome ERZ795056 (study PRJEB30185, sample SAMN05720227) | activated sludge metagenome | isolation source: Anaerobic digester | place: USA | collected 2015-03-09 ... | reverse complement strand
GGTTTCAATTTGGACATGCGCCAGGCGGGATACACGCCAGACATCAGCCCAAATATCAAAGCCAACAGAATTCCGAACCCAAACACCGTGAAGTTGATGGTCAAATCGGAACTGGGAATCAACGCACTGCGGTTGAAAACCATCAGGATCACTTGTGAGAAGATGAGCGCAATCCCCGCCCCAATCAAGGTTACGAATACGTTTTCGACCACAAACTGCCAAAGTACAGTTTTGGAGGGTGCCCCAAAGGCCTTGCGTACACTGATTTCAGAGGAGCGCTCGATGATGCGGCTGATGTTGAGGTTGACCAGATTAATAGCGGGTAAGGCCATGAACAACACCATAAAAAGAGCAACCACCATAAAAAAGACTTCATTCTGATCGTTGCCAAAAATCTGGTTGGTAAAATTACTCAGGTAGGTTTCCGCACGAGACTCCAGGTGATAGACCTTCATCCCGTTTTCCATAAATGGTTTAGGGATACGACCCACAATCTGTTCAAATTCTTTGGTAATAACGGGCATATTCGCCTTGTTTTTGGGAATGACGATGGCCATATAACTGCCATTTATACCCGGACTTTCGTATTCGCTTTTGGGGCTATTGAAAGGTAAAAATACGTCGGCGTAGCTGACAGGCCGGGTAATTGGGCTGGCTGCTACCACGCCCATTACTCGATATTTCAATCCGTTCACTAACATGGGTTTGCCTACAACAGACTGACCTTTGCCAAAGTAGTCATCGCGTATTTTATCGGTAATCACGGCTACGAGGTCTCCATTTTTGAAGTTGGATTCGTTAAACGCTTTTCCTTCCAAAAAGGTAAAATTGGTTACTTCCCAAAAACCACCATCGGCATATTTTATCGACAACTTGATTCTTTTGCCATCTACATAGGTATTGGCTCCTTTAAACATTGAAAAAATGCCATAGGTATTGGGCGTACGCAGTGCGCTGAGGTTTTTTTTCAAAAACTTGTAAGCGGAAGGGCCCGTCATAGTAGACTGACGACTGGAATCCTGCATGCGGGTCATCTGCACATAGAGGCTTTGATCGCGTTGATTTTCGGGGTAATGGCTTCCAAAAATATGGTCGAGAAAGGCGCTAAGCACCAGCAGGATCATCAGTGTAAAACTGATGCCAAACAAGGATATGAAGGTGTAGAAAGGGTTGCGGAGCAAAACCTTCCAGGCGATTTTTATATAGTTGAGCAGCATAAGTAAGGGTTTGAAGGTTCGGAGGTCCGGGGGTTCGGGGGTTAACCCTCGAACTCCCGAACCCTCGAACCCTTTTAAGATACTTGGCGTCCGTCGAAAAGGCGGATCAAGCGATTCGTGTGTTTGGCCATGTTTTCATCGTGGGTCACCATCACGATGGTGGTGCCTTCCTTGTTCAGTTGCAGCAAGATGTTGAGGATTTCGTTGCCCATGTTGCTGTCTAGGTTACCTGTAGGTTCATCGGCCAGGATGATCGAAGGGCGGCCAACGATGGCGCGGGCAATGGCTACGCGCTGCTTTTGCCCGCCCGAAAGTTGGTTGGGAAAGTGCTTCATGCGGTTGCTGAGGCCTACTTTCTCCAGGGCTTCTTTGGCCAATTCGCGTCGGTTGCTGCCGCTACCGGGGCGGTAAAGCAAGGGAATTTCCACATTGTCAAGCACGGATAGATCGTTGATCAGGTGGAAACTCTGGAAAATAAAACCAATCTCCAGGTTGCGGATGCGCGCCAATTCTTTGTCTTTATACCCTTTCAACTCGCGCTGGTTGATTGCTACTGCGCCCTTGGAGGGTTCGTCCAAAAGTCCAATGATGTTGAGCAGGGTGCTTTTGCCACAACCAGAGGGCCCCATGATCGACACAAACTCTCCCTTTTGGATGTCGACGTTGATGTTGTCCAGTGCGAGGGTTTCGATGGAACTGGTGCGGTAAACTTTTTCGATGCCGGATAACTTGATCATAAATTAAGGGTTTGGGGGTTCGGGGGTTCGTGAGTTCGAGGGTTCGGAAGACCAACCCCCGAACTCACGAACCCCCGAACCTTCGAACCCTACTCTATTTTTCGGTTTTGTTCAAAATCATACAAAGTCAGCAAGCGCAACGTATAATACGCCCGCCAATAATCGCGCAGAGCCAGGATGTAGTCGCGTTTGGCGCGGTCCTTTTCCTGGATGGCGATGCTGAGGTCGGTGATGCTGAGGTCGCTCAACAAGAAGCGATCTTGTGCAATCTGAAAACGCTGAGCGGCAATTTCATCCGCCCGGGCGGTCAGGTTCACCTGTTGTTGGAGCATGCCCATAAGGGTGACCTGGGTATACACCTCCTGCTCAAAACTCATTTTGTCCTGCTCCACGGTTTGCTGAGCCAGTTGCAGGTTGGCTTTGGCGGTAGCGGTACGGGACTTGCTGCGCCCCCAATCCATAATCGGGATGGAAAACTCCAGTTCAATAAATTCCCTGTCCTGGGGTTTGCGGTAAATGTCGAGCGGTTGGTTGCCTCGGTTGCTCAATCCAAAAGCTGCCGTCAAGGTCGCGTTGAAACCATTGTTGCTTTTGGCCTTTTCCAGATCGCGCGAGGCTTCCAGCAAGCGGCGTTTGAAGGCAATGGCGTCAGCACGGTTGTTGAGGGCTTCCTGCCTGGCTTTGGCAGCATCAACCGGAAAGGCGGGGCCGGGCAGGGGGATAGCCAAATCCAGTTTCTCTTCGCCCCGGTACGACAAATGGGTTTTGAGTTGTAATTGCGCCACTTCGGCACCTTGTCTGGCGCTGGCCAGGTCTTTTTGGGCATTGAGTACCCCCAACTGTAGTTGCAGCAGATCGTTTTGGGAAATTTTCCCTAAGCTCAGTTTTTGCGTGGCAATTTTGTACAAGGTATCGCTGCTGACAAGGTTCGTTTCGGCAATGTTCAAGTTCACCTGGGCAATGAGCAGGTTGAAGTAGTACACCGTGGCATCCAGCGCAACTTGCTCCAGGCTTTCGAGGTACTGTTGCTGGCTTTCATTGTATTGGAGGGGTTCGGTCTGTTTGTCCCATTTCCAGAGATTGAATTGAGAAAGGGGCTGACTGATCCCGATTGCCATGGGAATGCCATTGTACAAGGTGCTGTTTTGGATAAAATTGTCGAAACGCTGGAGTTGTTTTTGGGCAAAAACCGTTCCTCCCGTGCGGGTGATCCGTTGGCTCAAAGCCAGGTTCAGAGCAGAGTTGTTGAAAGAAACGGGCAAAAAGGCAATGTTGCCATCGGGCTGCGTCACTTCAACAAAAGAACGGGTAAAGCTGGGCAAGGTACCAGTCAAACTCAGTTGCGGCTTAAAATCGGAGGTAAAACTCCGCCAGCGCCAGTAAGCGGTTTCTTTTTGGGTGGCCGCCTGTTTGGCCGAGATCGACTGGCCGCGGGCCATTTCAACGGCTGCATCCAGGCGCAGGGCACGTGCAGGTGCCTGCGCCACGGATGAGCGATAGGCCATGAGCCAAAAAATAAGGAATAACAGTCGGGTGATGAATGGGCGCATGGGATTAGGGCTTCAAGGTGATTTCGCGGAGGTGTTCAAAACGGCTCAGATCTGTGACGATTACTTTTTCGCCGGGGCGGATGCCATTTTTGATTTCTACATAATCGAAATTGGAAAGCCCAACTTCGATTTCCCGGCGGCGGGCCAGGCCATTTTCGAGTACAAAGATGTTCTGGCGCTTTTTGCCGTTAAAAGCTGGGCCATTGGCTACCCTTACCGACTGCTTGGCGCGACTGGTGACCACAAAAATTTCCACCTTCATGTTGGGGCGCAAGGCGGCGTTTTGGGCGTCGTCGAGTTGTACCGAAAACTGTACCACATCGTTTTCTACCGAAGGCTTGATCTGGGTGATCATGCCGCGCAGGTCGGTTTCGTTGATGCGTACGATGACGGGCAGGCCAATTTGCACCTGTTCGGCATAAGTATCGGAGGCCGAACCTTCGATGCGAAAGCTTTGCAAATCAGCGATTTTGGCCAACATTTCGCCTTCGTTTACGGTAGTACCTACTTTGTCGTTGACCCAGGTGAGTACCCCCGGGCGGTCGGCTACCAGGTCCGCCATCTTGAGTTTGTGTTGCAGTTCTTTGAGGCCATTTTCCTCAATGCGCACTTGCAATTCCGACTCGCGGATGTTGGTGTTTTTGGATTGGCGGTTATAGCGCACCTGGTTTTCGAGTTTGTCTTTTTCCAGTTCAGCAATTTTGAGGGTATTTTCGGCCCGACTGATGTCTTCCTGGGTGCGGCCACCAATTTTGTGCAAGCGGCGGGTATCTTCCAATTCGGTTTTTTGGCGATTGATGCTGAGTCCTTTGATCTGGTTGTCGAGATCGGCATCGAGGGATTCTTTTTCGAGTTGGAACTTCAATTTTTCCACACTGTTGCGTTTGAGCTCCAGTTGGTCTTTTAGTTTATCCAGTTCAATCAGCGACAATGATTTGTCGAGGATCAGGATTTGCTGCCCTGGCCGTACTGCAGCACCGGGACTGAGCAAGACTTGTTTGACACTGGCGCGGATGGGACTGGTCAGCACTTGCTCAAATGCGGGAATGACTTCGCCGCTGGCGGTAAGGGTGTTTTCTACGTTGCCCGTTTCAGCTACGGCCACCCGGACTTCCGATTGGCGTACCTGGGTGCGGAGCACTTTGTTGAGCAGGTAGTAAGTGGCCCCCAAAGCAAGGAGTACAATCAGCGCCACTCCCCAGCCTTTGAAGCGTTGTTTCCGGATGATTTCAGGTGCGAGTTCGCGATCCATTTTTTAGCTCTTTTGTAAAAAGAAGAGCCAAAAGCTGTGCCAAAAATTAGTGATTGATTTTCAAATAGTTATGATTTCTATTTGGTGAAAAAAAGTGCGATTTCGCACAAGGGGGTGTGGGAATGCACAACAAAGTATTACAGCGAGTTCTTTTTCCGTTATTGCTCCAAAATCACGATCATGCAACGCTATTTCTATCTTCTTCTTGTACTGGGTTTGATAACTTTGACTATACTGGATTGTCAGGGAAAACAGGAAAAATATCCTAAGTCCCCAGAATCGGAAGCTACTGGACGGGAGTTAAGGTATAAAGCGGCGCAATTGGAGGAATTTCTGGATAGCATTGGTAAACTGCCTTCAAGCAACTGGGCAGCACAAGCTGCACATCTTACCGATTCGATATTTAGAGGACAGCAAAGATTAAAGGTGAAAATTGCGGATGAAGATTTCACTCAACTAAAAAAGGCCATAAAAGCAGGAAGTATCGCAGAAGGGTTGGTACAAAAATATGGATGGGTTTACAATAAAGAGATGGTAGAGAAAGGCAAACTACCTGTAATTGCATTTTCGTTCAATGAAAAGCGAGAGGAATTTGCCCTTTGTTTTGGTAATCCTGATCTGAATTGGGAATGTGACCTTTATTTTTTCAAATCAAATCAATGTATCGCCAGACACCACATCTACCATCGATATGGACTTGAATTAGCCCATTTTCAAGATGCTGATGGAAAAACGGTGGTGTATTATAAAGAGAACTTTGAAAGTGGCACCGGAGTCTGGTGGTTTGATTTTTACTTTTACAAATACAGTGGCGAAGCATTGATTCCTGTGCTAAATGTGTTACAAAACGGCAATATATCCATCATGCCTGCTTACAGCTCCAGATGGTTGGAATCTACGGTACTCAAGACAAGTCCATTGACGATCAAAATGACCTATTATTTCAATTTAGGCGATAAAACGCTGGAGGAACAGCAGATCATCAACGATTCAACTATCGTGACATACGCCTGGGATGAAAAAACCCAAGCATTTGAAGGAAACTACAATGATGCCAAACTGAGTGAAAATCAAATCTTGTCTTATAACTTGGCAAGTGACCCTCTCTTTTTCCTCCATTCGAATTATCGGGTGTTGAAAACCTGTCTGCAGAGAAAAGATCAAGCCAAACGAGAGGCAGTTTTGTTGTATTTAGATGACCTTAAAGCAGGCCTAAGTGACTAAAAAAATCCTCTTTATCTGCACCGCCAACCGCATGCGCAGCGCAACAGCGGAGAAAATCTACCAAAACGATGTACGCTTTGAGGTGAGTTCAGCTGGTACACATCCATCGGCGGATACGGTACTGGATGAAAAACTTTTAGCCTGGGCAGATGCAATCGTTGTCATGGAAAAAGCGCACCGTAATTTCATCCGCAAAAATTTCCCGGAGATGTATCAGCAAAAGCGGATCGTCTGCTTATACATTCCGGACGAATATGGTTATATGGAAGAAAGTTTGGTTGAAATACTACGAATTAAATTTGAGGATGTTTATCAGAAGGGGTTGTTGGGAGCTTGAGTGTTATGGATTGGCGGTTTTTATGAGCAGTAGGTTTGTTTAAAATTTTAAAACTAAACTGTTTTGTTTTTTATTTTTAAAACTTTTATTATTTTTGGATAAACTTTAACCAAAAATGCCTAAAAAACCCTCAAAACCGCATGATGAATTTTTCAAAGCCACTTTCGGGCGTTTGGACATTGCGTTGGAGTATTTGCAACAAATGTTACCGGAGGATATTAGGCAAGACTTGGACTTAAGTGCACTGGAGCGCATAAATGGTTCTTTTGTATCTCCTCAATTGAAAGAGTATTTTTCTGATGTGGTATATCAATGTACCTTAAAAGATAGGGTAAGGAAAATGCTGCTCACTTTTATCTTTGAGCACAAAAGTAATGTAGAGCAATACCCTCATTTACAGCTGTTGCGCTACATTCTTGATACCTGGGATGAACAGCTTAAACAAAATAAGACACTTACACTGGTTATTCCTATTGTGGTCTACCACGGGAAACGCAAATGGGAAAAACGAGATTTAGCCACTTATTTTGGTGAAAACCTTCCAGAAAGTTTATTGCCCTATTGTCCCAAATTTGATTATTTGTTGACCAGCGTACAGGATTTAAAAGATGAACAAATCCTGGAATTGAGAAAAGGACTACTCATCAATACCTTTTTGATGATGAAACACATTTGGGAGCCTGAATTTATTTTGCAACATCCAGATTTGATTTTTATCCATTTGGAGCAAAATCGCCTCTATGAAGACTTTCAGGGAATAGCATTTGCATATTTTTTTAAAAATACCGAAATTGCCAAGGGTAAGATTCAACAGTTCATTCAGGAATTACCACCAAGTCTAAATAAAAATGCCATGAGTACTTATGAGATGATCCTTGAAGAAGGGATTGAAAAGGGGCGTAAGGAAGGACGTGAAGAAGGACGTGAAGAAACCCTTTTTCTAGCAACCCGTGAAATGCTTTTGAAAGATTTGGATTACAACCTCATCGCTCAGGTTTTGCATGTAGAACTGGAATTCATTGAAAAAGTAAAAGAGGCTTTGTTGAAAAAGCAAGAAGGTTTTTTGGGGCAAGAAGATGACGCTCCTGATCTAAAATAAGACATCGTGAAACTCATCCACCCAAATGCACCAACTCCTCAAAAAACTCAACTACAAGGATCAATCTCCGGTCCTGCTACTCAATCTGCCATCTGAGTTGGCAGACTTCGAAAAATACGTGCAAACGGTCACCGAAGTTGTCCATAGCCTGGATGAAGTGGAAAAGCCGCAGTTCGCCTTGTTTTTCGTGACCCAATTGCAGGAAATCGAGCACATCGCCCAAGCACTCCAGAACCGTCTGGATGGTGATGTCATCCTTTGGTTCGTTTACCCCAAAGGTACGTCCAAACGTTACAAATGCAATTTCAATCGCGACACGGGTTGGGCCTCCTTGGGCAGTCTGGGGCTTGAAAGCGTACGCATGGTCGCCGTCACCGAAGATTGGAGTGCCTTGCGGATGCGTAGGTTGGAATACATCAAAGTGTTGACCCGCAAGTTTGGAACACTTTCAGAAGAAGGAAAAGAGAAGTTGAAGAGTTGAAAAGTAGGGTTACGCAACATTTGTGCTCTATTCTCGAAAAACTTCAATGTCAAAACACAAATCTTGCGTTGCCCTCTTTTCAACGCTTCAACTCTAAACGCTTCAACTCTATTTATCTAGTCCAGGTGAACGCTTCAAAAATTCGTTGTACAACTGGATGTGGCGGCTATCAAGCGGCACTTGCCAACCATCGATAAACAGGTATTTGATTTGACTTCTGGTTTCCAGTGCATCGCCAGTTGAGGCAAAGAGGGTGGCATTTTTGCCCACTTCCAAAGAGCCCAACTTGTCGGCAACACCAAAAATTTCAGCGGGAATGATGGTAATGGCTCTAAGCGCCTGCTCTTTACCCAAACCATAGGCTGCAGCAAATCCGGCATGGAATGGCAAGTTGCGCACGTTTTCGGTATCACCAGTACGAAGGGCTACTTTTACCCCCGCTTTGTGCATCAGTCCAGCATTGGCATAGGCCTTGTCATAACGGTCGGAAGAGCGGGTGGGCAGGGCAACTACAGGGCCAGTGATCACCGAAATTTTGGCTTTGGCCAGCTTGTCGGCCACTCTCCAGCCTTCGGCTACACCGGTAAAGACCACGTTGGTGATTTTTTTACTTTCCACCCATTTGATCGCATTTTCGATGTCCTCGGAGCGGTTAACCTCAATCATCAGCAACATTTTTCCACGAACCACTGGTAACAGAGCCGCCATTTCTGGATTGTAAGGCACTTTCGTTTCGGCATTTTTGCTGGCAGCAGAGTCAATGCGAGCATAAAAGCGCGCTCCCTCCCAAATCTCATTGAGGCGGGTAACTGCTTTTTCCTGCTCCTTTTTGAGCTCTTCTTCCGAGCGCTGCGGGCCAAAGCCACGACCACCACCCGTAGTTGGGAAGTTCATCACCATTCCTTTGAAGCCCGCAAACATCTGGTCCGGGGTATAGCCCACCAGGTTGATCAAGGACGCGGTGCCCGGAAAGCGGCCGCCGACAGGAGCAGCAATCACGGTCGTTACGCCATTTACCCGGGTCACGGGTATCGCGGTGGCATTGGGGTTTACGGCGGTAAGGGCTTCAATCTGCGGGGTGAGGTCGCCAAGTTCATCGGAGTCGTTGGTCACGTCAACCGATGATACTTCCACCAAACCCAATTGGGTGCCACCATCAATCAAACCTGGATAGAGCGTCAGCCCTTTGCAGTCAATTACCTGGGCGCCAGCGGGTACGGCGGCATTGACTCCAAGTGCCGTGATTTTGCCGTTCTGGATGACGAGTGTGCCTTGTACCAGACCTTTGGTAACGGTTTGGATGCTGGCGTTGGTCAGGGCAAAAGTCCCCGTGCCTTTGGTGGGTTTGGCCACCTGGCCGAACAGGGTAACTCCTCCAAAAACCAGCAGCAGTATAGTTAGAAATTTGTTTTTCATGTTTAAATTTTAATTTTTCAATTGAAACAATTGCTCCATCGCCTCCTGTACCCCTTGCATGCAACGATCATGATTATGATGACCAGCAGCCATTTGGAAAGTGGTGGTAGCACGGATAGGGTCAACGTCCAGGCGCATATCATCAGGATCGTTGGCGCGGTCAAAACGCACAATGCCATCCACGATGGAGAAAACGGGTACGCCGTAAACAGAAAGCGGATGGCCATCAAAAATGGCTACATCGCCATCCTTGCCTACTTCCAGTGAGCCGATGCGGTTTTCAACCCCCAGTTGTTTGGCCGGGTTGATGGTAATCAGCGCTAGCGCCTCATCGTCGGTCAATCCACCGTAGTATTGGGTTTTGGCCGCTTCGTGATAGAGGTGACGGATGTACCCTGCATCGTCGGAGTTAATCGAAGTAACGACACCGTTTTTGGTCAAAATGGCGGCATTGTAGGCAGTTGAATAATAGACCTCAAATTTGTAAGCCCACCAGTCGGCAAATACCGAGGCTGAAGCCCCAAAGGCCGCCAATTCGGGCGCAACTTTGAACCCTTCGTTGACGTGTTGGAAAGTGATTTTTTTTACCCCAAAATCCTTACACACATCCATCAACATCAGGATTTCGTCGGCGCGGTAAGAGTGGCAGTGAATCAAAATCTGGCCATTGAGTACTGCGGCCAGGGTTTCCAGACGGCGGTCGTATTTGGGCGGCAGCGCAGTGGGTTTGCTCGCTTTTTCGGCATTGTATTTTTTCCAGGCCTCGTCGTAAGCTTTGGCCTCAGAAAAGGATTTGCGGATCACAAATTCAACACCCATGCGGGTGCGTGGTACAATCCCCCGACCAATGCCGTGTACCCTCGTAGGGTTTTCGCCCAAGGCAAACTTGATGGTGCGTGGTGCACCTTCCATTGGATACTCGTTGGGGTTCAGCGTACCAAACCGGTGTTTGATGGTTTGGCACTGGCCGCCAATGGCGTTAGCCGATCCGTGCATGGCGTGCGAGGCGGTCGTGCCTCCGGCCAATGCGCGATAAATCGAAATGTCCATCGGGTCAATGGCGTCTCCAACCGCTACCTCCGCAGTTACGGGGTTGGTGGCTTCGTTGACGGCGTCGATGGCGATGTGCGAGTGGGCATCGATGATCCCCGGCATGACGTATTTGCCAGTAGCGTCAATGGTTTTTACACCAGCGGGAGCGCTCAGGCTTTTGCCAATTTTGGTGATCTTGCCATTTTCAATCAACACGTCGGAACCTTCCAGCGTTCCTTTGGTTACGGTCAGCACCGTGCCATTTTTGATCAGCAGGCTACCTTTGGAGGCTTGAGCATTGAGGCCAAGTACCAACAAGAGGCAGCAGGTTATGATGGTGAATTGCTTCATTTTTTTGTTGTTTGACTAACGATTCAGATTTGCTTAATCACGAGGCTCTTTGGAACCCTCAATCGGGAATACCCCAAAATCACCGGCCTTAACTTTGCCAGAAAACTTAGTGCCATCAAAAGTGAGGTTGAAGTCCAACGCAAGCTCTTGGCCCATGTTTACAGTAGAGTTAAAAGTCAGGTCATTGCCTTTGAGTACCGGGCTGGAGAGCGATTGGGATTGGCCATCGGCACCCGTCCAGCTTCCGCCAATTTTGCCACCATCATCGGTAAGCGTGATGGTGCCTTTGAACACTTGATCACCTGCATCGATCGTGTAGCTCCACTTGCCCAGAAATTTGCTCAAATCAGCAGGGGCAGCCCCTCTGCCCGCAGCTGCGGCACCAGGACGAGCAGCAGGTGCGGATGCCTCGTATTCGTACAAAGTTCCGTCCACAAATACGTAACGCACTTCTGATTTTTCATCAAAATAGGACTTCTTGGATACCACCAGGTTGGCAATTTTGCCTTTTTCTACCGTACCCATCGTTTGGGATACGCCGAACATGGCAGCAGGAGCGGTAGTCAGAGCGGCTAGTGCCTGGTCTTCTTTCAAACCTGCTTTGACCATCCGGCGCATGGCTTCGCGGATATCGGCAGTTTTGGCATTGAGCGAAGAAAAGCCAAAGTTGATTCCCTTACCCGCAAAAGCTGCGGCTTGGGTTTCGTACAACTTCATCTCATCGGCGCGACGTTTTTCCAAACGTTCCAATTCAGGGTCTTTTGCCGCTGTAGAATCTTTTTTCGCAGGCTCTTTTTTCTCCATTTTGGGCAAATCCAGCGATAGGATGACCGGGATATTCTGCGCTTTGAGTTGGTCTACCAACGGCCAGGCTTGGCGCAATCCACCCAGGATCAGGGGGAATTTCAATTCCTGTTGCAAGGCCAGTACGCGGTAGATCGATTTGAGGTCAGGAGCTACAAAACAAATGGAGCGCTGTTTATCCAACACCGGATAAAAAGCTTGCAAGGAGCGGTCGCCAGCAGGACGGGCCATCCCAGCAGGGTTGGCTGCGTACATTTTCTCGTGTGCTTTGGCTTGTTCGGCTTGTTTGTACAATTCCCGGAACTTGGACATCACGGCAATCACGGTTTGAGGATAAACTCCTTGTGCGCCGACCAACTGGCTGATCATCGCGAAATTGTCCTTCACGACCATGTTGTCAGCAACACTGCCTCCCAAGGAAATGAGGGCGCTGCTGCCCGGTAACATCCGACCGATTGGAGCAACATGGGCATTGGTAAAGCCTAGTTTGCGCAAATCCTCAATGGATTTTTCGCTGGGTTTGATCAGCTCACGAGCATTCTGCTCAGGCTGAATTCCCGCCAGGTCATTGGGTGGAGCACCGGGGTTAATGCCAGTAGGGCGTTGTCCTTGTCCACCACCACCACCGGGGCCGCCACCCGTTGCGGGGCGTACTTCGGGGCGTGGGATGCCCGCGTTGGAAAGGGCGTCGATGAATCCAGCATACACAAACATGGAGTCGGCTGGAATAATTTTAGCGTCGGCAGGAATGCTCACGTTTTGACCAGCACTGTGAATCAGGCCATCTTTGACAATAACGGTACCATTCTGGATGGTTTGTCCCGGCTTGGTTACGATGGTTACATTTTTGAGTGCATAGGTACGGGTGATGGGCTTGAGCGCCTCTTCGCTGCTCTGAGCTAATCCTGTACTCAAACACCATATACACAACATGGCGGTAAAGGTTAGCGGTAGTCCTTTCATACTCAGGTTTTACAAGGTTGAGAAAAAATAAGGAAGACAATAGACTCCTTTGAAGGCGTTATTTTAGGTAGAAAATTCGTTCCATTTTTACTTAAGCGACCAATGGCGCTAAAAATACCGCAAATGGTATAAAACAGAGATAGTAAGCTGGAGTTTTTTATGCTCCACGAAATGTTAAATTTCAATAAAATTGCTGGAAGAAGGTTGGAAGTTCTCAGGAAGCTTTATATTTAAGCCAGAGAGGTGTACCTAAAAATCATAATTCCCAAATTGCAACACCTGAAATAGAGCTTTTTACACCAAAAAACTGATAGTTTCTAGCTGATCAGCTCATCCCATCGACGTATCAGAATGCTCTAATTGTACTGCATTATTCGCCAAACTTTACTTAGCCATGAAACCAGTAGCAGCCATTCTACTCACGCTAATGCTTTGTGTCCTGTTTTTTGCTCGGACTGCGGCTCAAAAAGTGTACAGCATTGATCAAGCTTCTCCTGTCGAGATGCAATGGGTCGATTCCGTGTTTACATCCATGAATACAGACGAACGACTTGGCCAATTGATCATGATTCGGGCGCATTCGGACAAAGGGCCAGAATATGCAGAATCAGTAGCCGAGATTGTACGCAAGTATAAGGTAGGAGGACTGTGTTTTTTTCAAGGCACTCCTGAGAAACAACTAGAATATACCAACAAATACCAAACCTTATCCAGAATCCCACTGATGGTAGCCATCGATGGTGAATGGGGCTTGGGCATGCGCATGAAAGAAAGCGCCATCAGTTTTCCCAAACAATTGATGCTCGGAGCCATCCAAAACAACGACTTATTGTACAAAATGGGGCAGGAAATTGCCCGACAAGGCAAACGAATAGGCCTGAATGTCAATTTTGCCCCCGTAGCCGATATCAACAGCAATGCCCGGAATCCGGTGATTGGTTACCGTTCTTTTGGCGAAGATCGCTACAATGTAACGGTTAAAGCCTACCATTACATGAAAGGAATGCAAGACAATGGCCTGATGGCCTGTGCCAAACATTTCCCTGGTCACGGAGATACAGACGTCGATTCACACTATGATTTGCCCGTGGTTAATCACCAGATGCCCCGATTGGATAGCGTGGAGTTTTATCCATTTCGTTCTTTGGTCAATTATGGCATTGGTGGTGTCATGGTGGCGCATTTGCAGGTGCCTAGTTTAGATGCCCGGGATGATCGTCCTACCTCCCTTTCGCGCAATACCATTACACATGTGTTGCGCCGCGCCATGGGTTTTGAAGGCGTTATTTTTACGGATGGGATGGAAATGAAGGGCGTTACCGAACATTTCACCAATGGCATTGCCGAGGCTGAAGCTATTTTGGCCGGAAACGATATGATTTGTGTACCACCCAGCACCGCCCAGGCCATTGAAGCGCTGCGCCGCTATCTGCGGGAAGGCAAAATCAGCCAGGAACAAATTGATGCCAGTGTTAAGCGGATTTTGACCTACAAGTTCCGTCTGGGGCTGACCAAATACATCCCCAAGGACATTGTTACTGCCCGCAAAGACGTCAACAGCAATCAGGCCGAAGCGCTCAAACGCGAGTTGATCAAAAATGCACTCACTATGGTGCGCAATACCCAGCATTTGGTACCATTTGGGCGGGTAGATACACTCAGCTTTGCGTCTTTGAGCATCGGGGCCGATGGCCAGACTGCTTTCCAGAAACGCCTGGCTTCCTACGCCAAGATGACCCATCTTTACAGCGGAAAAGAACTCAACGACGATCGGCAAGCTGCACTTTTGGCTCAATTGAGTAAATACAAGGTAGTTTTTGTCAGTTTGCACGACATGACCTCGGCGGCTTCCAAAAACTACGGCATTTCGTACAGCAGCATTCAATTTTTGAAAAAACTCAACACCCAGACCAAAGTTGTGCTCAGCATTTTTGGCTCACCCTACAGTCTAAAGTTTTTCGACGAGTTTGAGTCTATCCAAATGGCTTACGAAAGTGAGGCACTGGTACAAGACTTGAGTGCTCAGGCGCTTTTTGGTGCCTTTGGCATGACGGGGCGTTTGCCCATCACCGCTTCTGAGCGCAGCCGCTATAATGCCGGGGAAGAAACCCAGGCCAATGGTCGCTTTGGCTACAGCATCCCCGAATCGGTGGGCGTTTCTTCCGATACACTCAGCCGCATCGAACTGATTGCCAATGAAGCGATCAACGTAGGAGCAGCTCCTGGTTGCGTCGTTTTGGTAGCCAAAGACGGGCAAATCATCTACGAAAAAGCTTTTGGACACCATACTTACCTGAAAGACCACCCTACCCAAACTTCCGATATTTTTGATCTGGCGTCGGTGACTAAAATTGCCGCAACTACCATTTCCATGATGCGTTTTATGGACGATGGCCGCATTGATTTGCGCAAACCACTGAGCAATTATCTACCGAACCTCAATGGGACGAACAAGGCGGCTATGGTTGTTCAGGACATTATGGCGCACAATGCAGGCCTACTTGGCTGGCTGCCTTTTTACAAACAAACCTTGTCGCATACGCCAGACAGTTTGAACAAACCTTCTTTGAAATATTACCGGACAAGCCCCGAAGGGGAGTTTTCGGTACCCGTAGCTGGAAATTTATTCCTGAAAAAAAACTTCATTGATAGCATTTTTATGCAAATCCGCCAGTCGGAATTACGGCCCAACATCAATTACCGCTACAGTGACCTGGGCTTTTACATGTTGGCTCAGATGGTGGAACATCAAACGGGAGTAGGTTTTGACAAATACGTGGATTCAACTTTTTATGCCCCCTTGGGCCTACAATCGGCCACCTTCAACCCCTGGAAAAAATTCGCCATCGATCAGATGCCGCCTACTGAGGAAGATCGCTATTTCCGCCAGCAACGCATCCAGGGCTATGTGCACGATATGGGCGCGGCCATGCTGGGAGGAGTGAGTGGGCATGCAGGGCTTTTTGCCAATGCCAACGATCTCGCAGTGATCATGCAGATGCTTTTGCAGCAGGGTTTTTATGGTGGACACCGTTATTTGGAACCCCAAACGGTGCATAACTTCATCACCCGCCACCCGCGCAGCGTTCGCCGGGGAGTAGGCTTCGACATGTACCCCATGGGCGCCAGCTACCCGACCAATATGTCGGGGCAAGCTTCGGAGAGTACTTTCGGGCATACGGGCTTTACGGGTACTTGCACCTGGGTAGACCCCGAGCACAACCTGGTGTACGTTTTCCTTTCGAACCGGACTTTCCCCTCGATGAACAACAACCGCTTGGAAAAAATGGATACCCGGCAACGGATTCAGGGGATGGTGTACAAGGCGATTCGGCCAAAAGGAGCGGGAGGGAGTAGTACTGCGCAGTGAAAAAAGTTAAAAAGTTTAGGGTTGAAGTGTTGAATAGTTGGGGAATTTGTAAGACCATTTTACAATGCTTTAGTGCATTACGTAAAGCCCTAAAAATAAAAATTCGCGTATGGCACTCCCCATAACTCTTCAACCCTAAACTTTTCAACTTTTCAACTAGGGGTATTTCGTTGATCTATGCATCTACCATAAAAACATGCAAGCAATGAAAAAAATACTGATCCTGGCTTTAGGTCTCATCCTCACAAGTGGAGCCTATGCGCAACGTGAAGAAACCCTTTTCAACCAAACCCGATTGGATCTGACCGGATTTTGGTTTTCAGACAGCCACAATTTCACCTTCCTCGAAGACGATACAGAGTATTTCACGGGCGGTAATTTCGCTTTTGAATTTGGTCGCTCCTTGATGGTAGGATGGGCCTGGCAAAGAATGAAAGACAGCTACCCCTTGGCCAATGAAAATGGCGTGTACGATCTGCGTCACCGTGGTTTGTTGATTGGGTATGCACCCAGTACCACCAAAGTCATCCACCCTTACCTCAGTGCCGTAGTCGGTGGAGGTCGCATCGATTTTGACGACAATTCCACATTTAGTCGCGACCGCGTATTTGTCCTACAACCAGCAGTAGGTTTGGAGGTCAATGTATTTCGTTGGTTCCGCCTGGGTGCCGAAGGTGGCTACCGCCTGGTAAGCGATGTGAATGGCGGTGGTTTGCAGAATAGTGATGTTTCCAAGCCATTTGCGCAGCTGCAATTGCGTTTTGGGTATTCTTGGGGGAGTACTTGGTGGTAATAGCGTTGAGAAGGTTGAGGAGGTTGATAAAGTTGAGGCTACCGCAAGCGACATTTCACTTGTTGAATCGCTCGCGGTAGCCTCAACCTCCTCAACCACTAAACTTATTTCGTCACCACCACCATCTTCTTCGTCTCGGTAAAGTTGGTCGTTTCCAGTGTATAATTCATGACGCCGGAAGCTTTGATGTCGCTTTGTTTCAGGATAAACTGTTGTTGTCCTTTGGCGAAATCGCCTTGCGTGCGGAAAAGCACCTTCCCTTCCACGTTGCGCACCACCAACGTAGCTTTGGCTGCTTGTGGCAGGTAGAAAGAAATCGCCGTTTCTTCATGGAAGGGATTGGGGGTGTTTTGGAACAACAGGGCTTTGTCTCCTTTTACCACTGCCGATTTGAAGTTCATGTTGATGCCCACCTGCTCGTCGTTGAGCGTGTAAGCTTCCATGGCCGTAGGGCGACTTTGCAGGGCCAGGATTTTGCTGAGGGGCAGATCTTTGCGGCTGTTGATTTTCAAGGTAAACAACACCTCGTTCAATTTTTCTTTGGGCAGCGGATTGGCTATGTTCCAGCTGCTGGTGATCAGGCCATTTTTTGGAAAAAAACCAAAATTGTCTTCGTGGAGAATCCCTGATCCAATGCCCGTAATTTCGGCCAGGGTGGGATCGATAAAGATGGACAATTGAAAACCTTGTACCGAGCCCAGGTTTTGGGCGGTAATGGGAATCTCGTAGCTTTGGCCAGCTTTCAGTTCCTGTTCGTCGGTGCTGAGTTCAAGGTCACGTACAACCCGTTTGTCGGCTACCTTTTGGGCATTGATGGCCAAACTGAACGCACTCAGGAGGAATACAAAGAAGATATGTCTTTTCATGGTCGTATGATTTGTATTGTTAAATGTTTTTTGTAATCGGGTAAGGGGCGACAATAAAATGAACCCTTATTTTTGCCCTACTACTAAAGGCAAATTTATTGCAAAAAATTCAAACCTGCTGAAACTTAACAGTTACTCGTACA
>ERZ795056.3228-NODE-3228-length-17639-cov-6.390412_pt1 | contig 17639 bp, 16 predicted proteins | sample MGYA00375140_ERZ795056 | MGnify/ENA primary metagenome ERZ795056 (study PRJEB30185, sample SAMN05720227) | activated sludge metagenome | isolation source: Anaerobic digester | place: USA | collected 2015-03-09 ... | reverse complement strand
CGCCTGCTGAACCAGAGCATCGTGAGCAATTCGTGGCAGAATCACGAGTGGAACAGTCTTACCGGGAAGTGGTTCGATACACCGCTTTCTTTTGCTCCGGTGGACGGATTGGGCCATCTCCCCCTGACGAATGCCTGGACGGGACTTCCGTCCACAAGGACACAGTATTACAGGGTTGTGATTATCGCCCTCAAGCGGAACATCAGCGAGGTGCGGAACGACAAGGATGAACGGATCGGCGACTCGATTGTGTACACGCTGGGCGAGATGGGTGTGAGCGGATGGGGCGCTCCCTGAAGCTTCAGATCCTGTGATCCGCACGTGATGAGTCCGTCCGGATGATATGACGCAATATCTCCCGGTCGGCAGGCAGCCAGTCCAGCGAAGACAGGGCCTCGCCGCTGTCAAGACGGACGGCCGAATGTTCACCAAGCTTGAAGACCTCACCCGGGAGCATCCGGCACCGGAACGGAACCAAACGGATCGTTTCACTGTCCACAACCGGGAGGGCTTCGTCGATCTCGGGGGAGCACTGGAGTTCTTCCTGAAGCTCGCGCTTGAGCGCCTCCTCGGCTGATTCACCGGTCTCGATCCGGCCACCGGGAAATTCCCAGCGTCCGGCATGGGACACCCCGGGGCCTCGTTGGAAGGCGTAGATGAGACCATCATCCGTGGTGAGGACGCCACAGACAACGGGAATGCGTAGGGCATCCGGTTCGGTGGGTTTTTGGGGAACGGTCTCCGGCCGATCGGAAACCGGGGACGGCGCGATGGTGGTGTGTTCATCCACAAAGCGGGAGACCGCCCGGGCAGCGATGTTCCAGGCTGAGTCTCCGGCAGGAGATGGAAGTGCCCCGGCGATCAAGTCGAGCCGTGTCTTGCGGTAGTCCGGATCATCCAGGAGAGACAGCGTTTCATCAGCGAGGGCCCGGGGTGTCGCAGCCCCCTGGAGAAATTCCCGGGCCAGCTCTTTTCCTGCCAGGATGTTGGGGAGACTGACATGGGTGAGCTTTTTCGAGACCCCCCAGACCCGGGCCATGATGAACCAGGAGAATCGGGAGATGCGGTAGAAGACCGAATAGGGGCAGCCGGCCAGGGCCGCCTCGAGGGCCATGGTTCCCGACTTGACGATGGCAGCATCGGCCCGCCGGAAGAGTGGACCGCTTTCACCGGGTGCGATCTGGATACCCTCGCGGGCGAAGCCGGCTTGGAGGAAAGCGGCGTGTCCGGGATTGGCCGCCGGTGTGGTAAACCGGGCGGCGGGGTGAACCTCGAGGATCCGGCGGGCGGCAGCAGCCAGGAGGGGGATGAATCGGCGGCGTTCGCTGGACCGGACCCCGGCCGCGAGCAGGATCTCGGGCCCGGCAGTGTCCGGAGCGATTTTGTCCCGTGTGTCTGCATGGCCTGCCAGCGGGTGACCGCTCAGAACCGAGCGGGCGCCAAGCCTGCTGTAAAAATCGTGGCCCGCACGGAAGAGGTTGATCATCAGATCGCTGCGGCGGACGATCTCGCGTCCGCGGCGGACATCGTTCCAGAGATAATTCTGTGGAGGAATGTAGTAGATGACGGATCCTCCGCAGGCCCGGGCCGTTTTGGCGAGGATCAGATTGATACCCTGGCAGTCGACGGCCACGAAGATCTCCGGGCGGAGCCGGCGGAGCAGACGCTTTGCCCGGCGGATGGCCGTGAGGGCCGGGACGAGTTTGAGGAGTGCTTCACTGATGCCGACCGCCGACGTGTGCGTGATATCGAGAAGGAGTTCCATCCCGGCAGCCTGCATCCTCCGGGAGCCGATCCCTGTCAGGTGCCAGTCCGGGTGGATGGCGGCGAGTGCGTGGACCAGACCGGCGGCCAAACGATCGCCGGATGCCTCGCCGGCGCAGAAAAAAACGGTCACAGGGCTCATGCCTCGGGGTTACTCTTCCTCAGAAAATAGAGACCAACAGCCAGGGCCAGAATTGAAGCGGCGAGGAAGAGCATATCCAGAGGGGTTGAGTAGTTCATCGACAGGACTTTTTCGAAGAAGCTGACGATCAGGACCATGATGATGACCTTGGTGATCTTGTCCTTGAGTCCATCCAGGGAATGGATCTGGAGAAGGCGCAGGCTGGTATGTTTGGCTGCAATATCGATCCTGGAAATGAAAAGCTCGTAAAGACCGAAGCTGAAGATCAGGAGGACGACAGCTATCAGATAGAGGTCGATGGCGGCGATGATCTGGGCCAAGACGTGGGCATGCTTGACATGGTGGGCCGTCATGCCGAGATAGGATTCTACCGACTCGACGACAATGGTGATGATGTCCACGCTGGCGATGAAAAAAAGAGTCATCGAACCAAGGAGCCCGAAAATCACTGAGGAGAGGACAAAAAAGCGCGAGTTCCAGAGGGCTGACTCGAAGACGCGTTCGACCGGGCCCTGTTCCTCCAGAGATTTGATGCCTTTCGGGCGGCTGGATGGTTTTGGCTGTTGTGTTCGCATGGCATTCTCCGATTCGGGAGGGGGATGTGAGAACTGCATCGGAGTAAAAGCTACACACGAAAACCCGAAGAATGAATGCACTTCCTGCTGCCGGCCGAAGGTCACTCTTGACGAGCGAAGTACTCGCAAGGGTACACTTCGCCCGTAGGGAGAGGCGCCGATTTTTTCTGTACAAGGACAGGGTTGAGAGATATAGTGGGAGGGTATCACGACAAGGAGGAAGCATCCATGAAACGAACACATGTGACACTGGCTTTGGGAGCCGTTTTGCTTTTGGCTCTGGCTGCGGTGGCTTGCAAATCAATTGAAAAATACACCGGTGGGGGTGGCAAGGGGCTCTCCGAACAACAGATCGTGTCCGGTCTCAAGGATGCCCTCAAGGTCGGGACGAAGAGCGCCGTCGGAATCCTCAACAGGAACAACGGGTTCAACGGAGATTCCGCAGTCCGGGTGCTTTTTCCGCCGGATGCGGTTCGTGCCGAGCAGAGACTTCGGCAGATGGGGTTTGGACGCAAGGTTGACGATTTTATCGTCCAGATGAACCGCGGTGCCGAGCGGGCGGTTGCCGAGGCGGTCAAGATCATTACGGACGCGGTTCTGTCAATGAGTTTTGACGATGCCCGCGGGATTCTCTTTGGTGCCGACAATGCTGCCACCGAGTATTTCCGCCGCAAGACCACCAATGCCCTGATCAGTGCCTTCGGTCCCCACATCAAGAGTGCACTGGATGCGGTCAATGCGACGGCTCTTTGGAGGGATATCACGACGACCTACAACAAGATTCCCGGTGTGACCAAAGTTCAGACCGATCTTGTCCGGTATGTGACGGACCGGGCCTTGGCCGGGCTTTTCAAAAAACTCGAGGCGGAGGAGTACAAGATTCGCAAGCAGCCGCTCGCCCGTGTGACGGATATCCTCAAGCAGGTCTTCGGCGAGCTCGACAAGCGGTAAGTGGGAGATAATGTATACTCTTTTTCCTGGACAGCCCCCCGCTCTTTGTGCATAGCTTTCAGTGTATGGCGGTACATGGAGCGGAGGGAGTAGTATGGGGGAGATTTCGTCGTCCGGGGTACCGCGAGCCCCGCGTATCGGGGTTGATCCGGAGCGGGTAGCCGCTGCCGGGGTCGATCTCGGTGGGAGTCAGTGTCATATCACACGGGACGGCCTTGAGACGCCGGCCACTGTCACATCGATCATCAACGTCTCCGTTGGAGGGATCAAGCTCATCGTGAGCGGGGTTCTCCGGGATCCCAAGACCGATGACAAGGTTGCTCTCCGCATGGTCCACAGTGGCGGTGACTGGAATATCAAGGGACGCGTCGCCTGGGTCCAGGTGATCACTGCGGACCAGTGGTGGCTGGGCATCGAATTGAATGTCTCGGCGGACGCGCTCAATCTCTTCCGGACACTCACTGGTGAGTCCGGCTAGCCGGCCGGAGTTGTCAACAGGCGTGAGGTTGTTCCCCAAAAACACGCATTACATGCCCAGCCAGCGTGCCACGATGGTACGGGCTTCTGCGCTGTCCTGTGTCCCTCTCACCAGGATCCGTCCGTCCCGGAATGCGATCAGATCCACCCGGTCGTTGGCGAAGTGCAGGCTCCAGTCGTCGTGGGTGACACGGCCTTGACCACAGAGGCGGGCGGCCAGTCCGGCGAGATCCGGAGGGGGTGCATCTTCTGGCGGAGCGATGTGGACGGCATTCCGCCCGCACATCCTGCTTGCCCGTGAGACGTTTTTTCCCGAAAGCCAGAGGTGTTCTTCCCGGACACAGCATGGGCAATCCGGATTGCGCACGGTCGGGATGCGGGTGCTCTCGCCCGTCCAGAGGTCCATGAAAAGTACTCCGCCCGGGGCTGGTTCTTTCTTGTGTGCCACGAGCTTCAGGACTTCCATGACCTGGATGGCGGCGATCGCCTGGACGACGGGGGGGAGAATCCCTGCCGTATCGCAGGTGGGTGTGCTTCCCGGGGGCGGGGCCTCGGACTGGATACAGGCCAGACAGGCGGTTGTTCCGGGGATGATGGTTGCACTCATCCCGCCCGTGGCAAGGACTCCGCCATAGATCCATGGCCGTTTGCAGGAAACGGCCCAGTCGTTGATGAGGAAACGGGTCTCGTAGTTGTCCGTGGCGTCCAGGATGATGTCTGCCTGAGCCAGGAGCCGGTCAATTACCGGTGCCTGGAGGTCTGTCACCTCCGCGCTGATCCGGATGGTGGAGTTTGCTTCGGCAAGATGTTCGGCCGCCGCAACCGCTTTGGGCCGGCAGACTGCCGCATCGGCCTCGCTGTAGAGCATCTGCCGGTGCAGGTTCCCCGTTTCGACAACGTCCCTGTCGATCAGGATCAGATGTCCAGCGCCAGCTCTGGCCAGAAGCATGGCTTGGGCCGAGCCAAGGGCGCCGCATCCGACGATGGCAATTGTTGTAGCGGAGAGGTTGGCTTGGCCCTCGGGGCCGAACTGCGGGACCAGCGTCTGTTTGCGGTAGCGGTCGTCAAATTGCATGCCTGTCCCCTAGCGGTTTTTGAAGAGCAGGCCGGCGGCCAGCATGCCCAGAATGACCAGTCCCAGTCCGAGGATGATGCTGATCAGGATATTGAGGAGCGCTATGGGCATGTCCCCGCTCCGTGCCAGTGTGACGCTTTCCAGGCCGAAGGTGGAAAACGTGGTGAAGCCTCCGAGAAACCCGGTCATGAGAAAGAGCCGCATTCCGGATGGTGCGAGCTGTTTATCAAAGAGGGCATAGAGAAACCCGATCACGAGACAGCCCAAAGCGTTGACCGCCAGTGTCCCCAGCGGGAAAAGGGTTGGCCAGGCTTCGTTGACAATTTTGCCGAGTGCATAGCGGGAAACTGATCCCAGTCCCCCTCCGAGAAAAACAGCAAGCAGTTCCATCCTGAAACCCTCCGGTTTCTTGTATGATAGCCATGTTTTTCTGACAGATCGAGAAAAACGATCCCGGGGTGGCTGTTGTTTCAGAGCAGTAACACCAAAATATTACAAATATTGAATAATAGAAGAACGAACTTGATTTCTTGTCTCCCTGTGTTGAAGACTCATCCGAATACAATTCGAGCAGATGCGGTAGCTATGACGGGGCAGATTACTGGACACAAGGAGATGTGTATGGTTTTTCAGAAGAAAGTCCTGATGGGACGGATGCTGTTGGTGGCTTTGGTTGCCGGGATGTCGGCATTTTTTCTGGTGTTGTTCGAGGGTGTAAACAGGTATTCCATTATGGCGCTCGGGTTTGCACTGGTTTTCCTGCTGGGCGGTCTGGTCCAGTTTGCCGTCATGGCCCGTATGCAGCTCAGGATGCGGTATCTGGAGGGATCGCTCGATGCGATCAAATTTCCAATTACAGTGACGGACAACGATATGCATTGGGTTTTCATCAATGCCGTGACGGAGCAATTGCTGGCTGGACATGGGATTGACAAGAAGTCCTGCCTTGGACGGCATTGTTCCGAATGGCAGGCCGATATCTGCAATACCGAGAAATGCGGGATACGGAGTCTTAGAAGTGGAAAGCCGGTGACGAATTATATGCAGGAATACCCGGACCGTCCTTCCACCCTGATGCAGGTTGATACCTCGTACATTCATGACGAGATGGGTCGCGTGATCGGTCATATCGAGTTTGTCACGGATATCGATGCGACCAACCGTCTGCGGTTGACAACAGAGCGGATTGCGGCTGCGACCGAGGAGGCATCCGCATCACTCGAACAGATGTCGGCCGGGATGCAGCAGACGGCAGCCAATTCTGCAGAAATCGACAAGTTGATGGATGATGTCCGGAAAGTTGCGAACGCGTCACTTGTATCCATGAAGGATGTCAGTGAGGCCATGAGTGCAGTCAGTGCATCCGGGACAGAAACCTCGAAAATTATCCGGGGGATCGATGATATCTCTTTTCAGACCAATCTGCTTGCCTTGAATGCGGCTGTTGAGGCCGCCCGGGCCGGATCAGCCGGAGCCGGGTTTGCCGTGGTAGCCGATGAAGTCAGGAATCTGGCACAACGTGCAGCAGGGGCTGCCAAGAGTACATCAAGCCTTCTTGAAGAAATGAAGGAACGGATCGATGCAGGTTCCCGACATGTCGGAAGTGCTTCCGGAACACTGGGGACTCTCGGGGAGGCAACTTCCCGAGGGAGTGAACTGATCAAGGAGATCGCCACTGCCATTCAACAGCAGTCTCAGGGAATCACCCAGATTACAGCCTCGGTCGCTGATCTGAATGATGTTGCACAGAACGCTCTGGCGTCAAAAAACTGATTGCCATGGAAACAGGTTTTTCTGTTCGTCTTGCCACGCAAGCTTGCTTGATTTTTCCGGTCAAGTCGTTGTACACTGCGGTATCAGGGGGATGAGCATGCGGGACAGTGATCAGCGTGCACAATTTGTGCGTGGTGTAATGAGGAGGACGGGGAGTGCGGCTGCTCCCGAATGGGCACCTGGCTCTTTGGCACGTCTCTCCGGCTTTTTGGCCGTCTGGCTCCTTGCTCTGGCGGCGACCCTGGTCTATCGTGTGTTTGCCATCGTGCTTTCCGGTAAGCCGCTTCCCGCAACAGTCACGGATGTTCTCGTCGCTGCAGGGATCGCTTGGGTCCTGTGCTTCGTGTTTTGGCGGCTTGGACGGATTGCGCTTGCCAGCGGTTTCTCCTTTCCCCGGATGGTCATGGGTGGCGCACTCTTTGCCCCCTGCCTGGCGTTCTTTGTGCGGGCGATTCAGCCGGGTGCGACGGGAAAGGGTTGGCTCATTCTGGGGGCGATCGTTCTCTTTTCGATTGGCATGCTGCCGACGATTCTCCGTATTGTTCAGGGATTGACACGACGGCGGCGGGGATATGATGAGGGACATGCCCATTGGCGATCCCTTCCATTGATGGTTTTTGAATGCATTCTGCTGATCGGGGGCCTCTTTACCGGTGCAGCCTGGTTTGATGTGTTGATACGCTCGTCCTCTTGACGGGGAGAAGACTGCAAGGAGTACACGCTCATGCTCAAGGAAAACCTGGTCCAGACACTTGAGGAGGCGATCCGCAACCACTGGTATGCCCCGGCACTGGCGGACTATGGCTCTGCGGCCTGTTCGTACGGCCAGGTTGCCGAGCGGATCCTCAGGCTGCACGGACTCTTCGACCGCTTTGGCGTCGGCAAGGGAGACAAGATCGCCCTGATCGGGAAGAACTCGGTCAATTGGTGTCTGGTCTACCTCGCTGCGGTGACCTGCGGAGCAGTGATTGTCCCCATCCTTCCGGATTTTTCCGGCGAGGACGTGCAGCACATAGTCAACCACTCCGATGCGGTCCTGCTCTTTGCTTCCGAAGGGGTCAGCGAAAAGCTGGACGAGGGGAGCATGAAAAAACTGGATGCCATCCTCTCGCTAACGGATTTTTCCCTGATCTATGCCAAGCGCTCTTCTTGGATGGGGTATCCCGAGAAGGCAGCCAGGAATTTTGCGGACAAGTACGGGCGGTTTCTTTCGCCGGACAATTTCCGGTTTCCGCGAGTCAAGAATGCCGAGACTGCAGCGATCGTCTATACCTCGGGAACGACGGGGTTTTCCAAGGGTGTCATGCTGGCGCACAACAGTCTGATCGCCAATATCCGCTTTGCCCGGACCCATATGCCGCTTCGTGCCGGTGACCGGATTGTTTCCTTCCTCCCGCTGGCACACGCCTATGGATGTGCTTTTGAATTTCTGTTTCCGTTTTGTCTTGGTTGTGATATTACCCTGCTTGGCAAGACCCCTTCGCCCAAGATCATCCTTCAGGCATTTTCGGAGATCCGGCCCAGGCTGGTCCTCTCCGTTCCTCTTGTCATCGAAAAGATTTACCGCTCGAAGATCAGATCCAAAATCGAGAAGACCCCGGTCCGGCTTCTGCGCAAGGTGCCTGGAATAGGGGGGATGATCGAGAAAAAGGTTCTGCGTGCGCTCAATTCCGCCTTTGGCGGGAACTTTCACGAGATCATTATTGGTGGGGCTCCCTTCAATGCCGAGGTGGCCGAATTTCTCGAAAAAATTGGGTTCCGTTTTACGGTCGGGTACGGGATGACGGAATGCGGCCCCCTGATCAGCTATACCGGGAGCGGTAAATTCCGTCTCCACTCGGTCGGGCAGTGTGTCGATACCCTTGAGGTCAGGATTGATTCTCCGGACCCCCAGCGTGTCATTGGCGAGATACTCGTCAAGGGCGAGAATGTCATGCAGGGCTATTACAAAAATCCCAAAGCCACCCGTGAGGTGATCGACAAGGCGGGTTGGCTCCATACCGGGGATCTCGGTATTGTGGACAATGACGGGTTCATCTTCATCCGGGGCCGCTCCAAGTCGATGCTTCTCGGGCCGTCCGGAGAGAATGTCTACCCGGAAGAGATCGAGGCGAGACTTAACAATATGGCCTGTGTCCAGGAATCCCTCGTTGTGGAGCGCTCAGGTCAGCTCGTTGCGCTCGTCTACCCGGATCCCGAGGCCGTGGATGCACACGGTATGGACGAGGCGGGGCTCAAGGATCTGATGGAGAAGAACCGGCGTGCCCTGAACGCGGCATTGCCTTCGGCGTGGGCTATCGCCAGGATCGAGATGTTCCCGGAGGAGTTCGAAAAAACTCCGACGCGCAAGATCAAACGCTTTATCTACAGTGTTTGATCCTGTTGACCGGCTCGATCCGGCCTGAGGCTGTTCATCAACAAACAGACCTGCCAGTTGCGCAATTTTCTCCGACCAGGTTGTGGCGTGCCTGGTCCGCCTACAAAAAAACAGCAATCGAAAACGAGAGGACGGCCTGCGGGGCCAGCCAGGGGGTCAGGCTCAGGCCGAACCCGAGGGCTGTCGGTGTCTCCTCCGTGCGGGCGCGTTCCCATGTCCGGTCGGCATCCAGCCAGGTCCCGTAATCCGGATAGTCCTCGAGACGGGGGCGGGGGCGGGCGGTGACGCCAAAGAATCGCCAGAGACCGAAGGTCAGTTCAAGGGAGGCCTGACCACCCCCGCTCACGAGACCCAGGCCGGGCGCCAGATGGACATCCCCGAAGGGAACGAGGACACCGGCCCGAAGAAGGAAGGCTTTTTTGTCATCCGGGTAGGTATCGAGCCGTTCAAAATAGCGGATTCCGGCTTCCAGCCAGGGTGAGACGGACTCAAGCGGGAGGAAGACCCGGGTGCATGTTAGTTCCATTCCCCAGCGGATCGCCGAACCTTCAAGCCCGGCGAGTGGCCTGGGAATGATGCCGAGACTGTCGGCGATCTGTGGGGGCTCCGTCCGGGCAGCCGGGTTCCCGTCAAGACGGGTGGAGAAGGCCAGCAGGAAAAAGAGGAGCGAGCAGGACGCCCATCCTCTGGTCACGGTGTGTAGACCGCAAGACAGTTTTTTCCGCCCTCTTTGGCCGTATAGAGAGCGCGGTCGGCGTTTTCGATCAGACGGTCTTCGGTTGTGCCATGCGCGGGGAAGGTGGAGATCCCGACGGAGATGGCAAACCCGAATTCCTCTCCGGCTTCGGTGACCAGTCTGGTCTCCCGGACGACCTTGAGGATCCGGTTGACGACGACTGCGGCACCTGTCTCGTTTGTGTTGGGCAGGAGGAGGATGAATTCATCACCGCCGTAGCGGCTCGGGATATCCACGTCCTTGCGCAGATTCCGCCCGAGGATGGCCGCAAATTCGACAAGGACCTGATCGCCCATGGGATGCCCCCAAGTGTCGTTGATTCCTTTGAAATTGTCCAGGTCGATCATCACCACGGAAAAGTGGGAGCGGAACCGTTCGGCACGACGCAATTCGGACGAGAGAGTCCGCCGGTAATAGTGGATGTTGTAGAGGCGCGTCAGGGGGTCGGAGATCGCCCAGAGGAAGAGCTGGGCGTTTTCCATCGCAGCCGATGCCAGGTTGGTGATGATGATCAGGGTTTCGGCATCCGCCTCGTCAAGCTTGCGGTTGTCCGGTCCGTTGGCAATCTCGAGGACAGCGACCGGTTCGTTCCCGACGGAGATCGGAAGATAGATGGCCGACTCGGCCCGGATGGGGAGCAGGGCATCGGCGGCCGGATTGTAGCGCGGGTCATTGGTGGTGGAACCGCAGACGATGACCTCGCGTTCGCGGAGGGCAAACCCGGCCATGCTGCCGGAGAGCTCAAAACGGATCTCGTTCAAGCCGGCCGCGTAGTCCGCATCATCGCAGCGATGATCGCGGTAGATATAGCAGACATGATATCGCAACTGGCGGTGGACCGGGTCGAATACCAGGAGCGCGCCACGATCGGCCTCGATCGCCTCGATGGCAAATTTCACAAGCATGCTCTTGAGGATGTCGCCTTCGTTGACATCGAGGATCTTGAGAAATTCGGAGAGATTCCGCAGGATCTTGAGACTGCGGATACGTCTCCCGAGTTCGTAATCCCTGGTTGTGGTGTCTGCCATGGCCCGCTCTTTTGTTGTTTTCAGGAGTCTGTACGTATCACGAGTATAGCCGATTCGCGTCATCCTGAAAAGAAAAAGCGCTATATTTCTGCCATCATTCATACCCTCGATCCAAGGAGAGACGCCATGGGAAAAAGAGTAGCCATTGTTGGAGCCACCGGTGCTGTCGGCACCGAGATGCTTGAGACACTCGAAAAGAGGAATTATCCGGTTGACGAGCTCTTCCTGTTTGCTTCGTCCCGTTCGGTCGGAAAGAAACTCACGTTCAAGGGGAACGAGATTCCCGTTGAAGAGCTGAACGCGGAGTGTTTCAAGGGCAAGCGGATCGATGTCGCGCTCTTCTCCGCCGGGGCATCCCGGAGCAAGGAGTTTGCACCACCGGCTGTCGAGTCAGGGGCTGTTGTGGTCGACAATTCGAGCGCATTCCGCATGGACGAGGGGATTCCCTTGGTCGTGCCCGAAGTCAATCCCGAGGATATCCGGACGCACAAAGGGATCATCGCCAATCCGAACTGCTCGACCATCCAGATGGTTGTGGCGCTCAAACCGATCCATGACGCGGCGACCATCACCCGTGTCGAGGTTTCGACCTATCAGGCTGTCTCCGGTGCCGGGCAGGCCGCGATGGACGAGTGTGTCCAGCAGGTTCGTGACTATCTGGCCGGGAATCCTGTCAAGATCGAAAAGTTCCTTCATCAGATCGCTTTCAACCTTATTCCCCAGATCGATGTCTTTACCGACAACGGGTACACCAAGGAAGAGATGAAGATGGTCAAGGAGACCCAGAAGATCATGCACCTTCCCAATCTCAAGGTGACAGCGACAACGGTCCGGGTTCCGGTTTTGCGGGCCCATTCCGAGTCGATCACCATCAGCACCGAGAAGAAGCTGACAGCGGCCCAGGCTCGTGCCATTTTTGAAAAGGCTCCCGGGATCGTTGTCCAGGACGATCCGGCCAAGAGCATCTATCCCATGCCGTTTTTTATCAGCGGGAGTTATCCGGTCTACGTCGGCCGGATCCGCGAGGATATCTCGCAGGACAAGGGTCTGGCGTTTTTTTGCGTGGCCGATCAGTTGCTCAAGGGTGCTGCGCTCAATGCTGTCCAGATCGCCGAACTGCTCTGACAGTGGTGTGCCGATACTGATGATGCGCCCCGTCCATTCGAGACGGGGCTTTTTTGTCAGGTTTTTCAGGAGGAACAGATGAAGTACGAGACAGGGAAGATCGGGCGGGTGATCGTCGTCCGGCTTGAGGATGGCGAGATCATCCACGAACAGATTGAGCGGATCGCACGTGATGAGGGTATCCGCTGTGCGACGGTGAGCGGACTGGGTGGAATCGATGTCGGGAGCCGGCTGGTCGTTGGACCGCGTGAGCCCCGCAACCTCCCGCCGGAACCCCAGGAGATCGTGCTGGACAATGTCTATGAGGCAACCGGCAACGGAACGATCGCGCCGGGCGAGAACGGGCAGCCGGTGCTGCACATGCACCTGGCCTGCGGACGGATGAACTCCGTTGTGGCGGGATGCATACGCCGGGGAGTGCGGGTCTGGCACGTGTTTGAAGTGGTGATCACGGAGCTTGATGGGGTCAAGGCCCGGCGGGTCCGGGATCAGGTCACCGGATTTGAACTCCTGGAGCCGGAGACCCGGTGACGGGATCAGGGCGTGGTGCGTATGTTCTCAAATTTGAGAAACATGCAATCCCGGATGAAAAGTGGGTCAATTTAATACAGTTTCTGGCGTAGGCGTACACGGGACTCCCGGAGTCCGATGATTTAACCGTAATACTGTTATGCGACTCGCGGTGTGTCACCCACGAATACCCCGCTCCGACAGGGCGCCCATCCCTGGCCTGAGGTTGTTCATCAAAAAACCTGCCAGGAAAAGACCGGGAGATTCCGGTTGATACAGCCATCTTTCCGGATCGAGCCCGGGGTGCCGTGTTCAGCTCTTGCGCAAAGCGAGAATTGTAATATCGTCGTTGACTGCTTCGCCTTTGCAGAACCGGCTGATGTCGCGAATGATGGCGTCGATATAGGCCGTTGGTGAGAGATGACCGTCATCCAGCGCGAGAATCGTTTCCAGGCAGGACAGGAGCCCGTCTTCGCCATACTCCGTCCCGAACGGGTCGAACTCTTCAAGGACCCCGTCCGAGAAGAGGAGGAGGATGTCGCCCTGGCTGATCGGTATCTCGTATTCGGAGTAGGAAGCCGCAGGGTTGAATCCTGCCAGCGGGCCGGGCGCGGTCAGGGCGTGGATCGTTTTGGATGCCGGGCGAAGGAGGTACTGTGAGGGATGTCCGGCGCAGGCATAGCGGATTTTTCCGTTTTCGATGTCTGCGGTAAAACAGGTGAAAAAATTATTGCTGAGACGTTTTTCCAGCCAGATCCTGTTCATGTAGGCCAGTCGCGCCCCCGGGTCATCGAAGAGCTGGCTTTCCTTGCAGAGCAGGTCGATCTGCATTGTTGTCAGGGCTGCCTGCATCCCGTGACCCGATGCGTCCGCTATTGTCAGCGAGAGCTTGTCCGGAGGAAGATGTGTGATATTGAAATAATCTCCAGAGACGGTGCTGTTCATGGGGATGAATGCGGTCTTGATCGTCCAGCCCCGGATGGATTCCATGTAGCGCGGCGAGGGGAGGACATTTCCCTGGACCGTACTGGCGATCGTGAGCTCTTTTTCGAGGAGGGCCAGGTGTTCATGCTCCCGGCGCAGAAGGGCGATCCTTTCGGCGATGGCCAGCGAGAGAAAGACGACCAGGAGTGTGATGCCGATCTGCATGCTGTTCATCGTCAGAAAGCTGTGGGAGACCAGGCCGAAGTTCCGTACGACCAGGAGTGTTCCTCCTGCGAGGAAGGAAATCCAGGCGAACAGGTAAAAGCGGGCGGCACGGGACCCGCCTCCCAGTGCGAAAAACGCGCTCCCGATGATGATCGTACTGGCGATGACCGCCATCAACGAGACAATCCGAACCCCGATGGCGTACGGAATGAAAAAACTGGCCAGCCCGAAACTCCCGAGAGATACCGCCAAGACCATCAGGATCCGCCAGAGTCTGGGATGCTGGCGACGGGCCGAGAGGAACTCCGCTTCAAAAAGAGAGATGGCGGCGATTGACATGGCCGTAAAGAAGATGAAGGAGCGACTGTTCCAGAGGGGCGCATCGGGCCAGAGATATTCGTACGAAACGCCGTTCAGTCCCATCTGGACCAGCATGATCATGCCGAGAAAGAGCACATAGTAGAGGTAGGTCAAATCCCTGAAGGAGGCAAAGAGCAGAAGATTGTAGAGGATCATGACCAGGATCGCACCATAAAACGCGCCCATTACGATTTGGTCGCGGTGGTCAATGGCAAAGAATTTCTCAAGTTCGGTGATCCGCAATGGAATGGAAAGATTGCTTGAACTCTTGATGCGCAGGAAGCAGGTCAGTTGTCCCTGGAAGTCCGGGATCCTGAAGACGAAATTCCGGTGCAGGATCTCCCGATCCCCGAAGGGGCGCAGGCGTCCGGCTGCTTTCTGTGCAATGATTCCCTTCGTGTCGGTGAACCAGACCTGGATCTCGTCCAGAAAGGGGTACCCCAATTCGAGGAGCCAGTGTCTGTCGGAAGCTTTGGTGCCGGAGTTGATATCGATTCGGATCCAGAAGACCGAGTCGGTAAACCCGAAATTCGGGGTCTCAGCTGTCTGGTTGGTCAAAAGTGCGTCCCCGCGATTGCTCAATAATTCATGGATCGCCAGTCTGCCGGTCCTGTCTTCATGCCATCTGATCGGAAGATTGCCGGAGATGCTCGAGATGATCGCGGTTGGGTCCTGGAGATGGATCGTTCTTTCCTCACCGGCACCAGGCAACACATCAGGCATGAATATCAGGAGCATGGCGGTAAGGAGCAGACGCATGGATCGGTTCTCCTGCTGGTTATCATGTTCTCAGCATATCATGTTGTATCATATGAGACGGAGATTGGCTACAGAAAGCTGGAAATAATCACGGGGGCGAAAGATGGATACCGGCTGTTTTCATGTCCGGACCCGTGGGCAAAGGAATTCATGGGTTGCCCAAGCCTGTCCCTGCCATCTTCAGGATGAGCGGCACTTTTGCACTGAAGCCAGATACGGACAGGGAGCCGATGTGACGGATTCCGCACATCCGCAGGAAAAAAAGGATAGTCGGGTGCTGCGTTGTTCAAAAAAAGAGACTGCCCCTTTGTGGGCAGCCTCTTGGAATGATCCTTGAAGTGGGGTTCAATCCGACTCGCGATCCGTGATCGTACTGGCATCCGGTCCCTGTGTCGTTTCTCCCGCGTTACGGTACGTGCCACCGTCGTATTCGACTTCGCCCATGGATGCTCCGGCAAGATAGTCCAGGACCTGCTGTTTGTAGCGTGTATCCCTGTCCGTTGAGCGGGGCGGGACTTTCGGGTACCGTGAGACCTCCTCGCGGACAACCTCAAGCCGGCGATTGACAGTGGGATGGTTTTTGCTGTACTTGGTCCGGCCACCCGGGAGCTTTTTGAGGATCCGGGTCATCTCCCAGGGGTGATACCCGGCCTTCATCATCAACCAGCAGCTGTACACGTCCGCCTCGAGTTCCTGCGTCCGGCTGTAACTGTTCATCTGGTGTTCCCAGTTGATCATGGCGGCGGCCGAGAAGAGTTTGAGCATCCCGCTTCCGCTTCGATTGGCCAAAAACCCGACCAGATCGTTTTTGGCATCCGCTTCCATCTTCTTTTTGAGGGCTTCCAGCGGGTGGCGCCAGCGGGCGTGTCCCAGTTCGTGTCCGATCACGGCGGCCAGCTGGTCTTCGTTGTCACAGAGCTGCAGGAGTCCTGTCGAGACCAGAATGAAACCGCCGGGCATGCAGTACGCCGAGATACCGGCACTTTTGTAGACGATGAAGCGGTACCCCTCCCAGACATCCGGCCGCTGGCTGACCTGGGCCAGGGTTTGCCCGACACGGGAGACGTAATCCGTCAACTGACGGTCGAAGAGGGGCTGATAACTCGCAAAAAAATTGGCCAGGACCCGGCGTCCGATATAAAACTCGTCTGCCTCGGAAAAGTGGATGTTTTTGGCATCCTGATATTTTCCGATTTTATCGGCACCCTGGACGATGGTGTCCGTGGTCCGGACGATGTTCGAAAGACTGCCGCAGGCGGCGATGGCCAGAGCGAGGGCCAGGACAGTCAGAATGGCGAGCGTGCGCTTCATGAGCGGTACCCCTTGTTCTGGATCATTCGGCGGTTTTCTCCGAGAAAGCCGGCACGACGGAATTCGGCCCACCAGGACTCATCACGGTTGATCCTGGAAAACTCCATTGCCTGACGCATCAGGTCGTAACGGGCACCGGGCTTCCGGGACTCCTGGACCTCGGCATCCGAGAACCCCTTGGTGGCAGCGGTCGCTGCATCCTGGGAGTAGGCGCCGGTGTTCTGTACCGCGACATACTGGCTGTTGAAGGCACTCTGGGGAACAACGGCCGACTTGGTGACATAGCCGTTCCCGAAGGGTGAGGAAACCTGGTAGAACCCGCCCTGTTGTCCGAGGATCGAGACTGCGGTATTGAACTGGAGCGTGGCAACTCTGGCACCAAAGGCACTGGCTGTGGCCCGGAGCGTGGTCTGCCGAACCTGGATCTTGTACTGCTCGGCCTCGAGTGCCGTTGCCGTCAGGGTGAGCGCCAGGACGGCAAGGACAACGGAAAAACGCTTCATGTGTGATACCTCTCCTGACCTTATTTGGAGGTCATCGTGAATACACCGTCCCACGGCGCGGGCGGCGGACTGACAAGGAAATGCCTGCACCTGTCAATATATACCAAAGAGGGCGGATCGTCAGGCTGAATTCTGAGTGCCGATTGGAATTCGGCCAGAGCCTCGGCGAAGCGGCTTCCCCGGTAATGATCAAGTGCCCGGTTGAAGACACCGATCAGTTCGAGTTGTTTCTGGCTTGCTTCACCGGATTTGGCGACAAGTTCGTGGACTGCGGTCGGCTCGGTTTTCCCTTTGACGCGGATAAGGTCAAGCGGGCGGGTGACAATCCGCTCCGCGGCCGCCATCCGTGTCGAGTCTGAGACCATGATCCGTGTTCCGTACTGCTTGTTGGCACCTTCAAGTCGGGATGCCAGGTTGACAGGATCCCCGATGATCGTGTAGTTCAGCTTTTTCATGGAACCCATCATTCCGGCGACAGCAACACCGGTGTTCAGCCCGATCCGGACGGCGAGTCCTCCGGGAAGTCCCATCGAAACGAAGCGTTCCTGGAGCTCTGCCAGTTTGATCTGGTTGTCGATCGCGGCGTAGCATCCCTTCCAGGCATGGTTCGGGTCATCGACCGGTGCGCCCCAGAAGGCCATGATGGCATCCCCTTCGTATTTGTCCACGTATCCGTCGTAGTCCATGATGATGTCGGCCATCGCCGTCAGGTACTCGTTGAGGATCGATACGAGCCGCTGTGGACTGCCGAGGGCTTCGGAGAGTGTCGTGAATCCGGCCAGGTCGGAGAAGAAGATGGTCAGTTCCTTGCTGTCGCCCCCGAGTGTCAGTGAACTGGGATCCTCGATCAGTTTTTCCAGGATAGCCGGGGCCAGGACCTGGGAGAATGCTCCCTGGATGAAGTGCTTTTGCCGGCTCTCGAGATAGTAGTTCCGGACAGCGCCCACCAAAAAGCTCAGGAGAGTAGCCGTCAACACGCTCGCCATCTCGATGAGGATCGAGGCGCCCGAGAAGAGCAGGAGCG
>ERZ795056.3220-NODE-3220-length-17650-cov-5.598181_pt1 | contig 17650 bp, 13 predicted proteins | sample MGYA00375140_ERZ795056 | MGnify/ENA primary metagenome ERZ795056 (study PRJEB30185, sample SAMN05720227) | activated sludge metagenome | isolation source: Anaerobic digester | place: USA | collected 2015-03-09 ... | reverse complement strand
ATAACTGCATACGAAGTATGCGGTTATTGCTCGTAGCCTTGTGCAAGCAACTCCGAAGGAGTTGAATTCATTCCAAATACTTTTCATCATACTCAATAAGAAAGTCTTTCAATAACTTTTTATATTCGTCAAGAAATGTAGTTTTCTGATGGTGTCTTTTTTGATTTTTTACATACTCTATCAAATTATCTTTTGCCTCAATTGAATATGTAAAAGCACCATAACCGGATTGCCAACCTTTAAAATTTGGAAAAAGATTCTCTTCCTTAATTTTCAGATTTGTTGATACCTTAATATCTTTTATTAAATCAGCTAAAGCAACGCTTGGATGAATAGATGTAAGAATGTGAATATGATTTGATGTGCCATTAATTTGATATAGATGACAATTTTTGTTTTTCAAAATGCCCCAGATATAGGAAAATAGTTCGTTTTCTTTTTCTTCAGTAATTACTTTTTCTCTATTCTTGGTAGAAAAAACTAATTGATAAAGTATCTGTGTGTAAGTTGACATACAACCTCCTTCAATCCCGTTGGGATTGTTCTTTTGTTCGGGTCTTTTTTCTATAAGTTTCACTTATAGTTATTCATCTTAAATCCCTTCGGGATTTATTTACTTTAGTACTACTGTACTGCGAAGCAGTGTAACTTCGATAACTGCATACGAAGTATGCGGTTATTACTTGTAGCCTTGTGCAAGCAACTCTGAAGGGAGTTGAAATCTTTGCCTATGTTCCTTCAATCCCGTTGGGATTGTTCTTTTGTTCGGGTTCTTTTTTCTATAAGTTTCACTTATAGTTATTCATCTTAAATCCCTTCGGGATTTTTTACTTTGGTACTATGTACTGTGAAGCAGTATAACTTCGATAACTGCATACGAAGTATGCGGTTATTGCTCGTAGCCTTGTGCAAGCAACTCCGTAAGGAGTTGAATTATTTTCATCGTAAAAGCATCATCTTCTTTGTAGACGCATAATTCCCGGTTGTAAGTTTGTATATGTACAATCCGCTCGAAAGATTTGTCCCGTTGAATTCTACTTTATAACCGCCTGCTTCCTGGTTCTTATTTACTAAAGTAATTACTTCTTTTCCCAGTATATCATATACTTTCAGAGTAACAAAACTATTCGAAGGCAATGAGTAGTTAATTACTGTAACCGGGTTGAACGGATTTGGGTAGTTTTGACCGAGTAAAAAATCATCTGTTCCTGGATTACTTACAAATACCGAGGAGGGTTCTCTTAAGTTATAGAAAATGTAATTACCGATATCCGTATCCCAGTTAGTAATTCCCATATCAAAATGATTTGTAATAACTTTTTTTACTGTAATTGTTGCACCTGAATCTGGTTGATTGGCTAAACTTATCCACCCGCTTTCAAGTTGATAACAAAACTCATCAAAACCGAGTGTGTCGGAATCCACTATAACGCTCAATATCTCTTGCAGCGGGGGGTTCGCGAGGTAGAACAATTTTCGAGTTCCGCTACAGACAAAAATTTCATCAACCTCTTTAATCTCTTTATTTGTTAAATCACCGCAGACAATTGCCTCGACAACACTATTTGTATTTGATGTTAACTGCGGTTGCAATGAGAATGATCCATTATCGTTAATATAAATTCTAAGTGGCTGCCACCATCCGCCTGTCAATAAATCTCTGAAACCGTCGTTATCAATATCAGCCAGCATTATTCCGGAACCATAACCGGAGAACGCTGATGTCCACGAAGGAGCTGTATTCATTACTCCCTGGTTATTAAAATAAATCTTGAATCTCCCATTGCCGCCAAGCTGACTATTATCGGAGATTGCTATATCCAAATAACCATCGTTATTCACATCGGAAACAAAAACAGAGTTAGCATATTTGCTTGCATCAGTAGAACTCCATGATGGTGTTGTTCCTATAGAATCGCCATAATTCTGATAGATTTGATTAGGGAAATTTTCATTAGCAAACACGAGGTCAAGGTCTCCGTCGTTATCAAAGTCCGCCCAGGTAACGTCATAGCTATAAAATGCATCACTGCTTTTCCATGAAGGTAGACTTTCAAGCATTCCGTTATTATTTAAATAAATGCGGAACTGTTCCGGTTCACTTGTATATGATTCCCCGGTTGCAACTGCAAGATCAAGTAATCCATCACCGTTAGCATCGCCGAATGAGCAGCTAAAGGAATAAAACAAATCTCCCGAAACCCAATCCGGCGTTGATGAAAGGATTCCATTGTTGTTGAGATAGAGTTTAACTTTTCCTTTTGAACCGAAACCGGAAGGACCGATATAAACTGAAACGGCAACATCAGGGAAGCCATCGCCGTTCACATCTCCAACCGATAAATGCCCGTGGTAATCAATATCGGATGATTCCCAATCGGGATCCGGTTTGAAATTTCCTTTCCCATCATTGTAATAAACAACAAGTTTTTGACGATGAATATCGTTTCCGTTTGCTACAATAAAATCAAGCCAGCCGTCTTTATTAATATCTGCAAAAGCCGCACCGGTAGATACGTTAAAAACATCGCTTGAAATCCAATCGGGAGACTGGCTAAACGGTACCTGTGAAACTGCTGTTACATTCAGCAAGACAGTCAACACTAAACAAATTTTTAGATGGATGGTTTTCATTTTATTTCTACTAATTAATAGTTATCTCAATAGCATCATTTTTTTGGTTGAAGTGAAACTGCCGGAAATCAACTTATAAACATACATTCCGCTGGAAAGATTACTTGCATCAAACGTAATCTCGTAAACACCGGTTTCTTTCCATTCATTATTTATTAATGAGGCAACTTCTCTTCCAAGAATATCAAAAACTTTTAGCGAAACAAATCCGTCAACAGGCAACTGGTAATTAATAACGGTTGTCGGATTAAAAGGATTCGGATAATTCTGTTCAAGCGAATATGTTGACACTCCGCTGAAATCAACTTCAACCGGCCCATAAATTCTGAACGTACCGTCAAAATCAACCTGTTTAAGACGGTAGTTTGTTCTTCCATTAACAGGTTTGTCGTCCGCAAAAGTGTAATTGACTTTTTCCGTTGAAGTCCCGGTTCCTTCAACAAATCCGATTGTATTCCAATTTACCAGGTCGGTTGCTCTCTGAATTTCAAATCCTTTGTTGTTCACTTCCGAAGCGGTTTCCCAATTAAGCTGTATGCGTTTATCGCTAACTTCTGTTGTGAAATTGACGAGTTCAACCGGGACAGCGGAGTAAACGAAAATACCTATATCATCAACATACCAGCCGTCCTTTTCGATTGACGTATCTGTACGGAGTTCAAATCTCAATTTAATCTGGCTGCCGCCGAATTGGGCAAGACTGATTTCTTCTTTAACCCAACCGTCTCTCAGATTATCATAAACCGGCATACCGGCAGGAGTTTGTTTACCGTTGCCCGATGCAGGTACAGTATAATTTCCTGTCAAAGGAATCCATGTTGTTCCGTTGTTAGATGATGCAAGAACAACACCGCAATCCCAATCGCTTTCGATTTCATATCTTGTCCAAAAACTTAATAAAGGATTTGAATAATTTGATAAATCAATTGGATTAGTTGTTGTTAAGGATACGGTTGCATTCGATACATAATTCCCGACCGGGCTGTCCGTATAAGAATTAGGTGCCGAATAAAAATATGTTGTAGTAGTTCCCCATTGCTTGGTGGCGGGGGAAGCTGCGACCGTCCAAATACTTGAAATATTATTAGTCGTATCCGCAAAGATGTATTCCGGTGTTCCGATTATAATCATAATAGTATCGCTACTCATTTCAATTCCGTTTGCAGATGTTTTTAATACAAGCGGAAGTTGTACCGAAATCGGAGCGAGGGCAGATATGTTAAACGATAGCGGAACAGGTACTGTGTATTCCGTTCTTGCGGGTAACGAGTCCAATGTAATTGTCCCGCTGTTGATACTGATATATTCACTTGGTGATGTAAACTGGCAAACAATATTGCTTGCAGTTGATAAACCTTTATTCTTAAGTTCAATATTCATCAACACATTGTTATCACCGGGATTAAAGTACTGTCTATCGAAAGAAACATTATTTGATTTTACAAATTCACCTGCAACCCAGGCGTAGTATAAATTAGGATAAAGGTTCTCGATTGCAAGCGGAAAAATACGGTTTTGCTGTGGCCAGAATCCGTCCGAGGAACCCCCGATTTCCGGCGTCATTGCAAAAATCTTTCCTCTTGTCGGGTCTCCGTCATAAAGAAAATCATCGCTGCCGCCGCGGGTGGAGTAATTAACTGTTTGTAAATCCGTGCCATAAACATAATTGTTATAAGCCGTCATGTCCCTTGCGAATTCTCTAAATGTAAGCGAGTCCGGAGTTTCTACTCCCAAGGCTCCGTAAGGATAAATTAAAAGGTTACTATAAGTGTGATAGAATAAGCTGTTTTTAATTTTTCTTCCGGCTGCAAAATCTTTAATGATTTGAGTTTCCGGTTCCGAGAAAGGAGCGCTACCTCTATATGTATCGCTTGAAGGAGAAGTACTTGAACCTCCGTTTGGGGCATTCCAGTAATCATAAGGACCGAAATTTCGATTTAGATCAACACCGTACGAACCTGAATTATTGCGTCTATTTTTTCTCCACATTCCGCCGCCGGATGGATTTGTTGTTCTGTTGTATTCATAACCATCTGGATTAATAACAGGTATGAAATAGAATTCTCGATTATTAACGAGAAACTGAACCGACGGATCGGTTGCATAATTTTCGAGCAAGTAATACATAAAGTAAATTACAGCCATCAACCCGGCTGGCTCTCTTGCATGGGTTAAAGCTGTATATAAAACTTCAGGTTCTTCTTCGTCAATATCGGGATTGTCGGAAATCTTTACCATGTAAACCGGTCTGTTTTCAATAGAATAACCGAGTACCTGCTTTGAAGTAATTAAGTTCGGATATTTAATTTTCATGCTATCCAGTTGAGTAATAACTTCGTTCAGTGTATAGTAACCACCCATAGAACCGTAACCGAATCCCTCTACATTATATTCAAGTTTACTTTGCATTCGTGTTTGTTCTTTTTCTGCATCGGTAAGCTGCGGTAGGTTACTATAGTATTCAAACCAATCATCGATTAAAATTTCAATTTTATAATTCAACATTGCAAGTTTTGAATACTCTTCATCACTAACAAAGAAAATTAACTCGTCGTTTTTAGTTAGTACCGAATGCTCAATATCGAAATCGAATTTTGCAAGTTCAGGTACATCTTTTTGCGGGTTATCTAAATATACTTTTACCTGTTTATAGCTCTGTCCTATTAGAATTGCGGATAATAATAAGGTTATCAATAAGACTTGAAATATTTTCATTCTTGTTCCGTTCTTTAATTATAAAATTGTCATTTAATTGAAATTGGACGGCAAAAATTAGCGATTTTTTTATTCATGCCAAATCAATTTCTCTTTTACCGGCTTTGCTTCTTTTTGTAATAGTAAAGATAAACCGGGGTTCCCAGTAGAATTAATCCGAGCGAGGCAATTATTCCCCCTGTAGGAAATGCCATAAAAGTACCGAAAGAGAAATAGAGTTGAATAAGAATTGCAAGTCCGCCCCAGAATTTCCATAGTTTTAGTTTAAAAGATGGTTTATACTCTTCCTTCTTTCTTAAAAAGAAAATCGAACCATAAATCAACCCGTTTTGAAGCGCATACGAAATTGTAAAATAACCGAGCATATCTTCGATTTCTCCCAGCGTAAACAATAGGATTGCCAAACCGGATTGGATGAATATTGAATAATGCGGAGTTAAATATTTCGGATGAAGTTTTCCGAATACTTCAAAGAATAAACCGTCGCGTGCCATTGCATATTCAAGACGCGGTTGAGCCATTATTACTGCATTTAACACTCCAAGCATCGAAATGAAAACCACAATAGCGAATACTCCGCCTGCTGCCCCGGAAAAAATACTCAAGTATTCAAACGGATTGATTATTCCCCCTTTTGCCGCTACTAATTTATCAAACGGTACAATAGCACTTGTGCATAATGTAATCAGAATATAGGCTATTATTACAAAAACAATTGAGCCGATAAGTGCCCTCGGTAAACTTTTATGCGGATTTTTTACTTCACCAGCCATGTACAAAATGTTTACGAATCCGGCATATGCCCAAAGTGTAGCGGCAATACCGGCATTGATTATTGTGAATAATGTCCGTTCTTCTTTTACTTCTGTTCCGATACCTAATGAAAGATTCCCTGAGTTTAAATAAAACAATCCGAAACCGACAATTGCAAACAACGGAAGTAATTTTGAAATAGTAAGAACTACCTGGAGGTTACCACCGGTTTTTACACTTCTATACTGAACAAATGCAAAAGTAAGAATAAGACATGCAGCAAATATTTTCGAATAAACCGGGTCGATTAAAGCCGGGAAAAAATAACTTAGTGCCGATGCAGCTACAAGCCCGATTATTGTTAAAGTCGGAGTGTCGCTTGTTAAAAATGCAGTCCATGTATATTGAAAAGCGAGAAAAGGAGAACCAGCTTTATAAATAAAATAGTACGGTCCACCCTGGTTAGGGTATGCAGTACCTAACTCCGCAAGAATCATTATTTGAGGTATCCATAATAATCCGCCGCCAAGCCATATTAGAATGCTGAGTAATGGACTACCGGTTATATCGGCAATTATCGGAATGTTCATAAATACACCCGAACCGATTACAGCTCCGACAATTAATGCCGATGTTTGAACAAGGTTTAATTCTCTTTTAGGGACAAGGTTTTCCATACTCATATAACTATTCTCTATTAATACTAAACAAATATAAAAAAAGTCTTACACGTATTGTTTTTAAAAATGGAAAAAAATCAACCGGCAACAGGGAATGTTATTGATATAAATCAAAAAAAATCTATCCTAACTAACAAATATTCTTTATATTGGGAGCGGTAAATTTAATCTAAAAAAAGAAAATTATTTACGGCATTAATGGATAAAAGAGAAACCGAATTCACTCTAAGCAAGATATTGAACCGGCTTATAGCCCTTCTCCCTTTAGGTTTAAAAGATAAAGTTAAAAACATTACATTTCCTGATTATACCAAGTTTACACTTTTATCTGTTCTAATCGGTGCAGTAGTTGGATTTGCAACTGTAATTTTCCACCATTCAATTGATTTTTTTAATAACATTTTTTTCGAGAGAACAGCGGGAGGATTATTTTTCCTTGGTGCTGCTGCAGTAATCACTTTGCCTGCTCTGGGGATGTTAATTCAAAGTTTAATGATTTCGTTTGCTCCCGAAATTGCGAAGAAGAGAGGTGTGCCAGAAGTAATTAAAGCGGTTTCAATGAGAGGCGGAAGAATACCTTTCAGAACCACAATATTCCATTTCTTTGCACCGGTAATTTGTATTGGTTCGGGAGGAACGGTTGGACCTGAGGGACCTGCCGCTCAATTAGGCGGCGGAGTTGCAAGTAAAATAGGGCAGGTTTTAGGATTATCCGATTCAAGAGCAAGAATGTTTACCGCTGTAGGTTCGGGCGCTGCAATTGCTGCTATCTTTAATACACCGATGGGAGGGATATTTTTTGCAATCGAAGTTGTTCTGCTGAATTATTTTCAGACTTCAACATTCTCGGCTTTGATATTATCCTCGGTTACCGCAAGTACAATTTCCAGAATCTTTCTCGGTGATGAATCGGTTTTCAGGTTTGGAATGCCGCATATCGGAAGTTACGAGTATTTGTACCTTTATGCAGTTCTCGGAATTTTAATAGGATTAACTTCGGTATTCTATATTAGGTATTCAAGTGCTATTGATGTAATAATAAAAAAGAAACTATTACATTATCTTCCGCGTTGGATTGTAATGACCGCTGCCGGTTTACTCGTTGGTGTTTCCGGTTATTTCTATAACGACATTTTCGGAATAGGTTATTCGGGTATAAATAATATTTTAAGTCATTCACTTACCTGGCAGGTTGTATTAATTTTACTAATCTTAAAATTTCTATTAGTTCCGATAGTTTTAAATACAGGTGGATTCGGAGGCACTTTTGCACCTTCGCTGTTTATGGGGGCTTGTTTCGGTTATTTATTCGTATTTGTATGTAACTATTTCCTGGGCTTCAACCTGGATTATACTACTTTTATTCTTGTGGGGATGGGGGCAATGCTTGGTGGAATTAATTCTATACCGATTGCAGCAATATTGATAATATTTGAAATGACAACTGATTATTCATTTATTCTACCTTTAATGCTTGCAGTGGTTTCAAGTACTATGATTGTTCAGATTTTTCTTAAGGACAGTGTTCATGTAAGACACTTACAGTTACAGGGTTACCGGGTTAAAAGAGAAGGGGAATCTTCAACCCTAAAATCAATTTCATTGGAGGACATCAATAAAAATGAAGCATTGATAATTCCGGAGAACACACCATTACCCAGGGTCGTAAAAATATTGATGGAAGCACAGGGAGATACTTTGTATTTAAAAAATAACGACGGTCTGCTTACCGGGGTTATAACAAGTTCACATTTAAAAGCTGTAATCCCCGAATATGAAAATCTTCGCGAGGTATGTGTTGCAAGCGATATTGCTTCCCAAAAGGTAATCAAAGTTTCTAACAGCGACGATCTCGATTACGTTATGAAACTTTTTGAGAGAAAAGATGTAGACGAATTCCCGGTTACCTCGGAAAACAACCCGGATGAAATAATCGGAACGGTAAGGAGAAGAGACGTAATTGCTGCTTACAACCGTGAAAGCCTGAAACAAAATCTTGCGGACGGATTTGCAAGGGAGTTAAAAACAATTAATAAAATGGATATATCAAAAGTTGCCGAAGGATATTCCATTATTGAAAAGGAACCTAAAAAGGAATTTATCGGCAAAACACTTGCTCAACTAAGACTAAGAAATAGTTACGGGTTGGAAGTATTGATGGTTAGAAAGAAAAATTCTCCATATTCTGATTCCGAAAATGAGGATGGTGATTTAGTTGTTCCTGCACACGATTATCTGATTACCGAAGATGATACACTTGTACTATTCGGCAGCGATGAGAACATTGAAAAAACAAGACACTGGGAATAAAATCAAAAATCAATTAGTTATAAACAGCAAAGTTTTATATTTTTAAACCAAAGATATATGAATACCAGCTACTAAATAAAGACAATGAGCCCGGCAGTTAGAAAACATTTAATCATTTTTACACTTCTTTTGTCAATTGGCGTGATTGCTTCGGTTACTTTTTCTTCTTCACATGCAATAACAAAAAGAGCTGGAAGTATAAAAATTGATACCGGTTTACTACAAACCGGGGATATTGTTTTTAGAAAAGGGATTAGTCTTGTAAGCAGAATGGTTTTAGCAGCAGATGGCTCTTCTCCCTATTCACATACAGGAATAGTTGTGAAGAAAGGGGATTCTCTTTTTGTTGTTCACTCGGTTCCGGCAGAGAGTAAAGAAGAAAAAGATGTCATCAAAACGGAACCACTCAATGAATTCCTTTTGAAAGATAGAGCAGAAGCAGCGGCAGTTTACAGGTTAAAAGTTGCACTCCCTGAAGCAAGTAAGAAAAAAATATTACAATTTGTGCTGTATCATTCGAAAAACATGACACCCTTTGACGATTCTTTTGATTTGAAAGATGATAACAAACTATACTGCACGGAATTCGTATGGAAAGCATATTTACAAGCAGGGATTGATCTTATAGATTCAAAATTCGACAATCTGAATCTTCCTATAGGTAAAGGAGAGCAGATTCTACCGGGAAGTCTATTGAGAAGTCAATACTTAAAAAAAATATTAATTTCAACTAAATGAAAGGTAAACAAATGAAAAACATCAAAACACTCAGCATTTTCTTTTTCGCGGCTGCACTTATTTATATCGGCTGCGGTTCTGCTTCAACTCCGGCGGATGTAGCAAAGGATTTTTTCAAAAGGATTGAAAAGAATGACAAATCCGCTCTTGATTTAATGTCTTCAAAAGTAGTTGAAGGAATTGGAAGAGAGAAGCTCGAAAAAGGTTTGGAAAAAGAATCGGAAAAGATTAAAGAAAAAGGTGGAATCTCTTCAATCGAAGTTATTGAAGAAAAAATTGAAGAAGAAAGTGCCGACTTAAAACTTAAAATTGTTTACGGTAACGGAACCGAAAAAACGGACAAAGCCAAGTTGGTAAAAGAAGACGGTAAATGGAAAATCGGTATTTCTAAATAACCTCTCAATCTGAATTAATTAAAAAGCCTTCAAAGAAATAATCACTTTGAAGGCTTTAATTTTACCAAATCACGTCTCACTTTTCACGTCTGACGTTTGACGTTTCACATTTGACGTTTCACATTATCACATCTCTTTTTCAGCTCTTAACAATTTGTTTTTAACAAAGAGACCCGAATCCTCATGTTCTTGTGTAATGTAAACGATTCCTTCTTCGCTGTGGGGTTCTCCAACAACTGAGTGAATTGACTTCAAACCACCGTAATATCTTCTCGCATCGCTTATATAAACAAGATCACCGACTTCAGCAGCCATTCTGTCCATATCTTTTTGTGAGAAGTTAATCGTATCATCATCACCTTCTTTAATTTTCCAGTGAACGGGAATTTTTTCTCCTTCTCTTTCATTTACTTTTCTCCCTTTAAAATACTCTTTTGCTTTATCAAGAGACCATGAAGTCAATCCCTCTGTTTGAGATACAGGATCATATTTCACATAATGTGTAGTAATTATTGAAACAAGAAAAGCAATCAATAATGAAGAGATGAATAAAAACCATAGCGGTCCAATATTAAAAATGACCAAAACGAATAGAATAATTGTCGTTATAGTTAATGCAGCAAAAATGGTTTTATAATCTGCTTTAGACTTTATACTATTAACAATTGCTTTCTGGCTTCCGGTTGTAAAAGTAACAATGACAGCAATTGCCGAGCAAACAAGCGTGTTATATAATGCTTGTATGTAGGTATATGGATATTTCGGGTCCATTGGAGTACCGTGGTCAAATGGGGAAATCAGTATTCCCGGGTATTTTGAGCCGAGTATCATTAATGCTACCCCACCTATGAAAGATGAAATAACTGCAGCCGGGGTGAATCTCCGCCAAAAGACGCCGAGAAAAATAGCAACAACCAACGGCGGGGTAAGTGTAGAGTGGAAAAATCCGTGAGCTTCATATACCGTCGGAAAATCCTTGAAAACAAGTACAGCAACTACACCAAGTATGGTGATAAATACAGAAGCAATTCTTGCAACTGAAAGCTCTCTTTTTTCTCTCTCTCGTTCAGTAGAGAATTTTTCTTTAAAGTATTTTTTTATCGGTCTGTGAACATCGTTAATATAAACGGCTGCTGTAGCATTGATCAAAGTATCTACCGTTGACATCAAAGCAGCGGTTAATGCCGCCATAATAAAACCGAAAACACCGGGATGGGAGACTAAATTTGCAACGACCACAAATATCTGATCCGGGTTTGTATTTGGGCTAACGTCCACTGGACTTATAATTGAAACTACCTTTCCAATCCAGCCTGCATTTGACACAACAATAGCAGAAATCGGCAGCATAAAAAGGATATTAAAGGTTGCAGCTTTGCGTCCTTCATCAACGCTTTTTGTTGCCATAAACCTCATTATCAAACCCATATTCATAAATAAGAACCCGATAGAGCCGGCTACACCATCCTGCCAGAATATCCCCACAAAGTTAAAACTCGCCGGCTCGTTGAAATGAGCTAAAGGTAATTTCCATTCAACAGGAAGTTTGCTCCAGAAAAAGTCAAATCCTCCTACATAATCAATACCTAATGCAAATAAAAGGAGTCCTGCAAAAAGTAGGATAAAACCTTGCAGTAAATCTGTGAAAATGACTGCTGTTTGTCCGCCAAAAGTAATGTAGACTCCGGTTATTATAGCAATTAAAATAACTACCCCCATTAAAGTAACATCAAATGTACTTCCGAAGAGAGAAAAATGTTCGGGTAGAAGCGGGAGAGCCGCTTTTCCGAGAGTTAAAAACCCAATGCCAATATATCCGATCATATAAAAAAGAAGTAACACTGTGGCAATAAATCTTGCCGAAGGGCTGAATCTTTTTTCAAAGTATTCCGGGATAGAGCGGATTTTTGTATAAACTATTATCGGAAGCCATCCAAACAGAAAGAAGGGAACAAAGAACCAGTCGTTAATGTAAGCCATTGAAGAGGATAAACCGTGTTCAAAGCCTTTGGCGGAATATTTAATAAAACTGTGGCTGCCAACACCGGTAGCAACAATTGAAAAAGCAATTAACCACCATGAAAATCTCCTTCCGCCGAAAAAGAAATCGGTAGTGGTTCTGTTATATCTTCCAAAGTAGCTGCCGAACAACATAACAATTACGAAGTAGGCAAGCATGATAATCCAATCGGTAGTAGTACCTATATTATGATAATTTTCCATTTTTCACCAATATATTGCAGCAATAATAAGAATAGCGTGAATAAACATAAAGTAGAAAAAGCCTGAAATGAGAATTTTTATCCATCTCTTATGGCTCTTCCTTTCAAGATTCAAGGATTTACTTTTTAAAATTATATAAATCCCAACAAAAAAAAAGATACCTCCAACACCGTACAAGTACAGGAAGGGGATCCAACTATTAAACAAAGAGGGCATTTGTGTTTCACCTAATGATTTTAGATTTCGGTACCAAGTTTACTAATGACGGCTATTTTATACAAGAAAATTCGATGGTTTTATGAACTGAGTGCCGGATTTGAAAGAATTAACAATAAATTAACATTGGAAAAATCCTAAATGAATTATTTTAAGTTCCTTTAAGTACAAATTTATTATGGAAACGAGTCTTATCCGGTGAGGGTATTAACAAAAGAAATAATTGCTTTGGTTTTGGTTCTGCTGTCGGTAAGCGGGTGTAGGGTGAAGCATCCGGATGAACGAAAAGTAATCTCCATTAAAGGATCCGATACAATGGTAAATCTTGTCCAGATGTGGGCGGAAGAATATATGAAGCTTAATCCTGATGTGTCAATCCAGGTTACAGGCGGTGGTTCAGGTATAGGAATAGCTGCATTAATTAATAATACAACCGATATTGCTGCTTCTAGCCGGGAACTTAAAGAAAAAGAAAAGGCACTGGCTAATGAAAACAATATTACTTACTCCGAAATAAATGTGGCGCTCGACGGGCTTGCGGTTATTGTTCATCCTACTAATAAGATTAGTAATTTAACGATGGATGAACTGCGGGATATATTTACCGGTAAGATTAAGAATTTTTCGGAACTCGGCGGAGGAAATCTGCCGATTGTTTTATATGGCAGAGAAAACAGCAGCGGAACTTATGAATTTTTTAAAGAAAAAGTGTTAGGCAGAAATCAATCCGGGGGGCAAAACGAATTTGCTCCTTCAACACAAGTACTACAGGGCACTGCTTCGCTTGCAGAAGCCGTTTCGAAGGATAAAAAAGCAATTGCATACGGCGGAATAGGGTATTTTGTTTTACGGAACGATGTGAAAATTATCGGATTAAAAAACGACAGGTTTTCGCTCCCGATATTCCCTGTTAAAGATGGAAGAGTGAATTATGAATTAATCAGAGATAAAAGCTACCCTATTTCAAGAAGTCTTTATTTCTATTTAACCGATAATAGCAAAACTGAAACTGCCGCTTTTATGGAGTTTATTAAATCCCCAAAAGGACAAAAGCTTGTCGAGAAAATGGAGTACATTCCTTTAATTACCGATGCAACAGAGAATGGGAGTGTTGATTGATAAATTATAATAGAGTAGATGAAAACTCCATCGACGAAAGTAGACTCCTTCCGGGAAAAAAGTTAAACAATTCGTCAAGAGTTAAAGAAAAGCTGATAAAAGCATTCTTTACTATTAGTGCATTTACAACACTAACTTTTTTCATTTTTATATTTTTGTTCCTTCTTAAAGAAGGTATGAAAGCATTCTGGGATATTGGGATTACTGATTTCCTATATTCAGTAAACGGGAATTTGAATGCTCTTTCCCGTAAAGTTTTTGAATGGTACCCGACCTCAGAAAATGCAAGGTATTCATTATTACCGTTATTACTCGGAAGTTTAATGACAGCAATACCGGCAACAATTATATCCTCTTTTTTCGGAATCGGGGCAGGGATTTACCTTGCTGAAATTGCCAACTCGAAAACGAGAGAATTTCTTAAACCGGTAATAGAATTATTTGCAGCAATTCCAACTGTTGTACTCGGATTTATTATGCTCGCAGTTGGGGCAACCTTTTTCAATGATATTTTTATGCCGGCTAACAGATTGAATGCTTTTGTCTCGGCATTTGCACTCTCATTGGTAGTAATACCTGTAATAGCATCCTTAACAGAGGACGCAATCCGCTCAATCCCGCTTGACTTAAGAATGGCTTCTTATGGTTTGGGTGCTACAAAATATCAAACTGTAATGAAAGTAATTTTACCTGCGGCTTTCAGCGGAATTTCTGCAAGTGTTTTACTCGGATTCGGACGCGCAATTGGTGAGACTATGATAGTTCTAATGGTATCCGGAAATGCGGCAAATTTTTCAGGTGATTTCTTTTCAAGTGTGAGAACACTTACTGCAACAATTGCCGCTGAGATGGGGGAAGTCTCTCGCGGCTCCGGGCATTATTACGCACTGTTTCTGATAGGAATCGTTTTGTTTGTAATCACTTTCGTTTTAAATCTTTCTGCGGAATTAATAATTAATAAGATGAGAAAGAAAAACAGGCAGTTATAATCATGACCTTTTCAAAAACTAATAAAGATATAAAATCTCTATTATTCGTGAACCTTGTAAGGGTACTGTTTTTTATTTTGCTCGGAGTTTTGATGCTTATAATAAGTAAGATATTTATCGAAGGAATCGGAGTAATAAATTTTCAATTTCTTTTTGATGAACCAAAAAACAATATGACATCGGGGGGTATAGGACCGGCAATCTTCGGGACGCTCGCAGTAACGATTTTAATGCTCCTTTTTTCTCTACCGCTCGGAATTTGTACGGCAGTTTATTTAAGTGAATATGCAAAAGATACTTTATTAAATAGAATTATTAGGGCATCAATTAATAATCTTGCCGGCGTACCATCAATTGTATATGGGTTATTCGGACTTGGATTTTTTGTTCTTTTTATAGGGAAAAACATTGATAGCGTTTTAAAAAGCGGTTTGTTATTCGGGCAGCCGGTAATGCTCTGGGCGGCTTCAACGCTGGCAATTTTGGTTTTACCTATTATTGTTGTTTCCACGCAGGAAGCATTAAATTCAGTTCCGAAAAGTCATCGCGATGCAGCGTACGGGCTAGGAGCAACTAAATGGCAAGTTATTAAAAGTGTTGTACTACCGGAGGCAAAATCCGGAATTCTAACCGGAACCATTCTTGCGGTCAGCAGGGGAATCGGTGAAACTGCCCCGATTCTTTTTTTAGGTGCGGCTTTCTATCTGCCTAATTTGCCGATTGTATATTTGTGTTTCGGTGATTTTTGTTTGCCGATGATTAATCCCGCTGAACAGTTCATGCATATATCTTATCATATTTTTATTTTGGCAACTCAATCTTCAAATCCCACCGTAACTCTACCGCTTCAATACGGCTCTGCACTTGTACTTATAGGATTAACGTTATTCTCCAACATTATTGCAATTTATTTTAGATATAAGTTCAGAAAAACTGAGAGAAAAGGATAACCTGAAAAGAATGAAAGAAATTAAAATATCAATCAGTAATCTTAGTCTAAATTATACCGGGAAACCGGCTCTAAAAAATATATCTTTGAATATTCCCGCTAAAAGAGTAACCGCATTTATCGGTCCTTCGGGCTGCGGGAAATCAACTTTTCTAAGAACATTAAACCGGATGAATGATTTATTGGATGGCGTTTCAGTATCCGGAAAAGTTTTAATTGATGGTATAGATATTTATGACAAAAACATTGATGTTGTTAATCTTCGTAAAAGAATCGGAATGGTATTCCAAAAATCCAATCTCTTTCCTAAATCGGTTTTTGATAACCTTGTTTTCGGAGCAAGACTAAACGGAATAAAAAAAGAAGAAGAGCTTATGGAAATAGCAGAAAGAACAAGTAAACAAGCCGCGATTTGGGATGAAATTAAAGACCGGTTAGATGAAAATGCACTAAATTTATCGATGGGACAACAACAGAGGCTTTGTATCGCAAGGGCTCTCGCAGTTGAACCGGATATTATCCTAATGGATGAACCGGCAAGCGCACTTGATCCGATTTCAACGGGTAAAATTGAAGACCTTATTTACGAATTGAAGAATGAGTTTACAATTTTGATAGTTACTCATAATATGCAGCAAGCTGCAAGAGTAAGTGATTTTACGGCTTTTTTATATATGGGTGAATTGGTAGAGTATGATAGAACATCAAGAATATTTACTAATCCTTCTTCCAGGCAAACAGAAGATTACATCACCGGCAGGTTCGGCTGATTTTTTATATTTGTATTGAAATTTAATATTACTGGAAATCATGAATGGAAAGACACTTTCTTCAACAGCTTGAAAAACTGAAAACAAGATTAATAAAAATGTGTAGTTTAGTAGATGAACAGCTTGAACTTGCTCTTAAAGCCGTGAATGAGGAGAATCCGGAGTTAGCTCTACTTGTGATTGAACGTGATAATAAAGTTGATAAATACGACCTTAAAGTCGATAGAATTTGTCAACGTATTGTTGCTCTTAATCAGCCTGTAGCAATGGATTTGAGGATGATAATGTCCTCTTTAACAATAAACAATAACCTTGAGCGGGTAGGTGATATTGCAGCGAACATTGCGGAGAACTTTTTATTGATAAAAAAGAAACCTTCTTTTTTTGAGAGAATTAAGTTTGCTTCTATGGCACAAATTACAACCGGGATGTTGAAAAACGCAATTGACGCCTTTATTAACGGAGACCCGAAAACTGCCGAAAAAGTTATTCAGTCGGAAGAATTACTCGACAAGTTGAATGTTGAAAACCACAAGATCAGTATCGAGATTATGAAAGAAAATAAAGATAATATTGAGGCTGCCGTTGCATTTCTTGTAATTTGCCGTCAACTTGAAAGAATAGGCGATCACGCTACAAATATAGCCGAAGATGTCTTTTTTATAGTACAGGCTCAAAATATAAGACACAACTACGAAAAATTCTTTTTCAGCGAGCATCAAATGGATGATGATGAGGAACTGTAAGCAATTAAAGTCACGGAAACAACGTCTCTAAAAAAAAAACAATCTCTTTGTCTAATAGTTCGACATAGTGTTCCGGGTCGGTTTTTTCATTTAGTTCGGTAAACACTAAAAAGTAATTTGAAATATCAACCACTTTTCTGTCCATAGTATCAGATAGTTTTGCTGGTTTATTCTCTTTAAAAAAAGACTGAAAAAAAATGCTCAACTTGTTTTCTTCTTCCGAAACCAGTTCTTTAAGTAACCCGATTTCGATTTCATTCCCTCGTCCGGAAATTATGAGAAGGAACATCTGAAATACAAGCGGGAATTTTGTTTTGAGAGCTGCCTTGTTTTGAAAATAAAGCTTCAAAGATTGAATAAGTCCCCCGTTTTCGCTGTTTAGTAAGAGATTAATTCCATCAGTATACTCTTTT
>ERZ795056.3219-NODE-3219-length-17650-cov-6.798579_pt1 | contig 17650 bp, 14 predicted proteins | sample MGYA00375140_ERZ795056 | MGnify/ENA primary metagenome ERZ795056 (study PRJEB30185, sample SAMN05720227) | activated sludge metagenome | isolation source: Anaerobic digester | place: USA | collected 2015-03-09 ... | reverse complement strand
GCGCTCATGGCCGTTCGCGAGAACATGATCGGCATCACCGGAACCAACGCGCGACCCTCCATCGCCCCCACCTTCGGGGTGGAGAACATGCTTGGCACCAATCCCATAACCTACGGCATTCCAACCGACGAGGACTTTCCCTTCCTCCTGGACTGCGCGACCTCCATAAGCCAGCGGGGAAAAATCGAGGTCTACGCGCGCCAGGGCAGAGACGTCCCGCCGGGCTGGGTTATCGACCTGGACGGAAACACTCGGACCGATACTCTGAAAATTCTCGAGGACCTCACCAAAGGCACGGCGGCACTCACGCCTCTTGGCGGCATAGGAGAGGAGGGAGGCGGTTACAAGGGCTACGGTTACGCCACGGTTGTGGAGATCCTCTGCTCGGCCCTTCAGGGCGGAGGATTCATGAAGATGCTCACCGGAATGCGCGACGGGAAAAAGGTCCCATACAGTCTGGGCCATTACTTTATCGCCATAAACATAGAAGCCTTCATCGAGCCGGGGGATTTCAAAAAGACGGCGGGCGACATCCTGCGCGCCCTCCGCGCCGCGAAGAAGATGCCGGGGCGCGACCGAATCTACACCGCGGGGGAGAAGGAGCACATAGCCTGGCTCGAGCGCCGCGACAGGGGCGTTCCGGTGGGCCGCGACCTGCTCCTCGAGATGCGGCAGCTCATCGACGAGCTGGGGCTAAAAGGCTATGATCTGCCGTTGTAGGCAGGCGGCGTACCGTCAATAGCTGTCCTTGCGTTTCGCTATATCGAGAACGAATACGATCACCTTTTCCGACTTAACCGTATAGAACATACAAAACGCGCCTATGCGGTACCGGTAAATTCCGCCGAGCTCCCCTTTCAGTTTTTTTATATTCGGGCCGAAAAAAGGATTGGAGCGAAGCTGAGGGTACACGTAAGCGACAATTTTATCGTAGATAGCGGAATAATCCCGTTTCCCGATCTTCTTTCTGAAACCCTGTGTTTCCGCTATTCGGAACTCAGCCGACAACGGTATACCTGCCCTTCTTTACATCATCGAGCCCTTTCCTGAGACTCTTTACAAGAGCTTTGTCCGCAAGGATATCCCTCATCTCCCCATTGGAGACGTACGCCTCTCCGGTGATGTAGGAGACGGCGGCGTACTCGATGAAATTCGAAATACTCCTGCGCTCGCCGTCCGCGGCCTTACGAAACATTTCGTATGTATCGTCGTCGATTCGTATGGTTATCGTTTTTGCCATTAGACTCTCCTGCCTGGGCCGAGCGGGCCAGCCCGCCTCCCGATTGAACGAGTGTCCCGGCCTGCTTAGGAAGTTAAGAAGTTACATTCAAATTTATTCATTTTTATTCACCCGGTCAAGCGCTTTTCCTCTTTCCGTCGAAGGCACGGGATCATCCGCCGTCCCGTCGACATGGCCTGCGACGGGAACCGACGCCCCCCTCATCGGTGCGCGAGCTTGAGCCCCACCACCCCCGCGACGATTAGGACCACGGAAAGAACCCTCATAACATCGGCGGAATCCCTGAAGACGAGCACGCCGACGACAAAGGTCCCCGCCGCCCCGATTCCCGTCCAGACCGCGTAGGCCGTCCCCATGGGGATGGTCTTCTGCGCAAGCCATATGAACAGCCCGCTCGCGGCCATGGCCGCTACGGCAAGCGCGATTCCGGGCAGCCGGTTCGCCGATATCTGGGATATCTTGAGCCCCAGCGGCCAACCTATTTCACATAAGCCCGCGACAAAGAGAAACAGCCAGTCCATGCAATCACCCCTGTTCAATGGTAACGCCGCCGTGCGTCGAAAACCGGCACAAGCGCACACCAATGCTATCGGGAATCCGGCCCGGACGCTTAACGGCGGAAACTGGCGCTAAACGCAAAACACGCTTGACACCAGTATATTTTTAATATACATAACACCCGATGATTCACGCCCGCTTCGGCCGGGCGATTACCGGGGGAGGCCGTTCGATGAAACTTACAAAAGCGGAAAAGGATATTCTCGCCGGCGCCGGGGGCGAGGTAAAGCGCAAGGCCATGGAAACCGTCGTGCGTTACGGCGACACCTTCGGGGCGACGCGCCTGGCGCCTATAGACCACAACCTCCACATGGTCACCTCTATGGGGATACCGCTTCTCACGCCCGTATTCGAGCTTATGGACGAGCTCATCGCTGCGGGCATACGGCTCGAACGCCCCTTTACGGTCGATCCACGGCCCGTCGACTACTCGACCCTAAACGTAAGCCCGCTCAAAAAGATCGTCTTTCGGATAATGTACGGCAAACAGGCCGCATACGAGAAACAGCTTGAAAAAATCGGATTGAAGGACTCCAACGCCTTTACCTGCGCCTGCTATCTCGACGAGGTGGGCAACATCCCCAAAAAGGGCGATATCCTCGCCTGGTCCGAGTCCTCGGCCGTGATATACGCGAACTCGGTGCTCGGCGCCCGCAGCAACAGGAACTCGGGGCTTATAGAGCTTTTGTGCGGGATCGTCGGAAGGGCTCCTGAATTCGGCTTTCTCACCGACAGGGGCCGCATGGCCGACTGGGTCATCGAGGTAAAGGCCTCCAAAACGCCCGAGGCACAGGTGCTGGGAAGCGCCATAGGCATGAAGGTGATGGAGGACGTTCCGTACATTTTGGGGCTGGACGGGCACCTCGGCGGCAATCTCACGCAGGAGGTTAAAGACTACCTGAAAGACATGGGGGCGGCCATGGCCTCAAATGGCGCCGTGGGCCTCTATCACATCGACCGCCTGACCCCCGAGGCGCGCGAAAAAAAGAAATCCCTGGTAAAGAAAAAAGCGCGTACATACGTCATCGACGATGCCGAGCTCGAACGCGTCTACCGCGCCTATCCGCTCATGTGGAAAAAGCCGGACGCGCGCCCGAAACTCTGCTTTATAGGCTGCCCGCACCTATCGCTCGCGCAGGTCCGGTCTTGGCTTTCGCGGATAGAGGACGCTCTTTCAAGGCGCGGACGGCGCTCGGTCGCCGTGCGCACGGTGCTAACCACGGCGCCCGACGTAGCGGCCGCCTTTATGCGCGAGAACGGCGCGAGCGCGCGCCTCCGGAGGGCCGGCCTGAGCCTTTCGTCCATCTGCCCGCTGATGTACATGAACAATCCGCTCTGCGGCAGGGAGCCCGTAATTACCAACAGCAACAAGCTGCGCACCTACACCACTGCGCGCTATTACAGGGACGGGGATATACTCGATATCATCGCCGGCGGGAGGGCAAAATGAAAAAGACATTCAAGGGGCGCGCAATAATCCCGGGCGAATGGACCGGGACCTGCGTAGTGAGCCGGCAGGGCATGAACACGCTGGCCTCGTTTCAAAAGGGGGCGCTTGCCGGGAAAAAAACGATCCATTGCTCCGACCAGAACAATCCCGACCTCTACGGCAAGGCGCTGACCGGAGTGGCGGTCTGTCTTCCAAAGACCATAGGCTCGACGACCGGCGGCATGGTGCTTCAAACGGTCGCGGCGCGCGGCGTGGGCCCGGCGGCGCTCCTCTTCTCCGAACGGATAGACTCCCTTGCGGCGGGCGGCGTCATCCTCGCGAAGGTCTGGAACGACACGAGCGTGGTCACCGTGGACGGCCTGGGCGACGAGTTTTTGCGCCATGTTCGGGACGGAATGACCGTAAGGATCGAACCGGACGGTACGGTAGTGGCCGGCTGAGCGAACGGGAGACCTCCGGGCGATGTGCGCGGAGGCGTTTTGTTCGGAATCATTTTTTCGGAAGGGCGAGACGCACTCCCACGGGCGGGAGGGTTTGAAGAAGCGCATCATGATGTCATATAGAAACCGGGAGCGTCCCATGGATGGGCCTCGCACGTATCGTTTTATGCGGTATTGCCGGCCGCATCCGCCGCGTCACTTTTCCCCGAGTATCTTTTTGCTGCCGGGCATCATCAACGGTTTTAAGCCTTATGCCGTAAAAAAACCGCAGCGCCGACAGTTATTTGATAGTATTATTGTCTGCGGACCTCTTATCCACAAAATCCACCTTGGAAAGATCCTCGCCCTTTAGATCGATCACATCTCGATCGTCTGTCGGAGAAGCCGATTTGGGGAGAAAAGAAGTCGTTGAATCCGCACTCTTTTCCTTTGTCGCCATACTACTCCTGCTCGCACTATTTTCCTTACGATTATTATTTACACGGGAACGCCGCCGGGAATACATTCCGGTATCGAATCCTTCGAGCGTTTTGTTCCATACGGATGAGTATATTCCTCGACTCCACGCGTTCGAAACCGAATCTTTGAAATTTGGATAATCGATAGACAGAACCGCATTCGCAATTCGATCGATGACGACTTCCCGGCTGATACTCGGCCGAAACGCGTAATAGGAACCTGAGGTTTCAATGACTCCGGCATCCGGGAAAACCGACTCGACGTCCCCGGAACGACGGGCCCGAACGAGGAGAATAACCGGAACACTATCATTCTGGACGATGGAAAGAAACGCGTTATTCATATAAATCCACATGCCCACCTCCCCTTTTTTTCGACCAAATTCCCCCTCGGGAGAACGTCGGCGCACCACTCCGCGAACCCGCTGACCGGCTCACTCTCGCCTGTTTGGAAATACAATAATAATCCAATGGTAACTATTCAGCAAATTTGCTTTAATGATCATTCGTGCAACAATGTCTATATATCATATGGGAACCTCTAAAAATTATCTTTTTGAATTTCCCATGATTTGTAACTACTGGCACAACCAGGACTTAGGTTTCTCCGCCCGCCGAAGGCGGGCGGAGAAACCTAATTATTAGAGGTTGCCATATGGTCGATATCGTAGATTTGTTTGAATTTGCCATATAAAACATGATTAAATTTTGTAAAATGTCAAATATTACGTCACATGCTGAATAGTTACATCCAATGAAATATTAATGTCAACACGGTCCACTCCGAGGTGCGCGGAGAACAACAGCGTGCCCTGCTCGATGGGGAAAGAGGGGACATGCTCCGCAGCGTGGGGCGCGACGAAATTTGAACAAAGATGCGGCGCCTTATGGGTCGGTTTCAATACACGCCATCGGCTCTCGACATCCAGTCTTCGCAACACCAGGCTTCCGTGGCCGTCGCCCGGGGGGAGAGGCTTATTCATGATACCAGTTGTTTATATTTCGCTTTGTGTCGCGATAAACCCGGCGGCCGAATAGCCGCAGACACGCCCAAACACCGGCAGGTCGGTGGCCGGGGCGTGCGCGCGCTGGGTGAATGATCATGCGCCTCTGCGGCGGCATGGGATACGGGGTCTTTAATAATTTGTATTCCATGATAGCGCCGTGCCACGGACACGATGGAATATATATTGACATTTTTCCAGTTTGCGTATAATTGAACATTATGGTATAATGCGTATTTTTTTCAATCGACCCGTCGTGCATTTCGTCGGGAACCCGTTACTGAAAAATGATTGTACCACGGAAACACGCGGATAGAATAGTAAGCGCATATTCAACCGACCGCCCGTCTTCCGAACGGCATCACTCCTGGGCGGAAGGCGGTATGAAGCCGAACAAAGCAATGGTACGATGACAATGTCCGCGTCCTCGAGGGGGATTTCGTGAAGATAGAAAGCATACGGCTTAAAAACTTCAAGGCGTTTCGGAACGCGGAAATCTCCGAGCTGCCTAAAATGTGCGTCTTCGTGGGGGCCAACGGTACGGGGAAGACCACGCTTTTTAACGTCTTCAGTTTTCTTAAAGACTCTCTGACCGACAACGTGCACGTGGCGCTCACCAAACAGGGCGGCGGCCGGGGGTTTCAGGAGGTGCGAAGCCGCGGCGCCGACGGGCCTATCGAAATAGAACTGAAATTCCGGGAGAAAGGCGACTCCCCGCTGGTTACCTATTCATTGAGCATCAACGAAGAAAACGGAAGACCCATCGTTGAGCGGGAGGTTCTGCAGTACCGCCGGGGGAGCAAAGGGCAGCCCTGGAAATTCCTCGATTTTTCCCGCGGGAAGGGACGCGCCGTCACCAACGAACCCGATAAGGTGACCGATGGAAGCGCCCTGCAACGGGAGGAGCACGAGCTTAAATCACCGGATATCCTCGCGCTGAAAGGCCTGGCGCAGTTCGAGAAGTTTCCCGCAAGCAAAGCGCTGGGCGATCTGCTCGAGAACTGGCACGTATCGGATTTCCATATCCAGCAGGCTCGCCCCGAGCGGGAATCGGGCTACGCAGAACACCTTTCCAGGGAAGGCGAAAATCTCGCGCACGTTACAGAATACCTTTACCGGCGGCATCCGGACATATTCAAGACGATCATCGAAAAACTGAAACAGCGCGTTCCCGGCATCACGGGCGTTGATTCCAAGGTCACCGAGGAGGGACGCGTCCTGCGGCGATTCCAGGACGGGGCGTTCCAGGACCCGTTCCTGGCCCGCCATGTCTCCGACGGCACCATAAAGATGTTCGCCTACCTGGTGCTGCTGCACGATCCAAAGCCCCACCCGCTTCTCTGCGTCGAGGAGCCGGAAAACCAGCTCTACCCCAGGCTGCTCGCCGAGCTCGCGGAGGAATTCCGGGATTACGCGCGCAAGGGCGGCCAGGTTTTCATCTCCACGCATTCGCCGGATTTTCTCAACGCGTGCGAGCTGGAAGAGGTTTTCTGGCTCCAGAAGGCGGACGGCTACACCATAATTAAACGGGCAAGCGAGGATCAACAGATAAAAGCATATATGGAAGACGGGGACAAGCTCGGGCATCTCTGGCGACAGGGATTTTTCGGCGGGGCCGATCCTCTATGAAGGAAATAGTATTCCTGCTCGAGGAGCCCTCCGCCAGGGCGATGATAGAAGGCATAGTGCCCCGGATAGAAGCGGAGCCGCCCCCGGTGCGGTATATCGTTTTCGAAGGCAAACAGGACCTGGAACGACAACTGATACGGAAACTACGCGCCTACAGAAACCCCGACGCCGTGTTTATCGTCATGCGCGACCAGGACTTTGCGGATTGCAGAGACGTGAAGGAAAACCTCAAAAGAAAATGCGCCGATGCGGGAAGGCCGGGCGCCGTGGTGCGCGTAGCCTGCCGGGCGCTTGAAAGCTGGTATCTGGCCGACCTCGCCGCCGTCGAGGCCGCCTTCGGGACTCGGGGCCTGGCCCAACGACAGAACGACAGGAAATTCAGGACGCCCGACGGCCTTGGCAATCCCGACCGCGAGCTCAAGCGCCTGGTGCCCGAATACCAGAAAATAGGCGGCTCCAAGCTGATAGCGCCTCATCTCGACCTCGACAACGAGCGGTCGCGCAGTTTTTATCACCTGGTGAAGACGATTAAAGACTCACTATCAACAAATAACGAGTATTATCTACCCGTCGAAATTGAGTTATAAAAGACACAACGCTCTTTCAACAGCAATACGGCAATAAGTGAGCAATCAACCATGAAACTCACCGACAACGAAAAACGCGAACTATTCAAACTCATAGAAGCCGAAAGGCCCCTTCCCGACAAATACCGGTTCCTTCTGTTCGACGACAAACGCGAAGTGGAGCTCATCTGGAACGGCAAGACCAACGAGGTGACTAATATCGTCCTCCCCTTCCAGGTCATAGAGCAGGTGGACGAGCCGCGTCGCGCGGCCGGCGAGAAGAAAAGCGATACCCTGCACGAGGACGCCGGGAAAAAAGGCGCCGCCTCGAAGGTAAAAGAGGAAGACCAGGGCTACCAGGGGCTGCTCTTCGACGAGCGCGGCCGTCAGAAGTCCGGCTGGACGAACAAGCTTATATGGGGCGACAACAAACTCATCCTCTCGTCGCTTAAAAACGGCCCCATTCGGGAGGAGATAGAACGGGAGGGCGGCATCAAGCTCATCTACATCGACCCGCCCTTCGACGTGGGCGCCGATTTTTCGATGGATATCGAGATCGGCGACGAGACCTTTACCAAGCGGCCCAACGTGCTCGAAGAGCTGGCCTATCGCGACACCTGGGGCAAGGGGGCGGACAGCTTTATTGCCATGATCTATGAGCGGCTGGTGCTCATGCGGGATTTGCTGGCGGATGATGGGAGTATATATGTGCATTGCGATTGGAGATTAAATGCTTATTTAAAAATTATTTTAGAGGAGATTTTTGGAATTCGATCTTTTAAAAATGAAATAATTTGGAAAAGGGCAGCTGCACATAATTTTAAAACAATTGGTTATACTCGTAATAATGAAAATATCCTCTATTATACAAAATCTGATAAGTATATCTTTAATGAACAATATACTCCATATAGTAGTGTACAATTAGGCAGGTACAAGAAAGATGAACATGGAAGACTGTATAAAGCAGAGAATTTGACTTTCTCAACGACAAACTCAAACAGACAATTCGAATGGAGAGGAACAAAACCGCCAAATAACAGATCATGGGGAGCTTCAATTGAACAACTCGAAAAATGGTGGCATGAGGGTAGAATTCTTACGAGAAAAGATGGATCACCAAGGTTAGATGGTCTAAAAATTTACCTTGACGATACAAAGGGCGGTAATGCGCTATCTGTTTTATGGGATATATTGATAGAGTTGGAAATACTTCTGATGAGCGGATCGACTACCCCACCCAAAAACCTGAAGCCCTTCTCGAACGTATCATAAAAGCCAGCTCCAACGAAAACGACATCGTCGCCGACTTCTTCTGCGGTTCCGGCACCACCGCCGCGGTCGCCGAAAAGCTCAACCGCAAGTGGATCGTCTCCGACCTCGGTAAGTTCGCCATTCACACCTCCCGCAAACGCCTTATCCAGGTACAGCGCTCGCTTAAGGACGAGGGCAAGGACTTCCGCGCCTTCGAAATCCTCAACCTCGGCAAGTACGAGCGCGCCCATTACATCGGCGTAAACCTGAACCTTCGCGAAGAGGACCGGCAGAAGCAGCTTGAACAGAAGGAGAAGGACTTCATCGCCCTTATTTTAAAGGCCTATAAGGCCGAAGCGGTCGGCAATTTCAAGTGCTTCCACGGCAAAAAGGCCGGGCGCGTGGTTGCGGTGGGGCCGGTCAACCTGCCGGTCACCCGTTTGTTCGTGGAAGAGATCATCCTGGAATGCCGCGAGAAGCGTATATCGCGCGTGGACATACTGGCCTTCGAGTTCGAGATGGGCCTTTTCCCCAACATACAGGAGGAGGCGAAGAACAAGGGGATCGACCTGGCGCTCAAATATATTCCCCGCGAGGTGTTCGACCGGCGCGCCGTCGAGAAGAACCAGGTGGTGTTCCACGATGTCTCGTATATAGAAGTCAAACCCCATGTTAAAAAGAACAGCATAGCGGTCGAGCTCACCGACTTTTCCGTGTTCTATTCGCAGGACACCGTCAACAACGCCGCCGAATCGCTGAAGGCCGGTAAAAACAAGATCGTCGTGGAAACCGGCAAGATCATCAAGGTCACCAAGGACAAGGATGGCATCGTAACGCGCGAGGTGCTCACTAAAAAATGGACCGACTGGATCGACTACTGGAGCGTGGACTTCAATTTCGAAAACAAGCGCGAAATAGTGCGCGTCAAGGACGAGGTGAGCGGCGAGATGGAGGAGAAGTGGACCGGCGACTTCATCTTTGAAAACGAATGGCAGAGCTTTCGCACCAAGAAAGACCGTTCGCTTGAGCTCAAGACCCCCTTCCACGAGTGCCCGCCCGGGCGCTATAAGGTGTCCGTAAAGGTCGTCGATATCTTCGGTAACGACACCATGAAGATCATCGAGGCGAGTATTGGCTGAAAAAACATCAATAGATGAATTTGAACTCTGGCTTTCCAGGCCTGAAAGCGAAAGACTCGAATTCAAGAGGGCCGAAAACAGTTACAGCAAAGACAAAGATCTGCCGGATTATTGCGCCGCCATAGCGAACGAAGGAGGCGGCAAGCTTATTCTGGGCGTTACGAACGACCGCGCGATCGTCGGGACAAAGGCTTTTACGGATTCGCATAACCGTTTGTCCAATGATCTTCTCGAAAAGCTTGGAATCCGTGTCGATGTTGAGGAATTGAATCACCCAGCGGGCAGAATACTGATTTTTCATATACCATCGCATCCATTGGGCGAACCCGTGCGTTCTACCGGAAAATACGCGTACCCCATGCGGGCAGGCGAGTCAATCGTGGAAATGGACCCCGGCACGTTAAGGAAAATTCTGACAGAGGGAGAGCCCGATTTTTCAGCGAAAATCGTGCCGGGCTTTTCGATTTCCGACATTGACGAAACGGCGATCGACAACTTCAGAAAAAGATGGGCGCAAAAACAAAACCGTGCGGAATACTCGGGTTACGACATCGGGAAAACACTGCTGGCGATTGGCCTTATTAATGATAACGGCCTGACGTACGCCGCCCTTGTGCTTTTCGGGAAAAAGGAGAGCATCGACCGGCTTTTGCCGGGAAGCGAAATCATCTTCGAATGGCGCCATGACGCGGGCAAGACGCCGCATGATTTTCGCAAAAACTGGCGGGAGCCGTTTTTTAAGATTTACGACGATATATGGGAAACCATAAACGCGCGAAACATCCGCTTCCCCTATCAGGACGGTTTATTCCAGCTCGAGGTTTTCGCGTACAGCGAGAAACCGGTACGGGAAGCGCTGCTCAACGCGGTGGCCCACCGCGATTATACCATAAACAGCCAGTCTGTTTTCATGCGCGTGTCGCCTGATTCGTTTTCGATCGAAAGTCCCGGCGGATTCCCCCGGGGGATCACCGTCGAAAACATACTCACGAAATCCGTCTGGCGAAACCGATTGATCGCGGAAGTATTCGAGAAAGCGGGGCTGGTGGAACGTTCAGGCCAGGGAATGGACGACATATTCAGAAAAACCATCTCCGAAGGGAAGGGCGTTCCCGATTTTTCCGGTACGGACGCGTATGGGGTGAAGCTTAATATTCCGGCGAAAATCAAAGACATGAATTTTATTTTATTCCTGGAGAAGGTCGCCAGAGAGGAACAGGTAAGCCTGACTTTCGAAGAGATATATGAACTCGAACGGATACGGCGAAACCAGAAAGTGTCAACCCCGGAATTCAAGGAGCGGTTCCTGTCGTTAAACCTGATCGAGAAAGTGGGGAAAACCCGTGACGCTAAATATATTTTGTCCCATAATTATTACAAACATGAAGGTAAAACCGGCAAATACACCCGATTAACAGGTGTTACCAGGGATATGCAAAAAGAATTTATCTTGAGGCATTTGAAAAAAAATCGAAAAGGAACTCTTGTCGAATTTCAGGATATCTTTTCCGGGCAGGGTGTAAAACCAATGGATATTTCGAACATGTTGAGAGAATTACGAAGAGAGGGATTAATTGAGCATCAGGGGGCAAAAAAAACCGGATTTTGGATTTTATCCGATAAAGGCAAATAAAATACATTTATTTTACATTTAAATTTCCAATTTTTTTATGTAATTGTATCTTCAGGATAATATATATGGCCATTCATAAAAATTTTCCTTCATCCCCCTATGAAATACTAAATCCGGATTACCGCTGGTTTCCCGCCGACGAGGCGCTGCGCGAAACGAGCTACGACAAGCTGCTCCCGCCGCTGGTGCATACAATACGGAAAGAGGTCAAAGACTGGCGCGACAACCGCTATCATGGGGCTTCGGCGACGGCAAAGGCGCTCCTCAACTGGTGGTTCGATACCGAGCATTTACTCGGTGAGGTCGCGACCGCGTTCCGGTACTACTTCGCCCAGCGGGAGGCGATAGAGACGGTCATTTACCTGTACGAGGTCGCCCGCGTTAAGGACAAATACGACCTCATAAAATACGACTCCTCCGAGGCGGTATCCGCCGGCATGTTCGATGAGGACTGGCTGCGGCTGGTCATCAAAATGGCCACCGGCAGCGGGAAGACCAAGGTGATGAGCCTCATCATCACCTGGTGTTATTTCCATAAGACATACGAAGAAGACTCGGCCCTGTCCACCAACTTTTTGCTCATCGCGCCGAACATCATCGTGCTCGACCGCCTGCGCGCGGACTTCGACGGCCTGCGGATATTCTTCAACGACCCCTTACTGCCGGAGAACGGCTACGAGGGCCGCAACTGGCAGGACGACTTCCAGATGACCCTGCACATCCAGGACGACGTATCGATCGTGCGCAAAACCGGGAATTTTTTCCTTACCAACATACACCGGGTCTACGCTAGCAACGATACCGAACCGAGCTTCGACGACGACAACCTCGAAGACTATTTCCTTGGCGCGCGCCCGGTGGGGAAAACCACGGACTCGAAGATAGACCTGGGCGTTATCGTCCGCGAGATCGACGAACTGGTGGTGCTCAACGACGAGGCGCACCATATCCACGACAGCCGCCTGGCGTGGTTCAAGTCGATACAGGACATCCACAACCGGCTCAGGCAAAAGGACCATTTTCTTTCGTTGCAGGTGGACGTAACCGCCACGCCCAAGCACAACAACGGGGCGATCTTCGTCCAGACAGTATGCGACTATCCACTCGTCGAGGCGATCACCCAGAACGTGGTAAAGCACCCCATTCTTCCCGACGCCGCAAGCCGCGCGAAGCTCGCCGAACGTAAAAGCTCCCGTTACACCGAAAAATACGCCGACTACATAGCCCTCGGCATGGAGGAGTGGCGCAAGGCCTGCGCCGAGCACGAAAAGCTGGGGAAGAAGGCCATTCTCTTCATAATGACCGACGACACCAAAAACTGCGATGACGTCGAGGCGTATCTTAACGCCACCTACCCCGAGCTCGAGGGCTCCATACTGGTCATCCACACGAAAAACAACGGCGAGATATCCGAATCCGACGCGAAGAAGGACAAGGACGAGCTCGAAAGACTGCGCAAGGCGGCGAACGAAATAGACGGCCGGGAAAGCCCTTACAAGGTAATTATATCGGTACTCATGCTCAAGGAAGGATGGGACGTGCGCAATGTCACCACCATCGTCGGGCTTCGCGCGTACGCGGCACAGAGCAATATTCTTCCCGAGCAGACTCTCGGGCGCGGGCTGCGGCGCATGTATTTCGGCTCCGATACGACCGAATACGTCAGCGTTGTGGGGACCGACGCCTTTATGGACTTTGTTGAATCCATACAGAGTGAGGGAGTGCAGCTTGAGCGCAAACCCATGGGGGCCGGAACGGGCCCCAAGGCCCCGCTGATTATCGAAATAGACACGGAGAACACCAAAAAGGACATCGAAAAACTCGACATAGAGATTCCCGTCCTCACGCCGCGCATCTTCCGCGAATACAAGCGCCTGGAGGAGCTCGAACCTGCCGCCTTCGGCAACAGGCGCGTCGAATACCGTGAGTTTTCGGAAGAAGAGAAACGCGAGATCGTTTTCAAGGACATCACCACCGGCGAGATCAACCACACTACGATACTCGATTCGGGTGCCGTCACCGACTACCGGAGCGTCATCGGCTATTTCACCCACGCCATCATGAAAGACCTCCGGCTGGTGAGCGGCTATGACGTTCTTTACGGCAAGGTAAAGGATTTCGTCACCAGCCATCTTTTCACCCGAACTGTGGAAATCGACGACCTCAACACTCTCCGCAACCTTTCAGAACTTGAGGCCACCAGAATGCTGGTCGAAACCTTCAAGAAGAAGATCAACGAGCTTACCGTACTCGACAAGGGAAGCGCCGAGATACGTGACTATATTAAATTACGGCAGATCCGTCCGTTTGTGGTCAAGGAGCAGGGGTTCCTGGTGCCGCGGAAAAGCGTGTTCAACAAAATAATAGGCGACAGCCACCTTGAACTGCGCTTTGCCTCATTCCTTGAAGACTGTCCCGATGTGGTGTCCTATGCTAAGAACTACCTGTCAGTTCATTTCACCATCGACTATGTGAATGCCGACGGCAACATATCAAATTACTATCCTGACTTTTTGGTAAAAACAGATTCCAAAAGCCTTTATATCGTCGAAACCAAGGGGCTTGAAGACCTCGACGTGCCGCTTAAACTGGCTCGCCTGAAGAATTGGTGCGAGGACATCAACCGGGCGCAAAAGAAGGTACGGTTTGATTACGTGTTCGTTGAGGAAGAGGACTTCAACAAGTACAAACCCGATTCCTTCTCCGGGATTGTGACGAATTTCAGGAAGTATAAGGATGATTGAAGGCGGCCTGCTGATTTATCATATTTTTCGGATTGAATATATAAACAAACGATCAACTCGACCGGGTGCAGAGGATAATGTGCGAGAAAGACCTGTTAAAAGTAACTGATCGGAAAAGCGTTATCGGATATAAACGTCACTGCCCCTGTTCTGGCCACACTTTAAGACGCCATCACAATCGTCCGAATCTTTGGGGCTGAATTCACCATACGGAATTATCGACAAATAATCCCCACGGCACGCCCTCCCATCACCCCCCCGCCTTTAGATGCCAGTACGCGAGCACCGCTACTCCAAGCGCGATCCGGTAATATCCGAACGGGCGGAGGTTGCGCGAGCCTATATAGCGCATAAAGGCCGCTATGACAACAAGCGCAACGGCAAAGGACACGCAAAAGCCCACGGCAAGCGAGGCGAGTTCTGGCCCCGAAAAAACGAATCCGTGCCGCATAAGAGCGTAAGCCGAAGCCGCCGTAATGGTGGGGATGGCCAGAAAAAACGAGAACTCGGCGGCGACCACGCGCGAGGAGCCAAGCGCCATGGCCCCTATGATGGTGGCGGCCGACCTGGAGACGCCGGGCACCATCGCGGCGCACTGGGCAAGGCCAATTAAAAAGACCGTTTTAAATCCGAGTTCGCCGACCGAACGCATGCGCGAACCGCCGTTCCCCCTGCGGTCCACGGCGACAAGCACAAAGCCGCCGATGATGAGGGCGACCGACACCACGATGTGGTTGAAGAGCTTTTCGATGATATATTTGCCAAAAAGCGGGCCTATTACAAGCGCCGGGAGAAGCGCGAGGGCCGCCTTTTTCCATACGTCCCATGCCGCGTTTCTCTCCGCCGGGGGCTTATCCATGCCAAACGGAAACAGGCGGCGCCTGAAATATACCGCCACGGCGAGGATGGCGCCTAACTGGATGATGATGTTGAACGATCCGGCGAAGCCGCGGCCGAAGCCCACAAAATCGTTCACTATTATAAGGTGCCCGGTGGAGCTTACGGGCAGAAACTCCGTAAGCCCCTCCACCAGGCCGAGCACTGCCGCCTTTAGTAAATCGCTCATGGTCCGCGCCCTTTAGGGTTAGTCGCTTTCAGGCCTTTCCGATGGCGCCGTACGCCTCGATGAGCTCGTCCACCAGCCGCTCGAAATGGCGGATTGCGTTCGTCACGGGTTCGGGGCTACGCATGTCGACCCCGGCCTCCACGAGCTCGTCTATGGGAAACATGGTCCCGCCGAGGGAGAGAAAGCGCAGGTAGCGCTCGCGGGCGGGGCCGCCTTCCGCAAGCACCTTTTCGGCGAGCGCGAGCGCGGCGGAGATGCCCGTGGCGTACTTGTAGACATAGAAGGCGGAATAGAAGTGCGGAATGCGCAGGCATTCGAGCGAGAGGGCCTCGTCGATTACGATGGAGTCGCCGAAGTAATCCTCCAGAAGGCCTCGGTACACCGCTAGCAGGGTCTCGAGGGTAAGAGGGTCGTTCTTTTCGACCAGCTCGTGCGCGATCTTTTCGAACTCGGCGAACATGGTCTGTCGGAAGAGCGTGCCTCGTATGTCGTCTATCTCGCGGTTGAGGATGTAGGCCCTCATGCGGGCGTCGCCTTTGTACTTTTCAAGCAGATGACGGCTTAAAAGAGCTTCGTTGAATGTGGAGGCCACCTCGGCCACGAAGATGGTGTACTCGTGGTAATGATAGGGCTGGGCCTTCGCCGAATAGTGCGAGTGCATGGAGTGGCCCGCCTCGTGTATGAGGGTGTAGAGGCTGTTTATGGTGTCGTCGCGATAGTTCATGAGGATGTAGGGCGGCGAATCGTAGCAGCCGGAGGAATAGGCGCCGCTACGCTTGCCGCGGTTCTCGTAGCGGTCCACCCATCCGCCCAAAAGCCCGGTGCGAAGCGTAGCGGTGTAGTCCTCGCCGAGCGGCGCAAGCGCCTCCACGCAGGTCTCTACGGCCTCCTCGTAGCTCATGCGGAAGGGAACGTCCGTAACGATGGGCACATAGGTGTCGTAAAAGTGCAGGTCGGAAAGCCCGAGCGCCTTCCTCCGAAACGCCAGGTACTTGAAGAGCGGCGCGCCGTTCTTCCGCACGGCCGAAATAAGGTTGTCGTAGACCTCCTCCGCCACGTTGTCGGAGAAAAGGGCTGATCCCCGGCAGCTATCGAACTTTCGCGCGCGCGCGTAGAATCGGTCCTTCTTTACCGAGTAGGCGAAGGCCGTTGCGATGCTGTGGCGATGCGCCTCGTACGCGCGGTAATACGCCTCGAAGGCGTTCCTGCGCACCTCGCGCGAAGGGCTCATCAGAAACGAGATGAAGTTGCCGTGGCTTAGCTCCACCTCCCGGCCCTCCGCATCCTTAATGCTTTCGAACCTGAGGTCCGCGTTGTCGAGCTGGCCGAAGAATTGCGATGGCGCCTGGGCCAGCTCTCCGCCCATGGCGAGCAATTCCTCCATCTCCGCGGACAGGGTGTGCGGCTTGTATCGGAGTATCTTTTCGAGCATGAACCTGTAGTCCTTCATGGAGGGATCGTCCATGTAGGCCTTCGCCCTGTCCTCCGGAAGGGCCTGTATCTCCGGCGTCATAAAACTCGAAAGCTCCGAGGCGCGATTGTAGAGATTCATTGCGCGCCCGTAGAGCCCCATGTATCGCTGGTTGGTCTTGTCCTCGTCGCTCTTCAGGTGCGCGTAGGTATAAAGCCGCTCCAGCTCGCGCGAGAGCGCGAGGTCGAACTCCAGGGCCTTTTTGAAAAGGGCAAGCGATTCGCCCAAGCGTCCCCGGTAGGCCGCATAGCCCTCCATCCTCTTTTCGAGCTCGGCACAGTGACGCTCCCATTCGTCATCGCCGGCGTAAAGGGGCGAGAGGTCCCATCTATGCGCCTCCGGTATCTCGCTGCGTTCGGGTATTCTTATCTTATCTGGCATTCTTCTTTCCTTGTGTCTCTATAGTCCGCTCCCTGGCCGGCGGTTCGACAGCCTACGCCAGGGCGCTCCGCAGCGCAATAAAAAAGCGCTCAGGGCGCCTGTTTGATGATGGCCGCCACCCTTATGCCACCGTTCATAAAGATGATCTTTTTGTCCCATGAGAGCGAGAGGGCCTTCTCGACCTCGAAACCCGGCACTATTACGCAGTAAGCGCACGAGGCATAGCGCTCCCGGACGGTTGCGCCTATGCGCCTGTAAAAAGAGGCGATATTCCCATGGGGGATGCGCGCGCCATAAGGAGGGTTTAGCACGAGAAGCGTCCCCTCTCCGAGAGGGATGTCCGGAGCCGCCGCGAAGAAGTCCTCCTGCACCGGGATTACGGCGTCATCCAAGCCCGCGTTTTTCATATTCGCCCTTGCCGTTTTTACCGCTTCCGGATCGATGTCCGCGCAAAAGAGGCGCCTTTCTGTATCATCTCCGGCGCTTGAATATTTTGTAGAGAGCGTTTTTTTAAGATGGGCGAAGGCCGCGGGCCTGAAGGCCGGCCATCGCTCGAAGGCGAAGGCTCGGCCGTCCCCGGCGAGGCGGCCGCTCCATATATGGGCCGCCTCCATGGA
>ERZ795056.3217-NODE-3217-length-17666-cov-18.289989_pt1 | contig 17666 bp, 7 predicted proteins | sample MGYA00375140_ERZ795056 | MGnify/ENA primary metagenome ERZ795056 (study PRJEB30185, sample SAMN05720227) | activated sludge metagenome | isolation source: Anaerobic digester | place: USA | collected 2015-03-09 ... | reverse complement strand
GTCGTTCTGGGTTGACCATCCTTGGTACTCATCGACGCGCTACTTTGCAGCCGGGCTGACCCTGAACTACGGGCACAACCCGCTCCTATTTGGCCGCGACACGGGCGATTCGGTCATCGCTCAGGCAGCCGCGCTTGAGCACCAGCTCCTTGGTCACGTAGACCTAGCGGGCTCCTTCCTCGACCGAGTGCTCATTACCGCTACCCTGCCTGTCACGCTGCTCGAGCGTGGTACCCCTGTCGCTGGCATAGCCCCAACCCAAGGTGTGGTTGTGGGCGATCCACGACTGGGCCTGTGGGTTCGCTTGTTTGGCCAGCCCTATCGCAGCGCCATCTCAATGAGCCTTGGCGCCAACGTCTGGGTACCGCTCCGCCAGTTTACAAACACAGGCGTCTCGGGCTCCTCCAGTGACTCCTTTGTTCGAGTGATGCCCAAGCTGGTGCTCGGTGGTCTATCCGGTCACCTGATGTGGTCACTCACCGGAGGGTTCTTGTTCCGCGCCCCCGCCAAGATTGGCAACGCGGACCCCAAGGGCAGCACGACCGGCTCAGAAGTACAGATTGGAGCCGCCCTCGCTTATGCCGACACCACCCGCCGCTTCGCAATCGGTCCCGAAGCGTTGCTGTCGACGGTGGTCCTAGGTAACGACGACATCAAGCCATCGCCGTTTGGCAAGGACTACACCAGCCTCGAAGTCCTCCTCGGCATTCACTACAACATCGCGCAGACCGTGAACCTAGGTCTGGGCGGCGGCGTGGGCCTGCTGCGCACCCCCGGAACCCCCGATGGACGAGTGCTGTTGCGCTTGGCCTATGCACCGATGGCCTCGGAAAAAGTGCAGCCGCTTGATCGTGACCACGATGGCATTCCCGATGTGGAAGATGCCTGTCCCGACGACGCGGGCCTGCGCTTTGCCGACATGCGCGTAAATGGCTGTCCCGACCGCGACAAGGATGGCGTCATTGATAAGGAAGACCTCTGCCCAGACGTAAGCAAGGGCGAGCATCCAGATCCGGCCAAGCTCGGCTGCCCGGCTGCTGATCGAGATCAAGACGGCATCGTCGATCCCGAGGACATCTGCCCAGACGTTCATAAGGGACCAAAGCCCGACCCGGCCAAGATTGGCTGCCCGCTGCCTGACCGCGACAAGGATGGCGTCGTCGATCCAGAAGATGTCTGCCCCGACGAGCACCAAGGCCAAGTCCCAGATCCAGCACGCACCGGCTGCCCAGCTGGCGATCGTGACAAGGATGGCGTCCTCGATCCGCTCGACCTGTGCCCAGATGAGCACAAGGGTCTACAGCCAGATCCAGACAAGCTCGGCTGCCCGCTGCCTGACCGCGACAAGGACAACGTCCCGGATGCCAAGGACGCCTGCCCGGACAAGGCCGGTTCGCCAAGCCCCGATCCTAAGAAGAATGGCTGCCCAGGCCTGGTTGAAGTGAAGCAAGGCCGCATCATCATCGTGCAGCCGGTGTTCTTCGCGACCAACAAGGACGTGATCCTGCAGAAGAGCTTCCCAGTGCTGCAGTCGGTGGCCGATGCCCTCAAGGCGGCGCCAGAGATCAAGAAGGTACGCATCGAAGGTCACACCGACAACCGAGGCAAGCCTGAGTACAACCTGGATCTGTCGCAGCGTCGCGCCAAGTCTGTCTTGACCTGGCTGACCACCAAGGGCGGCATTGAAGCGGGACGCCTTGAATCGGAAGGCTACGGTCCGAACCGCCCCATCGCGGACAACAACACGCCCGTGGGCCGCGAAAAGAACCGTCGTGTCGATTTCGTTATCACCGACCCGGCAAACTCGGATGCAGTAAAGACGCTGGATGCCTCGCAAGTCTCGGTGCCAAATTCACCGGATCAGAGCGACACCAGCAAGCCTTCCGGCGCTAAGTCAGGCAAAGGGACAAAATAGTCGCAGGGAGCCAAGGAGCGCTGCAGTTCACATCGAACTCGCAGCGCTCCTTGGCTTCAAGCAGCCATCAGTAACCAAGCACTTCCCGGTTAGAGACTAGTCATTAGGAGCCCTTGATGAAGACCAGTTCAAAGAAGCACACCAAACGGCGGGAGCGCTCGCAAAAGCAGCTTGGGCTGCTCGCCGGCCTGCTGTTCGCGGGTAGCTGTACGCCAGCGATGGAGCCCGTAACTCTAAACCAGGGCACTGCCACCACCGCAGCCCCTGGACAGATTGCTGAGTACCTAGTCGGCCAAGACGGTGATTACATCGTTACCAAAGCCAACGAGGTTTTAAACACCTACTCAAACCTTGGCACCGCAGCCAAGGCCGGCGACAAGTCGATCACGGTTGCCAACGCCGCGGATTTGAAAAACCCGCTGAATATGATGGCGCTCAAGAAGGGCGACCTGCTGATGGTCTATCAGGCCCAGGGCGCTACGATTGACACCACAGAAGACGCCAAAAAGTACGGCTCTGTCACCGCGCTAAACAACACTGGCCGTTACGAGTTTGTCACCGTAGACACCGTTGCTGGCAACGTCATCACTCTAGGCGCAACCTGCGGCGGTCTACGTAACAGCTACGCTGCAACCTCTCAGGTGCTGCGCGTTCCTCAGTTTAACAAGCTGACAGTCAACACGGGCTCCTCGGTTGTTGCTAAGCCTTGGGACGGCACCAACGGAGGAATTGTTGCGCTGCATGTTCTGACCGACACCAGTATCGGCGGCTCCATCAACGTCTTGGCCCAGGGCTTCCGCGGCGGCCAGAAGGACGACCAGTCAAACACCGCTGGCAGCGCCAAAGTCACGACGATGGCCAGCAAGATGATGACCCAGGGCGCAGAGAAGGGCGAGAGCATCGCTGGTTCTGCCCTGACATATGATGGCCTCACTGGCCGATACGGACGTGGCTCAGCAGCCAACGGCGGCGGCGGCGGTAACGCACACAATGCCGGTGGTGGCGGTGGTGCTGGTGGCGGTGACGCCAAGCTCTGGACCGGCCACGGCGTCATGGACCCAGCAGCCGTCGGCGGAGCCACTGCCTGGAAGCTCGATCAGGCATACAAAGACAACGGCAATGCGCTGACGACATCCACTGGTGGCGGTCGCGGCGGCTACACCTATTCTCGCTTGGCGGCTGCAGGCGCAGCTGATCCGCTTGTCGACGCTCCAGGCTCAACCAAGTGGGGCGGAGACAATCGTCAGGACGTCGGTGGTCTGGGTGGACATCCAATCGATCCCGTACCTGGCTTTGAGATGTTCTTTGGCGGTGGCGGCGGTGCAGGCGACCAAGACAGCGCATCAGGCGGCAGTGGCGGTACCGGTGGCGGCGTCGTAATTCTGGTTTCCAACTCGGTCACTGTTCCCGCAGGCGGCCTTGGCCAGATCAATGCTAGCGGTGGCGACGGAGCGGCTACGGGCAACTCGCACACCGATGGAGCTGGTGGCGGTGGCGGTGGCGGTGCCATCTTCATCCTCAACGGCAAGTCTCTGGACCCGACGCTGAAGCTGACGGCTGCTGGCGGTCTAGGTGGCAATCAAGTCGACCCCATGCTAGCCGACCCACTGGAAGCAGATGGCACTGGCGGTGGCGGTGGCGGCGGCGTAGTCGTGTACATGGCAGGCTCGACTGCAGTCACCCAGGTCGTGGGGCGCGTACCAGGAACCTCGCAGGCGGATTCGGTCAAGGGTTTCCCGGTCAATGGCGCAACCAAGGGCAACAACGGCACGGTGGTAGTTGCACCGCGCCAGCCAATGGTTGCAGGCATGCCAGGCTACTATCCGATCTGTCTGCCCGCAGACATTCAGACCTCGATTACGTCGCCAGTGGGCATGGTGCAGCCGGGCACGAACGCTGACTTTACGGTGAAGGTCTCCAACGCGGGCGAAAACCCAGCGCTGGGAGCCGATGTCACAACCATGCTGCCTGCGGGCATCGACCCATCCAAGATCACCTGGACCTGCACGGCCATGGGTGGCGCAATGTGTCCTGCCAACATGGGCACGGGCGCGTTGCCGCCACAAGCCGACCTGCCCGTCGGTTCGTCGCTGTCTTATAAGGTTTCGGTGCCAGTTCCAGCCGGGACCATGATGCCGACGATTAACCTAGGCGTCTCGGCACAGCCTCCTCCGGGCTACACCGATCCGATGCCAATGAACAACAGCGCGACGGGCATGGCTCCGGTGGCTGGCGTTGTAGTCAAGCCAACCAATGCCGACTTGCAGGTGAACGTCACCAAGTCGCCAACCAGCCCCAACCCTGGCGACGAGACGACGATCAACGTCACCGCAAAGAACAACGGACCCGATGCGGCAGGAAAGCCGGTAGTGGTGTTTACCATTCCACCGGGCAGCACGGTTACGATGCCTCCTCCCGCTGCGGGCGATCCGAACTGGGACTGCACGGCCAACGGTGGCACCTATACCTGCGTCGCGAAGATGGACCTGCCCTCGGGTGGGACGACGCCACCCATCGTGGTGAAGTTTAAGACGCCGCCGGATACCGGTATGAACACGGGCACGCCGCAAGTCGCTGTCAATGTCGGCTCGCCCAGCGTCAATGACCCCAATCCTGTGAACAACTCGACTGTGGTTGATGTAGGGCCGACCAAGCCCAGCCCAACGGCAGATCTGTCGCTGACCATCACCAAGACTCCAGCCAGCAATGGCCCCGGCATGGAGACGACCTTTACTGCTCAGCCCTCGAACAAGGGCCCGGATAAGGCGCAAAACCCGACCGTGACCTTTGAGATTCCTGCGGGCTCGACGGTTACTCAGCCGCCGATGGGCTCGGGCTGGTCTTGCACACGCACCAACGTAACGGTCACCTGCGTCACCGCTGAGATGCCTCCTGGGGATGCGCCTCCGATCACGCTGAAGATCATCGCTCCGACGCCAACGCCGGCTGACGGCCCTGCTGGGTCAGTAGCTGGTGTCATCAGCTCGCCATCCACGCGCGATCCGAATCCGGCGAATAACCAGGACTCCAAGCCCATCGCTCCGGCGACTGCACCCACGGGCTCGGATCTATCGGTGAAGATCAGCAGCGACAATCCCAATCCCAAGCCGGGCGACACCGTAACCATCACGGGCGTTGCGACCAACAAGGGTCCTGACGCGGTGAAAGATCCAGTGGTGGTGTTTAACCTGCCGCCGGGTGCTGAGGTCATTCAGCCCGCTCAAGGCACCGGCTGGACCTGCACTCAGACCGGCACGACCGCCATCTGCACCCGTCCGACCGCCGAGCTGGGCGATGCACCGCCGATCACAGTCAAGGTTCGCTATCCGCAGACACCTGCTGGCTCCACTCCGCCAGCTGCACCAACTACGTCTGTAGTTGTCAGCGCACCGAATAACAAGGACCCAGATCCAACCAACAACACCAGCGTAATCGACACGCGACCGACGGGACCGCGTACCAATGCCGACCTGGCGCTAAGCATCACCAAGTCTCCCGAGAGCGCGGGCACTGGCACTGAGACGACCTACACCTTGCAGACCACCAACAAAGGTCCAGGTACGGTCACAAACCCGAGCGTGACGTTCTCGATCCCGCCGGGCAGCACCGTTACGCAGCCGCCCGCTGGCCAAGGCTGGCAGTGTCTGCAGCGCGATGTGGACTACACCTGCTATCTAAATGGCACGCTTCCGCCTGGCGAAGCAGCGCCGATCACCATCAAGGTGAACACGCCTGCTCCCGCTGACCCGGCGAAAAACCCAGGTGCTGTGGCTGGTGTGGTGAGCTCGCCGTCCAACGACGATCCGAACCTGCTGAACAACACCGCATCGGTACCCGTAGTGACCACCAAGCCGACCGGCTCGGATCTGTCGGTGAAGATCTCGCAGAGCCCGACCTCGCCTGCTCCTGGAAGCGATGTGGTTTACACCGGACAAGCCAGCAATGGCGGTCCTGATCCGGTGAACAACCCCGTCATCGTCATCACGCTGCCACCAGGAGCCGAGGTCACCGAGGAGCCAAGCGGCACTGGCTGGAACTGCACCCGCGACGTAAGCACCGTGATCTGCACGCGTGACAGCATCAACCAAGGCGCAGCCCCACCGGTTACGGTCAAGGTTCGTCTACCCAAGGATGGCGCTGTGGGTGGCCCTGTCACCGCAGTGGTCAATGCCCCGAACAACAATGATCCAAAGCTAGACAACAACGTAGCCACCACGGAGCTACTGCGTCTGTTTGGCGGTGGCTTTGGCTGCTCCGCTGCGGGTCACGGTCCACAGCAAGCGGCTGGTGGAACGATGCTGCTCGGCGCTGCTCTGGCCTTGCTGCTCGGTCTGCGCCGCCGCACTGCCCTCCGCGCCTAACTCTCCGCTCTGCGTCCCGCCCCTCGTCCCTGTGACCGAGGGGCGGGACTTCCCCATCAAACAACTTTCAGATTCTGGCAGTTCCCGCTGGCGCTGATTACAACGCAAGCGGGAACTTCTGCTTGCCAATTCCCGATGCATTCCCAATGCATTCCTGATTCATTCCCAATGCATTCCTGATTCATTCCCAATGCATTCCTGATTCATTCCCAATGCATTTGAGATGAACCCCCAATGCATTCCTAATGCATTTCCAAAACAGCGTCGCCCTTGCCAGACCCATTCCTATTTCAGCCCAAGTCAGTCCCGCCCCAATCCATAAGCGCAGCTTTTCGTCGACGACGTCGCGCTCTGTGGCGTCGCATCGACTTACTTGAGCGGGTCCTTTAGCGGAGGAAAGACCTTGGACGGCCCTGGCTTAGGAACAATGACCAAGCCCTTAAACACAACTTCCCCTGTCGCTTCCGCGTGGAACTTGCCTTCCGCTTTTCCGTACAAAGTGGTCGGCTTGTCCTGCGCCTCTAAAGCAGCCGCACAGAACGTCACATCCGAGCCCCACTTCACAAACACTTCACTAAAGAAGGTGCCATCGGGGCTCACAGCAGCCGTGCCTAGGATGTGCGGATTTTTGGTCATGCAGTCACCCTGCGCCGCAAAGACGAACCAGTGCAGCTTCGGGTCAACCTTGCCCGCATGCTGAACCTTCCCGCCAAACTCAACCTCACATAGTGGCCCGTGGGGAACGACGGTGAGCGGAGGCAGTGCAGTACCCGATGCGGCGGTGGGCCCAGCAGCCGCAGGAGCCCCCGACGGTGGCGTCGGAGCTGGCGCAGCAGCGACTGGTACCGCTGCAACTGGAGGTGTCGCCGTCGGCGCAACCACAGCCGGAGCAGCGCCCGACGGTGGCGTCGTAGGAGCTGCAGCGGCCCCCGATGCGGCGCTAGTTCCAGCGGCAGAAGTGGCTGGCGGCGACCCGCTGGGACATCCGGCCTGCGTGATGCAAATACCCAGAACTATTGCGATATGTTTCATAGCTATCCCTATTGCCATATGTTTGGTTTTGTTCATGGTTTAATGTTATAATAACTTCGGCCTCAGTGGAATCTGTTTCATTTGAATATATTAGGAGCGAATCATGACCTCCCGTAGTCTACTAACCATCTCACTTGCCCTAAGTGCGTTTGGGATCAGCTGCAGCCAAATTGGCTCATCAGGCAGTGATACGACCCCGACCACCACTTGTTTGCCCGATGTACCTTGCACCACGACTCCAGACCCCAACGCTGGCGTAGACCCCTACAATATTCCGCCTCGTCAGGGCACACAGACCGCTGGCGGCACCTCGATGACGCCATTTGATCCAAAGAGCCCTGGCTCGACGGGCGTAACCACCGACCCAAGCGGCGCCATCGGTCTGGATCTGACGGGCTTTGCCAACGCCGGCGCGCCCTTTATCTGGGTTGCCAACAGCAGCGAGGGCACTGAGTCAAAGATCGACGTCAACACCAACCTTGAAGTGGGTCGTTACTGCACCTACCCAGGCTGCAACGGTGACCCGTCGCGCTCGACTGTCAGCCTCGACGGTGATGCCGTGGTGGCCAACCGTGCCTCGTACTACGGTATCAACGCGCCGACCCGCGCCTCTGCCGTCAAGATTGCTGGCAGCAAGGCCCGCTGCGTCGACCGCAACGGCAACGGCAAGATCGACACCAACGAGTCCGCAGGCAAAGTTCCCGCGCAGTTTATGTGGGCCGTTGGCCAGAAGGACAGCCCCGATGAGTGCGTGCTGTGGCTGACCGACCTATCAAAAGACGCAGCCGGCAACGTCGTCAACACGCTGCCACGCGCTGCCAGCTTCGACTCTATCAACAGCCCCGACGGCAGCCTGTCTAGCAACGTGTACATTGGCTTGTACTCAACCAGGGAAGTGCTGCGGATGGATGCCAAGACGGGTGCCATCCTCAAGCGCATCTCTGTCAACAACATCAACCCCTACGGCATGGTGCTCGACAAGAACGGCGATATCTGGGTGCGCGGTGGTCAGCTAGCCAAGATTGCCGTCAAGAACAACGACACCGTGACCTACTACCCCGAGGCCTGCGGCTACGGCATCACCGCGGACTCACGCGGCTATATCTACACCGCCAGCAGCAACTGCGTCGCCCGCTTCGATCCGGCAAACCCCGCCAAGGGCCTAGAGCAGGTCGTGCTGCCCGGCGGTACCTTCCTTCGCGGCCTGGCGCTCGACACCAAGTTTAACTTGTGGGTCGCCGACACCAGCAACGGTCTGATGCACGTCGATGCCAGCAAGCCGCACGGTATGGGCATGACCTTCCTGAAGAACGTCCAGCCTCGCGGCGCCGGCGGCGACAAGTACTACCTGGGCATTGGCCTGGACGTAAACGAGCAGCCCTGGATCGTTTCCGAGGGCAGCGGCAACTTGGGCACCCCCAGCGGCACCGGCATGGTCTATCACATCAAGCCGTCCGACTACTCCTTCGTTGGTGTGCAGACGGGTCAGAATCCCTATACCTATAGCGATATGACCGGCGTGCAGCTGCGCCTGGCCGGTACGCCGTTTGGCATCTACCGCCACACCTTCAAGTCCGACTGCGCCCCACTCAAGACGACGTGGACCGAGGTCACCTACGACATCAACACGCCTGCTGGGACCCAGATTGACATCACGGGCCGTGGCGCTGGCTCGCTGGCCGACCTAGACAAGGCGACTTTTGGCACCACGACCTCGATTCCACCGGCGGCGGTGGCACCGTTTAAGCCCTCGATCAACGAAGGCGTAGACAACTCGTACCTGCAGCTGCAGTTCAAGATGACCACTGACGCCGCTGACAAGACACCTACGGTGAAAAACCTACAGGCCAAGTACATCTGCGGTTAAGCAGGTTCAGAAGTTCTTCTACCCGCCTGATTTTGTGATCTAAATCACCGAAAAATTTCAGTGACAACGCACGGCGGATCGCCCAAGATCAGTCGTGCGCTTGTGCCATCTCGCCACCAGTGACCCTCTATGCGCCAAGCCGCTGGAGCCGTTCACGAGAGCTCTCCAAGCGCATACAACGAATCTGCAAGGGATCTCGGAAACATAAGACTGCCGCTCTCAAGTTGAGCGCCGTTCCGCGGAGGCTGTTCTGTGCAACGAATAACATCATCTAGTAAGTGCCTTGGCCTTCTCGGAGCGCTGCTGGGCACGCTGTGGGCGACGACGCCCGCGGAAGCGCAAGTTAGCAACGGCTTTGCAGTAAACCGCTACGAGCCGACAGCAGCTGGTGAGTGGTCGTTCTGGGTCGACCACCCGTGGTACTCGTCGATGCGCTATCTAGCGGCGGGGATTACGCTGAACTACGCGCACAATCCGCTGGTCTTTGGCCGCGTCAACGGCGACGGCAGCTTCAGTCAGGCCACCTCGGTCATTGAGCACCAGTTTCTGGGCCACGTCGATATCGCGGGCTCGTTTCTGGACCGCGTAATGATCGCGGGCACCGTGCCCATCACCTTCCTTGAGCGCGGCACTGCTGCTGCTGGTGCGGCTCCCGCCAACGGCGTGGCGGCTGGCGACCCCCGCCTGGGCTTCTGGGTGCGAGTGTTTGGTCAGCCCTACAAGAGCGCTGTCTCGCTAAGCCTTGGCGCGCAGGCGTGGATTCCGCTGCGCTCGTTTGGCGTAACCAGCGGCGTCGCCCTCACCTCCAGCGACGAAGGCGTACTGCGCGTGCTGCCGAAGCTGGCACTGTCGGGCTACGCCAAGCACATCCTGTGGTCGTTTAACGCAGGCTTTCTGTACCGCCCCGCAGCCCGCATTGGTACCGGTGTTACCGACGACGGCAGCACCGTCGGCTCAGAGCTGCAGTTAGGCGCAGCAGTGGCCTATGCCGATATGCAGCGCCGCTTCGCCATCGGTCCTGAAGCAGTCTTGGGCACCCAGGTGCTTGGTACCGACTCGACCGCGCCCTTTACCCGCAACTACACCAGCCTCGAGCTGCTGCTCGGTGGGCACTACAACATCTCGAACAAGGTCAACGTCGGCCTGGCTGGCGGCATTGGCCTGCTGCGCACGCCCGGTACTCCCGACGGTCGCGTGCTGCTCCGCATTGGCTACGCGCCGATGAAAGAAGAGGTCAAGCAGATCCTGGACCGCGACGAGGACGGCATCCTCGACGCGCAGGACGCCTGTCCCGACGATCCCGGCATCGCCACCGACGACGCGCGCACGCACGGCTGCCCGGATCGCGACCGCGACGGAGTTGTGGACAAGGTCGATATCTGCCCCGACACGCCCAAAGGCAAGCGTCCAGACGAAGCGCGGCTGGGCTGTCCGCTGGGCGACAAAGACGGCGACGGCGTGCTGGATCCAGATGATCTGTGCGTCGATGTTCCGAAGGGTGACAACCCAGATCCGGCCAAGCTCGGTTGCCCCATCGGTGACCGCGATAAGGACGGCGTGCTCGATCCGAACGACCTGTGCCCAGACGTACACAAGGGCGAGCATCCAGATCCGGCCAAGCTCGGCTGCCCAGCGGGTGACCGAGACAAAGACACCGTGCTGGATCCAGTCGATGCGTGCCCAGACACGGCGGGCGCCCCAGACCCCGATCCGAAGAAGAACGGCTGCCCGGGTCAGACAGCGATTTCCGGCGGTCAGATCAAGATCATCGAGCCGGTGTTCTTTGCCACCAACAAGGACGTCATCCTCAAGCGCAGCTTCCCTGTGCTGGAGTCGGTGGCCAACACCCTGAAAGCGGCACCGAGCATCAAGAAAGTCGCCGTCGAGGGTCACACCGACAACCGAGGCAAGGCCGCCTACAACCGCGACCTCTCGGCTCGTCGCGCCAAGAGCGTGGTCAAGTTCCTGGTTGAAAAGGGCATCGCCGCCGAGCGCCTGGAGTCTGCAGGCTACGGCCCCGACAAGCCCATCAGCGAGAACAAGACCGCCAAGGGCCGCGAGAAGAACCGCCGCGTGGACTTCGTAATCGTGGACCCAGCTCAGTCGGCAGACGTCAAGACCAAGGCAGCCAGCGACGTGGCCGTGCCCGTGTCCGAGGACCAAAGCGACGAGGGCAAGAAGGGCAAGCACCACCGCAAAGGCAAGCACGGCAAGGACAAAGCCGAGGCAGCCGACGCGGGTGACAGCGGTGGCGAGTCCAAGGCCGATGCCAAAGCCGCAGCCAAGGCCAAGCGCAAAGCCCTCCGTCACGAGAAGCGCAAAGCCAAAAAGGCCTCGTAGTAAGCGCCTCTACGCCGAGTCCCCGCACCCCATGCGTGGGCTCGGCGTCAGCTCCGACACAAAACCCCCTAGCCAGCGATTAGTAGCGCTTGATCGTGTCATCCACAGCGCCAGCAAGTCCTGCGACAACTGTCGCCAATAGCGCTGTATTTGCCCTGCTTATCATATCAACACAATTGCTTGGCCCGTCCGATTCAAATCAGAACTATTCCGATCAAAATCGGAACGCAATTCCGCGCAATGCTTTGCGCACCGCACATGCAGCATAGACCCGCATTTGTGTAATGAAATGACAACCATTGTCGCCAAATTGGCACTGTGATCTTACGCACACTTCGCTAATCACACTTCCGCTGCAGGCTTCGCAATGATCGCGCGTATTCTCCACCCTTATAATTATTCCATCTCGCCGCTAAATCATTGAAATTACTAGGCATTTTTCACTTAGCAATGATGTCGGATTTTGTTTTGCTGGCATGTGACTTTACGCCAATCTATGTTTGAGCGCACAATATCATCTGGAGTCCCTATTACGCCCGCCTCGGCTGCTCCTAAGGCGCACGAAACTGGGGGCAAGAATCCAGCGCGGTCACCCGCGTTCTCATACGGCAATGACCCAGCGGAGCCCAGGTTGATGGAGCACTTATCTTCCCATACGGTCCGCCGATATCCAACTTGAGTAGACAAGAGTCAAATTTGTCCACTTTTCGAGGAAACTCGTGGGTTTGCATAAAAACATAGCGAAATCTAACTTTTCAGACCATGCCACTGGAGGCACGAATGTTGAGTAGAAGATTCAGTAGGTTCCGGTTCCCCACTATCGGGCTTTTACCCGCTCTTTGGATTGGTGCCCAGCTCCAGCTGGCTGCAGCAGCGCCGCAAAAAGTCGCCGAGTTTAACGAGAAGGGTAACTTCCTTCTGATCGGCAACACCGTCGGCTGGGACTGCGCAGCTGGCGTGCCTACCCCGGTGGTCGGCAACGTCGCCGCCACCGCCGACTGCGGCATGAACCTCGACGACAGCTCGGGCGATGTCATGTGGAGCACGGATGGCACCAGCGCCACCGCCCAAAGCACCACCACGCCGCTCAAGGCCGGAAGCCTCGCGGTGCTAAACGTTCCGGCGGACGCTGTCGTCGTCAACGCCCGCCTGTTTTGGTCGGCCCAGCTTCCTGCGGGCTCTTCTGCAGGCGGACAAGTGACCCTCGATCGCCCGGGTACCTTCTCGACGCTGATTGGCAACGACCCGAGCTTCCCCGGCCTCACCGTCCAGAACTCTGGCCGCACCTACTACCAAGGGAATGCGGACATCACCAAGCTGGTGCAAAAGAACGGCAGCGGGGCCTACCGCGTGACCGGCATTCCAACGTCCCCGCTACTGGGCCTTTTGGAAAACGTCGCGTTTGTGAACTGGCACATGGTGGTCGTCTACCGCAAAGCCGATGAGCCGACCCGCAACCTGGTGGTCTATCGCGGCATGGACCCTGTGACCGTGGCCGCTCCAGCTGATGCCACCCTCGATGGCTTCCTGGTGCCGCCCGCTGGCTTTGCAGGGCAGCTGGGCATCATTGGCTACGAAGGCGACGACCTGCTCAACGGCGACTCGTTCCTGTTTAACAACGTGGTGCAGAGCAACGCCTTAAACCCCGCAACCAACTTCTTTAACAGCACCCGCTCTAACTTGGGCTCGGCTGTTACGGTTGCGGGCGACCTGCCACAGATGTCCGGTGCAGTCGGCAGCATGATCGGCCTCGACCTGGACGTCATCGACGTTACGCCGCAGCTGACCGCAGGCGCAACCTCCGCTACCGTCCGCGCATCCTCCAACGGTGATTTGTATTTCTTAGGAGGATTTGTCACCGGAATTTCAACGCTGTTCCCGGTCTTTTCCGACAGCACCAAGACCTACGTCAACGTGAGCCGCCCCGATCAGCCGGTCGTGCCCGGAGACACGGTCCGCTACACCATGAAAGTGCTGAACAACGGCAGCGATACTTCGATCAACACCATCCTTAGCGACCCGCTGCCGCCGCAGCTTACCTACGTGCCGGGCACCATCAAGATCATCGATGGACCCAATGCCGGAGCGCAGACCGACCAACCCGGCGATGATCAGGTCGACTACGATGCGAATACTCGTACCATCACCGTGCGCGTTGGCACCGGCGCGACTGCAGTACTTGGTGGCACTGTTCCGGTTGGGGAAACGACCACCATCGAGCTACTGGCGCAGGTCAGCCGCGCCATCTCGGGTCGCCTAGACAACCAGGGCGTCGTTACCGCCCAGGGCCAAAAAGCGTTTGCGCAAAACGTCAAGCGCGCGGGTACCTGGCTCACTGGCGACGGCACAGCCCCCAACATCCCAACCAGCATCACGGTCGACTGCTCTAGCGATGTGCAGTGCACGCCGCTGGCTCCCAAGTGCGACCGCTCGCTCACGCCGGCTCGCTGCGCTTGCACCGCGACGGCAGACTGCCCCACTGGCTACGTCTGCGATCCCACGGCGCGCAGCTGCGTGCAGTGTACGGCGGCCCCCGCTCAGACCCAGAGCTGCCAGGCCAGTGGCCTTGGAGCCGTCTGTCTGCCCGACAATCGCTGCGGCTGCAACTCTGACGCCGACTGCGGTGGTCGCGTCTGTGACCTTGGAACTCGCACCTGCCCGCACCCGAACTCGGATCTGGATGTCCGCGTGATCCCGCCCGCTGGCCCGGTCATGCCCGGCACCACTGCCATCTACAGCGTCCAGATTACTGACCTTGGCCCCGACCCGGTTACCAATGCCAACATCTACACCCAGCTGCCTCCAGGCATCACAGGCGCCAGCTGGACCTGCATGGCCGTGGGCGCTGGCGCAACCTGCCCTGCCCCAAGCGGTCAAGGCGCCCTGCCCCCAACGGTCACGCTGCCAAACGGCGGCAAGCTAATCTACACCCTAAGCATTCCCATTCCGGCCAACTACCCCAGCGAGAGCGTGCCCGTCAAGGTCACGGCCCTGCCCGCTCCCGGCGCAACCGATCCGCAGCCGAACAACAACACTGGCGTTGGCGATGCAGTGGTTCCGCATGACTCGCGCCCGGATCTGTACCTGGACGTAAAGGGTGATGTGGGCGGTGAGCCCCTGACCAATGTGTACACCGTCACTGCCAACAACCGCGGACCAGCCTCGGCCCCAGGTGCCTACTTCACCTATACGGCCCCCGAAGGTTCAGAGGTCATAAGCACCACGCCCGGCGAAGGCTGGACGTGCAAACTCAGCACCGACAAGCGCACCTTGAGCTGCGAGACCCAGACCCCGATTGCCGCTCAGGGCAGCGCTCCACCGGTAGTCTTCATCGTCAAGAGCCCCGCGGGCGTCCGCAACCAGCCCTTCGTCGGCACCATCAGCCCCACGGACGGCAACGGCCTGACCCTGACCGATGGCAAGCCTGAGGACAACTTGTCCAAAGCCGACTTCCCGCTGCCCGATGTCATGCTGGCTGGTGGCGGCTTTGGCTGCTCCGTAGGCCCAGGCAGCGTCAGCAACTTCGCTCCGCTGGCTGGCCTGGCTGGCTTCTTGGTGATGCTGACGGGCCGAAACCGCCGTCGCCGCAAAGCCTCCTAAGTCGTAGGCTCGACCTTTTTTTCGCCTCCGGAAGTCAGACGAAACCGGCTTGATTTGGCCATAAATCACGTAATTTATGGCCCATGGAAACTCTGTGGCAGCACCTGACCGCCGGTTCGTCTGACTTCACCCTCTACGCGCTGCTCCCCACCATCGTTGTCAACATCGCCTGGATTGTCGGCGGCGTGATCTGCCTTGGGCTTGATTCCGTCCCAGCGCTACGTCCGTACAAGATCCAAAGCCACATCAACGGCACCAAAGAGTTTTGGCGCTGCGCCACGCACTCCCTACGCAACAAGCTGATCTCAGAGATCCCGCTGACCTTTGCCGCCTACCCCGCTTTTGTCTGGATGGGAGTCAGCAAAGACCTGCCACTTCCCAGTCTGCTGACCATCTTAGGAACGCTGCTGTTTTGCCTGGTGATTGAGGATGCGTGGCACTACTTCGCGCACCGCGCACTACATACTCGCTGGGCGATGAAGCACATTCACTCCCTTCATCACCACTACATGACTCCCTTTGGACTAGCAGCCAGCTACGCGCACCCGGCAGAGACTATCTTTACCGGGTTCGGAACCGTCCTACCGATGCTGATTTTGCGGCCACACTTGCTGACGCTGCTGGTGTGGGTGGTGGTAAAGCAGGTGCAGGCCACCATGGTCCACTCCGGATATATGTTCCCTTGGCGCCTAAATCGCATCCTTCCGTTCGTGGTAAGTCCGGGCTTTCACGACCGCCATCATCGTCGCTTTAACCGCAACTTCGCTCCCAACTTTGTCTGGTGGGACAGGCTGCTTGGCACTGCCGATGAGAAAGACCTGGGACCCCGCCGCACTTCTGCCACTAGCTAGTTCCCGCGCTGCGCCAATTCCTTTCCTGTCAGCCCCCAAAGCCCTCCCTGCCCGTCGCAGAGAGTCCTTGTAAGAACCGCCAGGAAGTGGAAAAATAAAAGGCGGTGCAACGTAAAGTCTCAGCCTGTGGTCAGCCTGTCACTAGCTCTCACGGCTGCCTTCAGCGCGGTTCGTTGGCTCAGGTTGCAGCATTCCTTTGGCTTTTCGGGGAAGTAGCAGCAGCGCATGCGCAGACGACTCCTGGTCCCCGCAGCGGAGACTCCTCAGGCACGCTCCCAGCCCCCAAAAAGCCAACGGAAACCAGCTTTTCCCTACTGGGAGCGCCCACGCAAGCCGAGGTCTTTGTTGATGACAGCTCGCTGGGAATCACTCCGCTTGCGCGCCGCGTCCCGATCGCACCCGGTCCGCACAAGATTCGCATTTCCCGTCGCGGCTATACGACCTACAGCGGCGATTTTGTGGCGTATGCAGAGCGTGTGGTCACCATCGAAGTCGAGATGACGGCGGTGATGGCTCCCTACAAGATCAGCGTCGATCCGCCAGATGCGCAGATCTTTATTGATGAGGAACTGCGCGCCGATCCACCGCTGGACCTTGATCTACAGCCCGGACAACACTCGCTGCGCGCCCGCCGCAAAGGCTATCAAGAGCAGCAGGTCACCATTACCGCCGTCGCTGGTGAGCCCCGCGAGACCACCATCAGCCTGGAGCCCTCGCCGGAGCAGCTGGTCAAGCAGCGCTCAGCTACCAGCTCTGGAGAGCGCCCGTGGTACCGCAAGTGGTGGGTGTGGACCCTCGCTAGTGTCGGCGCTGCAGGTATTGCCACCGCCATCGTTGTGCCGACCGTGCTCTCTCAGCGCAGCGCCTGCGAAAAAATCGGGGCCGAGGTGTGCTTCCCCATCTCGCAGGCGACCCCGACGCTGCAGCTAAGCCTGCGCTTCTAATCCCCCAGCCCCATTCCCCCAGCTCCGCTTAGGTCCCCTGCGGCCTGAGAACAAATCGCTTTCCCGCCAAGCACCGCGAATATCAAGCGCCGCAAACATAGCGACGTCCCAATACCGCAGCCGTGCTGCACTGCAGCTAGCGGCGGCCCCAAGCGGGCCAGCCACCAGCGTGGGATAGCTGACCCGCTCGTGTGAATCTCTAGCTGAATTTTAGATTGAGGCGGCTACATACACTGATGGGTAGCGGTATTGCACTTAGTGGCAGGAGCGGCGCAGTCAGCATCCAAGAGGCAGGCCACACAATCGGTCTTTGTCGGATCGACACTGTCAACAAAGCATTTGCTCTTTTTTGGATCCTTGCAGTCCATATCAACTTTGCAAGAGACGCAAGCAGAGGCAATTGGATTCGCGGCTACAACTTGACAGATCCCTAGCCCCACAGCCTTACAGTCAGTATTTGCTTTACATGCAACACAGGTAGTCTTGCTTGGATCCGTAGCATTAAAGTTACACAGTGGCCGAGCGGCGACTTTACAGTCAGCATCCATCTTGCACTCAGTACACTGATTGATGGATTGGTTTGCTGCTATTTTCTCGCAAAACGGCAGCGCCATCGGGCACTGCGCATCAGCCGTGCAAGCCGTGCAAGCATTAAACTTCTTATCAACGGGGTCGTCATAGCACTTCAACTTCGGGGCAGTAGTGCAGTCGGCGTCGGCTTTGCAACCAGCGCATATATTCATTGACAGATCGGCA
>ERZ795056.3216-NODE-3216-length-17667-cov-14.497842_pt1 | contig 17667 bp, 17 predicted proteins | sample MGYA00375140_ERZ795056 | MGnify/ENA primary metagenome ERZ795056 (study PRJEB30185, sample SAMN05720227) | activated sludge metagenome | isolation source: Anaerobic digester | place: USA | collected 2015-03-09 ... | reverse complement strand
ACGGGAGCGGCATCCTGATGGATGAGCTGCCCATTGCGCTCAAACGCCACGCCACTAGCAAGATTGCCAGCCTGAGCGATCTGGAATCCGTAGGCACGATGGGGTTTCGTGGCGAGGCACTAGCCGCTATTAATTCAATAGCTGACTGCGCACTGCTATCGAGGGCGGCAAGCCAAAACAGTGCATATTTACTGGATGGGCGCACGGGTGAGCTCAAACCCGTGGCGCGCAGCACCGGCACCACGGTGGAGGTGAAAGAGCTGTTCTTCAGCACCCCTGCCCGACGCAAATTCCTCAAGACCGACGCCACTGAGCTGTCGCATTGTGTGGAGGCCGTGCGCCGCCATGCGCTGGCCCGCCCTGACGTCGCATTTGCCGTCTGGCATGAAGGCAAACTGGTGGAGCAGTGGCGCGCCTGCACTGGGCCGAACGCCCTGGAGCAGCGACTGGCCGATGTGCTGGGCACCGACTTTGCCACCCAATCGATTGCCGTGAACTACCAGACGGGCGGTGAACGGTTTGGCGGCGCGGCAGTGCGCGTGTGGGGCCGCGCAGGCTTCCCGGACGCAGCCCGCTCGCGTGCCGACCAGCAGTTTTGCTACGTGAACGGCCGCTTTGTGCGCGACAAGGTGCTCACCCACGCCGCCCGCAGCGCGTATGAAGACGTGCTGCATGGCCACCGCCAGCCGGTGTATGCGCTGTACATCGAGATTGACCCGGCGCGGGTGGACGTGAACGTGCACCCCACCAAGATCGAGGTGCGATTCAGGGATAGCCGCGAGGTGCACCAAGCGGTGCGCCATGCGGTGGAAGATGCGCTGGCCGCGCCGCGGGCCACGGCAGTGGGTGCGGTGGCCAGCAACGCCACGGAGGCTGAAAGCAGTGATTTTCAGGTGCCAAATCGGGCTGTAGCCCCCATGTACTCTGCCCAACCAGCTATTCACTTTGTAGCAAATGCAGAACATCGGGTGCAAGACCTGGGGCTACTGTGGAACAAGGCAACGCTTTCCGCTGACGCCCCGCCCTGGCGCGACGCGCTGCCGCAAGCTACCAGCGTGGCCAGTCAGGAGAGCGCCTGGCCCCTGGGCCGCGCGCTGGCCCAGCTGCAAGGCATCTACATTCTGGCCGAGAACGCGCAAGGCCTGATCGTGGTGGACATGCATGCCGCACACGAGCGCATAGTGTACGAACGCCTCAAAACCCAGTTGGACACCGCCAGCATCCCCAGGCAGCCCCTCCTGATCCCCGCCACCTTTGCGGCCACGCCGCAGGAAGTCGCAACCGCAGAAGCCAGCGCCGACGTGTTGGCCACATTGGGGCTGGAAATCACACCCTTTTCGCCCAAAACCCTGGCTGTGCGCGCCGTGCCCACCACGCTGGCGCAAGGCGACGCCACCGAACTGGCCCGCAGCGTGCTGGCCGAACTGGCCCAGCACGACGCCAGCACCGTGATCCAGCGTGCGCAAAACGAGCTGCTGTCCACCATGGCCTGCCACGGAGCGGTGCGCGCCAACCGCCGCCTCACCATCGAGGAAATGAACGCCCTGCTGCGTCAGATGGAGGCCACCGATCGCTCAGACCAGTGCAACCACGGCCGCCCCACGTGGCGACAGATCAGCATCCGGGAGCTGGACGCGCTGTTCAAGCGTGGGCGCTAGGTTGCCCTATTTACTCCGGCGCCAGCGGCTCTAAAGGCTTCGCGCTCAAAACAATTTTGCCGATAGGGGTCACGCCCGCGCAGCAGTTGCCACAGGCTGGAGCCCGCGTACAGCGGAAAAAACAGCACACCCCAGCGCTCGAATTGGCGCACGTGCACCTGCTCATGCGTGCGCATGCGGGACAAAACCGCCTGACTGCTGCCCAACACAACGTGCCCGAGGGTGATCGCTTCAAAGTGCATCGCACGCGGGAAAAACCGGGCTAGCGCGCGCCCACGACCGCCACCCACTTCAACCACACCGTTGACCACGCAAGCCCTGCCGCCCAGACACACCATCACCGCGGCGGCAGTCAGCCCAAACGCAGTAGCGGGAGACGGCCAGAGGTACCGCAACATGCGCAGCATCCACCGGATCCTGGCTGACTGCTCGCCAGCACCTCCAACACTCCGCAGGTGGGCTTCGCGCATATTACGAACCGAAAGCTCCCGCCATGGCCAGCAGCCACAGCGCGCCGAACACAAATGGCAAGGACTGCGCGGCGAGCTTGCCGCGGTTGCCAATGCGCTGGCTGGGCGTCAGCTTGCATAACGCGCTCAAGCCCGCCGCCTCATAGTCCCGGCTGATCTCGTCCGTGGCCTCCAGCGCCGCAAAAATGCTGGCCCCAATGACCGCCGCCACCGCCATGCCAAAGAACGGAAACCCGAACACCAGCCAGTGCAGCTTGGCTGTGGACAGCGTGCCGTAGGCAGTGAACAACAGCCCTTCAGACAGGATGAGCCACATCAGGCGGTGGTTCACCAGATTGTCTTCATGGGTCCATTGCTCGCGCAGGGCGCGGTAAAGGTCCCAGTCGGGTAGGGGCTTCAGGGGTGGGGTAATGGCCATGGGATAGAACAAGTTTCAGGGCAAACGGTGATTGGCAGGGATGTCACGTCAGCATTTTGCCAATTCTTGGGGCAGCACCATCGTCAACGCTGCCATCGAAAGATGGTGCTACATATTTAGTAGCTATTCACGAATATTCGACGAGGGCTAGAGGCCAATTTGGCACTCAGAAAGCATCGGATTTCACCTTCTACCCCGCATACCCATACACCGCCACAAAATGGCACGCGGTGCCGGCCATCACAAACAGATGCCACACAAAGTGCCCATAGCGCCAGCGTGAATCGGTAGCATAAAACACCACGCCCGCCGTGTATGCCAGACCGCCCGCCACCAGCCACCACAATCCTGCGGTGGGCACATTGGCGACCAGCGGTTTGATGGCAATCAGCACCAGCCAGCCCATCAACAGGTAAAGGCCAGTGGACAAATGCGGGTGCGACATGCGGTTCATGCTTTTCAGCACCACGCCGGCCACGGCAAGACCCCAGATCAGGCCAAACAGCGTCCAGCCCCAGGCGCCGCGCAGCACGCCCAACGTGAACGGCGTGTAGGTACCGGCGATCAGCAGGTAGATAGCGCCGTGATCCAGCACCTTGAACACACGTTTCGCCCGGTTGCGCGGCAACGCGTGGTAAACCATGGATGCGCCATACAGCAGCACCATGGTCAGCGCAAACACGCTGGCACCCACAATGAACGCGGCGTCCGACTGGCGCACGGCCGACATCACCAGAAACGGCGTGCCAATGACTGCCAACAACAAAGCCACGCCATGGCTGACGCTGTTGGCTATTTCCTCACCCAAAGACTGGGGACGATCACCGGTTACAACTGAAGTTTCCATATTTTGGTATCTTATCCCTCCATGAAGCGCTCATCTGTCGTCAAATCCTTAACCATTGGCCTGGTTTTAGCCGTGATGGGCGGTTGCGCGACGCTGTCTGAAAAGCAAGGTGAATGGATTTTTCAGCCCAGCACCCGTAGCTGGGGCAGCGGTCTGGAAGCCGCGCAGGGCATGCAAGACGTGTGGGTTGAGTTTGAGTCCAAACTCTCTGGCAAACCGGTCAAGCTGCACGGGCTGTGGCATGCAGCAGAAGGCGGCGCCACCATTGGCGCTATCGCGGCAAAGGCTCCAGTGTTGCTGTACCTTCACGGCGCGCGCTGGAACGTCACGGGCTCGGCCCCGCGTGTGCGGCGCATGCAGGAGTTGGGCTTTTCGGTGCTGGCGGTGGACTACCGCGGCTTTGGCAAGAGCGATGCATCGCTACCCTCCGAATCTCAGTCGTACGAAGACGCGCAGGCCGCCTGGAACTGGCTGGCGACGAAATACCCCAATCAGCCCCGTTACATCTTTGGGCACTCGCTGGGCGGCGCCATCGCCATCGAGCTGGCCAGCCGCGTGACAGACGAGACCGGCACCATTGTGGAGGGCACGTTCACGTCGATACCCGATGTGTTTGACACCATGAAGTGGGGCTGGCTGCCGGTGAATAGCCTGATCACCCAGCGGTTTGAGTCCATCAAGAAAGTGGCGCAGATTGGCTCGCCGTTGCTGGTGGTGCACGGCGAGGACGACAGCCTGATCAAACCCGAGCTCGGCCGTAAGCTGTTTGACGCCGCTGTAGGCCCGAAGGAGTTTGTGCTGGTACCCGGCGGCTCGCACCACAACACCAATGCCGTGGGCCAGCCGCAATACCGCCAGGCGCTGGCACAGCTGTTCCGGCTCCCTGTAACGACGCCTTAGATCAAGCCTCAGCCGGGCCTTGGGCAACGTCTTGACCGCGCGATCAATCTGATACGCTCAGATGGATGACTTCGACAAAAACAACCGCCATGCCATCTGCCACGGTGGTGGTGATTCTCTCCATGCTGCTGGGGGTGCAGCCCATTACCACCGACCTGTACCTCCCCGCCCTGCCTGCGCTGACCGAGGGGTTTGGCGCACCCATGTCACAGGCGCAACTCACCCTCACCGCACTGCTGCTGGCGTTTGGCCTGTCGCAGCTGATTTGGGGGCCGCTGTCTGATCGGTTTGGCCGTCGGCCGGTGCTGCTGGTGGGTTTGACGTGTTACGTGGTGGCTTCCATTGGCAACACACTGGCACCCAGCATGGACATGCTGATCATCTGGCGCACGCTGCAGGGCGCGGCCATGGGTGCGGGGGTGATGTGCGCCCGCGCCATCGTGCGCGACCTGTACCAACCACTGGAAGGTGCCCGCGTCATGTCCAAGGGCTTGACCGGGCTGGGTTTTGTGGCCTGCATCAGCGCGCCGCTAGGCGGCTTTTTGTCGGACCAGTTCAGCTGGCGCGTGGCGCTGATGGCGCTGGCGGTGTTTGGCGCGGTATCGCTGACACTGGTTGTCCTGCGCTTTAAAGAAACCGTGCAGCAGAGAAACCCGCGTGCGCTGGAGCCCGGCACGCTGGTGCGCACCTGGTTGGCCATTGTGCGCAACCCCACGTTTCTCGCTTATTCTGCGCTGTCGGCAGCGTCATACGGCGGCCTGTTCACGTTTTTGGCGTCGTCATCGTTTGTGTTCATCAAGGTGCTGGGCTTGAGCAAAACGCAATACGGCCTGTTGATGCTGTCGATGTCGTTGGTGTACCTGTGTGGCACGGTGTTGTGCCGCAGACTGCTGCCGCGTCTGGGCGTGCGCAAAACGGTCGCCATTGCGGGCGGTTTGACACTGCTGGGCGGCACGCTCATGGGTGGGCTGGCGCTGGCCGGGGTGCGCAGCACCTGGGCGATCATGCTGCCGTTTTACCCCTTCATGCTGGCGCACGGCATTCACCAGCCCTGCGGCCAGAGCGGTGCGGTGGGGCCGTTTCCGCAGGCGGCCGGTGCAGCGTCAGCACTGAACGGTTTTTTGATGATGCTCGTGGCTTTCTTGATGGGTGGCTGGCTGGGTAAACACATGGACGGCACCGTGTTCCCGCTGACCAACGGCCTGTGGTTCTGGAGCGCGATCATTGCGCTGTCTGCCTGGACGCTGGTGCAAAAGTATGGGGACCCCGCGCGTGGGACTTAATGCTCTCGCGGCTATCGCTCTCGTCGGCCCCACGGCTTCGGGCAAAACGGCCGCGGCCATGGCCATTGCGCAGCAGCATGCGGTGGAAATTATCAGCGTGGATTCGGCGCTGGTGTACCGCGGCATGGACATTGGCACGGCCAAGCCCACGCCGGCCGAGCTGGCCGCCGTGCCTCACCACCTGATCAATATCCGCGACCCGCTGCAGGCTTACAGCGCCGCCGAATTTGTGCTGGACGCGCAGCGGCTGATTTGCGAGATCAAAGCACGTGGCAAACTCGCGCTGTTGGTAGGCGGCACCATGTTGTACGTCAAGGCGCTGATGGACGGCATCGACGATATGCCGCGGGCTGATCCGGCCATTCGCGCCGAGTTGGAGCTGCAGGCACGGGAAAAAGGCTGGCCCGCGATGCACGTCGAGTTGGCGCGTGTGGACCCTGTCACCGCAGCCCGGCTGCAACCGAATGACAGCCAGCGCATTCAGCGGGCGCTGGAGGTGTATCGGGTGTCGGGGCAACCGATGGCGTCCTTTCACACCGCAAAAAATACTATTAATTTGATAGCTACTAACGCATACCCGACGTGGCCCAATGGCCAAAATGAATCATTAAATAGCACTGTTTTTTCGCCGACTACCATGCCGCTGCTGTCGCTGGAGCCACAAGACCGCGCCTGGCTACACAGGCGCATCGAACAGCGCTTTGACGCCATGCTGGCAGCGGGTTTTCTGGACGAAGTGAAGGCCCTGCGCGCACGCGGCGACCTCAACCCGGATCTGCCTTCCATGCGCTGCGTTGGCTACCGCCAGGCATGGGAAGCGCTGGATGCGGACGACTTGGCGGACAAGGCCGGCGCACCGGGTTGGCGCGACAAAGGCATCTTCGCCACGCGCCAGTTGGCCAAGCGCCAGATCACCTGGCTGCGCTCCATGCCCCACCGCATCGCCGTGGCGGCCGACTCACCCGATGCCGTGCACCAGGTGCTGGGCCAGGTCAATCGGCTCGTCAGCGACAAGGTCGCACTATGAGCCTGCAGATCACCAATTTGAGCAAACACTACGGTGATGTAGCCGTGTTCAGCAACGTCTCGCTCACAGTGGCACGCGGCGAGTTTGTGGCCATTGTGGGCGAGTCTGGTGTGGGCAAGTCCACGCTGCTGAACTGTATGGCCGGGCTGGACAGCTGGGACGCGGGCACCGTGTCGCTGGACGGCACTGATCTGGGAACCCTCAGCGACGACCAGCGCGCGCTGTTGCGCCGCCGGCAGGTGGGGTTTGTGTTTCAGGCGTTTCACGTGTTGCCGCATCTGGACGTGGCGCAGAACGTGGCGCTGCCATTAATGCTACTGAACCAGCAAGACGACGCACGGGTGCAGCAGATGCTCGAAGCCGTCGGGTTGGGTGGTTTGGGTGCGCGATTACCGCAACAGCTCAGCGGCGGCCAGTTGCAGCGCGTGGCCATCGCCCGCGCGCTGATTCACCGCCCCGCCCTGCTATTGGCCGATGAGCCGACAGGCAACCTGGACCCCACGACAGCCACTTTGGTAATGGATGCACTGATCAACCAAACCCTCGCGCACAACGCATCGCTGGTGCTGGTAACCCACTCCCATGCGGCGGCGACCCGGGCTGACCGCGTGCTTGAATTACACGCGGACGGCATTCACTCATAAACCCCGCATGGGATTGAGGGTTCCCAGGGATTCGCTGGCAATCAGCGGGTACGCATCCTGTTCGGGGAGCGCGTAGTGCCACCACTCATGCGGAATGTGCCTGAAACCGGCGCTTTCCATGATGTTCATCAGCAGCAAGCGATTGGCCTGTGCCAGGGGCGGAACCTTGTCGCAAAAGTGATGGGACAGCGACGTCATGTCATCAAAAGCCGTGCCCATATCGAGCTCCTGGCCGGCTTCGTCTGCCAGTGTCAGATCCACCGCCGTGCCACGGGTGTGGTTGGAGCCAATGCGCGGATCAGCCACATAGGCTTTGTCAGGAGCGGTGTCCCACAGGATGACCTGCGCTTCTTGCGGCCGGAAGGCATCGAATATCTTGAGCCGGCAACCCACTTCGGTAGCCCGCATAACGGCCCGCCGCAGGCAGGCCACTGCATCGCGGTGAATCAGGCAAATCGGGCGTTGGTAGATCGTCTGGCCGGCCACGTTGTCGGGCGTGGCGTAAATCAGGTCGATCAGGACATCGTGCGTGGTGTTCGTAATACGAACCAGCGGATGCCCAGGGAATATGGCGTCGGTAGCATCACGATCAATAACACTGGTGCTCTTCTCGCCAGGGGTGATCGCCCCGGCACCGACATGCGTACCAATGTATCCGTTAAGTCTGTCAGGCCGCTCTGAAAACATGTGAAAAATGTCCTGCTTTTTGTAAATTAATGTCTAGGTTTTTCTGCTTTGCGCACGGCGCTGTCGCAACACTGTCACAGATTCGCCACCCTCCCCCCAATTATCCGGATCAACCTCATCAATGATCACTACCACGCTCTCGGGCCTCTTGTCTAGAACGGTTTGCATGAGTTGGGTAACACCCGCGATCAGGGCGGCCTTTTGCTCGCGGGTAGTGGGCTGGTCGCGCCGGGTCAGGCAGATGTTGACGAGTGGCATGGAGCTTCCTGAATCAATAAACACGTTTTTGGGGCAAATCTCAAACTGGAGAGACTCACCAAATTATCCCCATTCGCACAGCGCCGGTGCATGTGCTGCCCTCCAAGGTGCGAATACCCATGATGGCTGGCGTTTCTTTCATGAGGAGCCTTGCATACTTCTTGCACAGGCTTATGCTTCAACCTGTTGTCTGGAGCAACGCCATGAAAACATCCTGGATGAACACCTTGACTTGGTTCGCCATCGTTATGTTGGCGCTGATGCTTGCTGTCATCGGCCCCAAGGAATCCAGTGTCATGGGCAAATTGCCGCGGTTTGGGAGCAATTCAGCGCCTTCTCTTGAGCCCGAGAAAATGGCTCCCGCATTTTCTGCTGATCGCACACTGGCACTGATCACCTTCAGCAAAAAACACAGGCCCGATGCCGAAAGCTGGATCAGCGGGCTGCAACTTCAAAAAGATTCATCCATATCCTGGGTCCGCATGCCCGTTTTGAATGATCCGGGCGATGCCTCCATTCGCGATGCCATGGAAGTTCGGGTGCGGTCGCACTATGCGCAGGAGCCGGGGCGCGGCAATCTGTTACCGGTATTTGCCAATCGCAACGCGTTCGTTCAATCGGCTGGGCTTAACGATACGGAACACGCTTACGTGCTGGTGCTCAACCGCCAGGGCGAGGTATTGGCCCGGGTCGCTGGCCGCTTTGATGAGGCGAAAGCCGAGGCTCTGCGTGAAACACTATCGCCCAACTCTTTCTAGCTGCTCAGCGCCTCACTCTGCCATCTTCGGTCAACATGGTCATCTCAACGAATCTAGAGCCAACATTCTTTTGCGGACCAAAATCGAACGTCATGCCACCAATATTAAGTGCCTGCATTCCTTGAATTGCGCTCAAAAAGCCCTCTCGCGTCATTACCTTTCCCGCGCGACGAGCGGCCTCGGCGAAGACCTTCGCCGCTACAAATCCCTCCATACCTGAATAGTTTGGGTTTGTCCCTAACAAGCCCGAAGCCTGCAACGCGCCGAGATATTCGCTGGCGATAGGTGTTGCCGCAGTGAAGGGATATGGCATAACTTGGCTAACAATTACACCGCGGGCAACGGCACCGAGTTCTTCGCTCAAGGCCTGCGTGCCGACAAACGAGATGTTGTAAAAGTTTCCGACATAACCGGCCCTCCGGGCCATTCGTACAAAAGTAGCGCAGCCCTTGTAGGAGCCAATCTGGACAATAGCCTCCGGGTTTTTGCTCAGAATGTCCTTGAGCGCCTGCGCCACATCCGTTGAATTGCGTTCTACTGTCCCAGTCGCAACGGGTTGCAGCTTCAGGGGAGCCATGGCGCGAGTGACACCTTCCAGGCCCGCCTGCCCGAAAGAATCGTTCTGATAAAACACAGCGATCTTGGTGATGCCAACCGAGGTGGCCTGTTTAATCATGGCCGCGGTTTCGTCAAAGTAAGATGCCCGCAAATGGATGACATACCGGTTGTAGGGTTCGCGCAGAGTCTGCGCACCGGTAAAGGGTGCAAAAAAGGGAATCTTGGCCTCGGTTGCCAATGGCAATGCAGCCAGACTGGTGGGCGTGCCGACATAGCCAAACAGCGCAAACACGCCTTCGCTGATGAATTGCCGCGTGTTGGCGGCGCACCGCTCCGGGTCATATCCGTCATCCAGTCGCTTGAGTTCGACGGGTCGCCCGTTGATGCCACCTTTGGCATTGAGCGCATCAAAGTACAGACGGGCGCCCTGGTTGTATAGATTTCCAAGCTGTTCGGAAGGACCACTGAAGGGGGCGGACTGTCCCAAAAAAATGGGCTTCTCAGACTGCGCTATGGCATGGTGGCTCAAACCCAGCCCAGCAACGCTTGCGACCAGCTGTCGGCGACGAATCATGTGATTGACCTTTTAAAAGAGGAGCTGAGTGTCCCTTGGGGGATAGTAAAGTGCTCGCGTAGTTACCCTAGGACAAACGCACATCCCGTGCCAGTCACCACAAGGTAATCAATTTACCTGAAACCAGCCGGTAACCACGCTGAGCCATGGCGAGTGCCTCGGCTTCGTCGTGTGTAACCAGTAACGCGGGAATGCCGGCGGCCTTGATCCGATAGGAAAATTCGTCGCGCAGGCCACTTCGCAGCTCGGCATCCAACGCAGAAAAAGGCTCGTCAAGCAGTAACAATCGAGGTTGTGTGATGAGTGCCCGGGCCAGCGCCACCCGCTGCTGCTCGCCTCCGGACAGTTTCCACACTTTTTGTCGGGCGTGGGCCGTCAGCCCAAACAGATCCAGCATGTCCAGCGCGCGCTGACGTGCCTCACCCCGCTTAATCCTTTGCTCCACCAGACCAAAGGCAACGTTGTCCACCACATCCAGATGTGGGAACAGGGCAAAGTCCTGAAACATCAGCGCAAAACCACGGCGCTCAGGTGGTTCGGGGGTGATGTCTTTCTCCGCAAACCACACGCTGCCCGCGTCAAGAGGCTCCAACCCCGCCACGATCTTGAGCAGCGTGCTCTTGCCCGTGCCGGAAGGCCCCAGAATGGCGACCGTTTCACCGGCTTGAACCGTCAGGCTCAAATCGCCGGCCAGCACCCAGTCGCCTCCGGCGGGGTCGTGAAAAGTCTTGCGGATGGATTTGAGTTCAAGCATGGCGGAGATGGGTTGCGGAGCGGCGTCCGGCTTTGGGCAGAGGACTTTCGATAACCAGAAAGGCGGCCAGCGCCAGGACCATCAGCAGACAGGCCAGCACCAAAGCTGCGTCCAGATTAGCGGCGCCCGGTCGCCCCAGACGCTGGTAGATCAGTGTTGTCAGTGTCACCCATTCGGGGCGTGAAAGAAACAGGGATACCGCAAACTCACCCAGAGCCGTGGCTGCTGCAAAGGCCATGCCCCGGCGCAGCGCGGGCATCACCATCGGCAAGGTGACGCGCCAGAACGCTCGCCAGGGCGTGGCGCCCAGCGTGCGGGCAACTTGATCCAGATGGACTGGCAGACTGTCCAGCGCGGCGCCCAGCGATTTGGCCACAAAAGGATACGCCAGCAAGGCATATGCGGCGATCAGCAGCGCCATGCTGGCTGTCCATTGCGGGTACAGCAGCAACAGACCAAAGGCTACGGTAACCGGCGACACCACGAATGGCAAAAATGCACTGGCACGAAGCCACACCGAACGGCGGGCAGCCAGCGCATGTGTCAGCCCCAGTGCGGTCGCCATTACCAGTGCACTGGCCGAGAAGCGCAGGGTGTTCCACAAGGCGTGCACCGTCTCTTCGTCGATGAGCACGGCCCAGGCTTCGCTACCTGCCAGCACCACGCGCAGCAACACCGCAAGTAGCGGTGCAGCGCAAAACACCAGCAAGACCGTGAGCGCCAATGCAATCAATGTCCACAGAAAAACCCCTGCAGCGGGCCGCAAAGCGATGGCGTCTGCACGGGCAGGCGTTGCAAGGCGCTTCTCGATCCACGCGTAGGCCAGTGCCACGCCGCCGGTGAGCACCATCATGCACACGGCAAGGGCACCGGCTTCGGCCAGCTTCAGCTCGTGGGCGACCAGCGAATAAATTTCCACCTCCACGGTGGCAAACCGTTGTCCACCCAAAATCAGGGCGAGGCCAAATCCGGCAAAGCAATACAAAAAGACCAGACACAAGGCGGATGCAAGCCAGGGCGCAATGGCTGGCCACTCCACCCGCCAGAACGCCCGCCATGGCGTCGCGCCCAGCGTTCGCGCCACAGCCACACGTGATGCACTGACTTGTCCCAGCGCGTCCACCCCTGCACGCACCACCACACAAAGGTTGAAAAAAAGATTGCCATATAACAGCAGCCATGGCGTGTCCTGGAGCTGAAAGCCCAGCCAGCCAGTGATTAGCCCCCGCGGCCCCCACAAAGCCAACACGCCCAGCGCGGCCACCAGAGTGGGAACGACAAACGGCAGCATCAACAGCCGCAACACCAGGGTGCGCCCCGGAAAATCAAGCCGGGCCAAAACCCAGGCTACCGGCAAGCCCAGCGCCAGCGCAGCCATGCAAGTCAGTGCAGCCTGCACAAACGACCACACGACGCGCCAGCGCAGATAGTCGTCCTGCCAAAGCGAAACTACCGTTCCCTGTAGTGCACCAACGCCGCCCTCGGCCAGCAAACGAATCACCGGCGCAAGCAGCATCACGGTCAGGAACACCGCGGGCAACAGCACCACGGCAACCCCACGTGCAAACGGGTTCGAACCAGCGACGTTCATTGGTCAGAGGCTTACTTCAACACCACGCGCGTCCAGCGGCTAACCCAGTCAGCGCCCTTTTCGGCAATGGCTTCGGGGCTCGGGTTATCGAAACTGGCGGGTTCCGACGCGTGCCGCATCACTTCAGGGCGCGTTACACCTGGTTCGGCAGGAAACATCCACATCGTGGTTTGCAGTGCTTCCTGTGTGGCTGGCGAGCGCATGAACTCGATGAATTTGGCAGCCGCTTCACGCTGCCCACCCCCCTTGACCAATGCCACGCCCTCCACCTGACGGAATACGCCGCCCTTCAGGAACAGATTGCCAGTAGGGGATTCCATGATTTTTTCCTTGCTGTAAAAAACCTCGGCCGCGGGGCTGGTGGCGTAGCTCACCACCAGCGGGCGGGAGCCACCATTGCGACTGAATTCGGTGTAATACGCTTCGGTCCAGCCCTTGACGACCTTCACGCCATTGGTGCGCATGCGCGCCCACCAGTCGAACGCGTCCGTTTCACCCATGCCCGCCACTGTAGCCAGCAGGAAAGCCTGGCCGGGGCTGGAAGTAGCCGGATTTTGTACGACCAGAAGATCGCGATACCGCGGCAGCGTGAGCTCCTCCAGCGTCTTGGGCAATGCGAGACCCGATTTGGCGAATGCAGCACGGTCGTAATTCAGCGTGACAAAACCGTAGTCCACCGATACCACGCCGGTTGCCAGCGTAGCGCCAGCAACCGCGCGCTGTTGGGCTGCACCAGAGTAGGGGTCAATCACACCCGAAGCCTGTGCCCGGGTAATGAGCGCGTTGTCCAGACCAAATACGACGTCCGCAATCGGCTGCGCTTTGGTCAGGATGAGCTTGTTCAACATTTCGCCTGCGTCACCCGCCTTGATGATGCTCAGTTTAACGCCCGCTTGCGCCTCGAACTGGGCCAGCACGGGCTTGGGCAGAGAAAACGAGCTGTGGGTGATCACCCGCAACTCCTGTGCCGTGGCCGGCGCAGAGAATGAAAAGAGAGGCAGTGCCAGGGTAGCCGCCGCCAAAAAAGAAAAGGTCCGCTTCAGCATCATGTAAATCCTTTCATTGAACCAAATGGGGAACGAATGAAAAGACTCACCACGACGTGCAGCAGACCCTTTTTCATCACGCTCCCTACGCTGGTATTACCCAGATCAGGTGAGAGGGGTATTTCTCAGTCTGCCTTTCGGCAAACACCCCCGGTGACGCTTTTTAGTTTAACTCAAACCATAAACCCGAGGTCCACGGGGTAATCTGGACGCGATGCGTTCACGCCAAAGCGTGACAGGTTGGGCAGGATGCGGGCGAGTTCCGCATCCCCCACGCCGAACCATTTCGCCAGCGTGGCGGCGTATTGGTCCACCGAGCTGCTGGGCAGCAAACGGCCCTGACCGACATGCCACTGGTCTTCCGGTGCGCCCGTGTTGCCTATGCTGACCGGCGGCGCCGATCCGTAAAACGCCCGACCCTTCACGGCACCACCTACCATGAAGCTATGACTGCCCCAGCCATGATCAGAACCATCCCCATTGGAGGTTAGCGTGCGACCAAAGTCAGACGCCGTGAAAGCGGTGACCTTGTCGCTGACACCCAGCTCAACCGTGGACTCATAAAACGCGGTCATTGCTTCGCTCACCTTACCCAGCAAGGCTGACTGCTGGGTGATCAGGTTGTCATGCAGGTCGAACCCGCCCAGCGACACAAAAAACACCTGCCGCTTTGCCCCGAGGCTGGAGCGCCCGGCGATCAACCGGGCGACCATTTTGAGCTGGTCCGCGAGCGGATTCTCCGCAGGGAATGCAGTGTTCAGGGGGCGTCCGCCCGGCGCAGCAGCGGTGGGCGCAACAGCTGCCGAGATGTGGGTTTCAGCCGCAATGGCCCGCGTGGTGACACGGGTGTATTCGTTTTCCAGCATGTGCCCGCGCGACTGCCGGATGAGCATATCCACTACACCGCGAACCTCGCGCGAACCGTACACACCGGGGTCTGCCACAGCGCGAATTTTCACCGCGCCGCCGGAGCTGACCTGGTACTGAAGGGCCGAATCACCCGACAAAAACACCGCGTTGCCGGTAACCGAAATACACGTGAACAGCGAGTTGGCATTTCCCGACATGGCCAGATCACCCAGGTGCCCACCCCACCCCGCCGTGGAGCCTTCCGGCGAAGACGATTGCCAGATGGATTGCTGGTCGTTGTGCGAAAACAGCTTGGGTGGTAGTGGGTACGTCTTGCGATCCGCACCGTTGTATTGGGCTCGCGTCAACGGCGCCACGAGCGGACCCACATTGAACTGCACGGCCGCCTTGCCCGAGTTGAAGAGCTGCGCCATGCCGGTCATGGCGGGGTGCAGTGCATATTGGCGCCCGCCACCCAGCGCCATCGTGGGCTTGAGCAAGGTAGCGGCCAGATCAGCTTTGGCCAATGCAATACCACCCGCTGTTTGATCAGCGCCGCCACCCCGCACCGTGCTGTAGCGGTTGTAACTGTCATCATCAAACGTGACGACAGTGTTGGCGTAATCACTGCCCCCATAAAGAAAGACGCACACCAGCGCCTTGTAGTCGGACGCGTCGAACGCTGCCGCCTCCCCCAGAGCTGCGAGATTGAGCGCCATGGGCAGAGCAGTACCGGTCATGGCCAGTTGGCCCGTGCGCCGCAGGAACGCGCGGCGGCTATGCAAATCAGGTTTCAATAAATACATGCTGACCTCTTATTTCTGGACCAGATACTCGGGCGCGGCCATGACCATAAAGATGGCGGAGGCGACCCGGTTGAGCTTGACGGCCTCGCTGCTCGTGGCCGACAAGGGCGTGGCGTTCAGGCCATTGATCATCAATGCCTGCGTGGCAGCCGACAGCTGGCCAGCACACAGCAAAAGGTTCAACCGCTTCACCAGGGCCGACGCATTTGTGACGATGGCCAACTCGTCTTTATAGGAGGCCGCGATATCCAGCACACCCTTCGCATTTCTGACGTTGTTGGGCAGATTGGGTGTGTTCACAAAGATGCCGTTGCGAATGACGTTTTGCATGTAGTTCAGATAGCCACTGACACTGCTCTCGGTGACGATCTGAAACTCGGGCGCCAGCGACCCGCTGGTAGCCATCATCGTTGCAGGAGGCACATAGCCGGGCCGGAAAAAATTGAATACCGAGGGTGACCGCAAAGGGCTTTGACCTAGTTGCGTAGCCGGGTTGGTTAAATCGCCCAGCTTCCAGCTGCCTTCGGTTGACTGGATGCCAAAAGTGCGGCCCCATTGAATGAAACGCAGCATGGGTTCGCGCAGTCGACCAAACTTGGGATCGGCCAGACCGTTACGCGAACGGGCTTCGTCATCCAGCAGGATGGCCTCCCAGACCGCCTGCAGATTTCCGCGCACGCCGTTGCCGTCGTCGTTGAAAGCGGCAGCAACCCGCGCCACATACGCCGGACTGGGGTTGCTGGTGACCAGTCGCTGGATCATCTGTTTGCCGAAGAACGGGCCCACATTGGGGTGCGCGAACAGCGTGTCCAGCGCCAGCTTCAGTGCCTTGTCTCCAGACGTATTGGCCGGAATTCGCGTGCCGAGAAAAGCGGCATCCAGACTGGAATGACGTGCTGGCGCAAGCGCCATGCGCATGCGCGTGAACGCCGTGCTGCCAACCTTGCGCTGTTGCACCGGTTCAACGGTGACAACGTTGCGGCTCTGGTCAAAGTCATACCCGGTAAAAACCCGGGCAAGGTTGGTCACGTCGCTTTGCGTGTAGGACTCCAGCCGCTGGCCCGAGGCATCCCGTTTTTCGGTGCCGTCAGGATTGAGCTGGTACAAACCGATGGTGAACAGCTGCATCACCTCACGGGCATAGTTTTCATCCGGCACGCGGCCGGTAGCAGGGTTTTCTTTTTGGTTCCCCTTGGTGTTGAGATAGAAACCCATGGCCGGGTTAAGCGATACATCCTCCAGCAGCGTGCGGAAATTTCCAAACGCGTTGGCCGATAGCTGATCCCAATAATGCGCGAGCCCGTGGCTGCGCCAGCCAAAATCCAATCCCGTCAGCGACACCACAAAGAACTCGGACAGCGCCAGCGCACATCGCTTGCGCACTGCGTCCGGCGAGGTCATCACCTGGTGCCAGATCATGTAGTCGCCGGGGTATGAGTTGTCGTAATAACGCGTGTCGTTGTGAATGGCGTCGTAACCGCGGCGATTCAACCAGTCCCATCCGGTCTCGCTGAAAGGTACCGCGAATTGCTCGGTCAGCCAACGGGCATAACCCACCGAGCGCACGCGGGTGATTTCAGCGTCGGACGCCGAAAACTGCGCCTGCAACAGAAAACGCGCGGCGTCGTCATCCGTTTTGGCTTCGATATACGCTCGCTGCGGGCGAACAGGCGCCACGCTGCAGGCTGCCAGTGCAGACGCCAGGGCCGTTGCGCCAAGTTTCAGCGCGTTGATGTCAAGTGGTTCTTCAACAAGGGGGGCGTTCGTTTCCATGCGCCCAATATACTGGTTTGTGCTTTCGCTTCTCAAAACCTTCTCATGGCAGGAACTGCTGCACCACCCGTGGCGCAATGCCGCTGCGGTGCTGGCCGTGATGCTGGGGGTGGCGCTGGCGTTCTCGGTGCACCTGATCAACGCGTCAGCCCTGTCCGAGTTTTCGCAGGCGGTTCGCTCCGTGAACGGCCAGCCCGATTTGGAGTTGCGTGCCACGCAGGGCAGCTTTGATGAGGCGGTTTTTGCTCAGGTTGCGACACACCCGCAGGTCGCGGTGGCGTCCCCTGTTCTGGAAATCAGCACTTATGCACTCACTTCAGAAGGCCAGCGCAAGCTGATTCGGGTGGTGGGCGTGGACGCGCTGGAAGTAGCCCGTGTGGCACCTGCGCTGATGCCCATTCCTGAAGACAGCAATGATCGCTTTGCCCTGTTTGCGCCGAATAGCGTATTTTTGAACGGCGCCGCAACGCAGTTACTCCAACCTGCCGGGGTCGATCGCCCGGTAACCCTGCAACTGCAAAGTGGCCTGAAGATGCGCGAGGTGCGCGTCGCGGGCAAGGTGAGTGCCGGTGGCGGTCCGCTCGCCGTAATGGACATTGGCGCCGCGCAGGAACTATTTGGCAAGTTGGAGCAACTCTCGCGGATCGATCTGCGCCTGCAGGCCGGTGTGGACCGGGGCAGGTTCGTGCGGTACCTGCTGTCCACGCCTTACTGGCCCGCCAATATCGCGTTGGCTGAACCGGGTGATGCTGCTGCGCGGGTCAAC
>ERZ795056.3212-NODE-3212-length-17683-cov-5.219537_pt1 | contig 17683 bp, 14 predicted proteins | sample MGYA00375140_ERZ795056 | MGnify/ENA primary metagenome ERZ795056 (study PRJEB30185, sample SAMN05720227) | activated sludge metagenome | isolation source: Anaerobic digester | place: USA | collected 2015-03-09 ... | reverse complement strand
GGAAAAGCCCCCGGCCAAGCCTGCCGTGGCCAGCACCGCCGCGCCGGGCGTGGACCAGGCCACCATGACAGGCTGGCGCAGCACGAGCGAGGGGATGAGCGTGCACAAGCCCATGCCCAGGCCCAGCGCCCACATCCACGAGGTAATGACTTCGGGCGGCGCATTGAAAGCCTGCGCGGCCTGGAACACGATGGCGACCGAACTGGTGAAGCCCACCAGCACGGCCACGAAACCGGCGGTGAAGGCCGAGAGACTGAGGTCTTTGAAGAAACGCATAGCGGGGACTAGATTTCTATCTTGCTGCCCAGCTCTACTACTGCGTTATTGGGCAGATTTAAAAAGTCCGCCGCGCCGCTGGCGTTGTGGTGCATCTGGGCAAACAGTTTTTCGCGCCACGCGGCCATGCCGCTGCCAATGGTGGGCACCACCACATCACGCGACAGAAAGTAGCTGGTGGTCATGGTTTCGAACTCGCAGCCGCGGCCGCGAATTAGCTCCAGCGCGCGGGGCAGATCGGGGTCATTCTTGAAGCCATAGTTCACCACCACTTGCCAGCAATGGTGGCCCAGCGACTCAATTTCAACCCGCTTGTCCATGCCAATCCACGGCACCTCATGGGAGCGCACCGTGACGAACAAGTTGTGCTCGTGCAGCACTTTATTGTGCTTGAGGTTGTGCAACATGGCGTTGGGCACCGTACCGACTTCGGCGGTCAGGAACACGGCCGTGCCCTCCACACGTGCGGGCGGGCTGACAAACACGGCCTCCAGAAAGCTTTTGAGATCGATGGCATCGGCTTGCAACTTGGCCGACATCAACTGGCGCCCCTGCTTCCAGGTCATCATCAGTGTGAAGATGGCGCCGCCAATCATCAGTGGGAACCAGCCGCCTTCAAACAGTTTGAGCATGTTGGAGGTGAAGAAGGCCAGGTCCACCACAAAGAAGAAACCGGTAGCCGCAATGCACAGCACCAGGGGGTATTTCCAGCCGTAGCGAATCACGAAGAAGGTGAGCACGGTGGTGATCAACATGTCCAGCGTCACGGCAATGCCGTAGGCCGAGGCCAGGTTGCTTGACGAGCGAAACAGCACCACGGCCAGCACGATGGCCGCGAACAGGCCCCAGTTGACGAAGGGGATGTAGATCTGCCCGGTGTCGCGCACACTGGTGTGCTCGATGCGCAGGCGCGGCAAATACCCCAGTTGAATAACCTGTTTGGTGACGCTGAAGGCGCCAGTGATCAGGGCCTGCGACGCAATGACGGTGGCGCAGGTGGCCAAGATCACCAGGGGGATCAGGGCCCAATCGGGCGCCATCATGTAGAACGGGTTCTTCACCGCCTCGGGCCGGGCCAATAACAGGGCGCCCTGACCAAAGTAGTTGAGAGTGAGCGATGGCATGACAATGCTGAACCATGCCAGGCGAATAGGCCGTTTGCCAAAGTGGCCCAGGTCGGCATACAACGCTTCGGCACCTGTGACGCACAGTACCACGGCGCCCAAGATGATGAAGGTCACGCCTGGGTTGTAGTACATGAAGCGCAGCGCGTGGTGCGGACTCATCGCCGCCAAAATTTCCGGGTGATGCACGATGTGCGACACCCCCAGCACGGCAATGGTCAAGAACCACACCACGGTGATGGGTCCAAAGAATTTGCCGATGCCCGCTGTGCCGCGCTTTTGCACCGCAAACAGACCAAACAAAATGAGCAAGGTGAGCGGGATCACGCCCTTGGTGAAGGCGGGAGAAATCACTTCCAGGCCCTCTACCGCGGACAACACCGAAATGGCCGGAGTGATGACGCCATCGCCATAAAACAGCGAAGTACCAAAGATACCCACAGCCAGAAGCCATTTGCGCAGTTCGGGTTTGTCTTTGACGGATTGCGAGGCCAGCGCCAGCATGGCGATCAAGCCGCCCTCCCCGTTGTTGTCGGCACGCAGCACCAGCACCACGTACTTGATCGAGACGATGACGGTCAGCGTCCAGAAGAAGATGGAGAGGATGCCGTAGACGTTGGCGGGAGTGAAGGGGACATGGCCGGAGCCGAAGACCTCTTTGACCGCATAAAGAACACTGGTGCCGATGTCGCCGTAGACAACACCGACGGCGCCGAGAGTGAGCGCCGCGAGCGACGATTTGGATGCAGTCACAAAACCACCCCTTGGGGCCAGCCTGTGGCGGGCGGGGTTCCGTTACAAAGGACTGGCTATTGTGCGCCTGTGCCTGCCTGAAATGGGCTCAAATCCGTGGCTTGCGGCGCCTTTGCGACAAAATGTTGCATTGCAGCAACTTGGCGCAAGCGGGAATGTTTCATTCCACAAATCAGCACTAAAGAAGAATAAATTCTCGAAATATTTGGATAATTTGCGCAATTTGGCATCACTATCCCTCGATCGGGTGTGGATAATTCGCTCCACAATCCGCTTTCAGGCGCGAAAGTCCACCTTCCATGTGTCAACTTCTGGGCATGAGCAGCAACCAGCGTGCGGCCATTACATTCTCATTCACCGGTTTTTCGCAACGGGGCGGAAAAACCGACAGCCATGTGGACGGCTGGGGCATTGCCTTCTATGAAGGTGGGGGCTGCCGCGTGTTCCACGACGACCAGCCCGCCAGCGACTCTGCGCTGGCAAGGTTTGTGCGCGACTACCCCATCAAGTCACGCATCGTCATCTCGCACCTGCGCAAGGCGACGCAAGGGGCGGTCAACCTCGCCAATTGCCATCCGTTTCAGCGCGAATGGCAAGGCCAGACCTGGCTCTTTGCCAACAATGGTGATTTGCAAAACTTCAGCCCCGCGCTGTGTGGCGATTACCTGCCCGTGGGCACAACAGACAGCGAAGTGGCCTTTTGTTACCTGATGCAGACGCTGCGCAAGCGCTTTGCAGGCCGTGGCTCGCGCGTGCCCTGGCAAGAACTGGCACCCGAGATCGCCCGCATCACGGCTGAAATTGCCACCCACGGCAACTTCAACTACTTGCTGACCAATGGGGAGGCCACCTTTGCCCATTGCTCCAGCAAACTCTATTTGCTCAAGCGCCAGCACCCCTTTGCCATGGCCACGCTGAAAGACTGCGACTTGTCCATGAACCTGGGCGCGCTGAACGCCGAAGGCGACCGCATGGCCCTGATCGCTACCGAGCCCCTCACCTGCGAAGCCGCGTGGACTGCTTTCCAGACGGGTGAGACGCAGGTGCTGGTAGACGGCGAATCCGTGTGGCGCCACGTGGAGCCCACGACGCGCCGCTTTGCGCCGCCCGCGAGTTACAACGGGCGGGAATGGGCAGATCAGACGCTTACACCAGTTTGAACGGCAGCTCGCGCAGCGCTTTTCCCGTCAACCGAGCCAACGCGTTGGCGAAGGCCGGGGCCAGCGGTGGCAGACCGGGCTCGCCCATGCCGGTGGGCGGATCAGCACTGGGCACCGTGTGCACGGCAATGGCCGGCATGTCGGTGATACGCGCCACCACGTAGTCGCCAAAGTTGCTCTGCTGCACGACGCCGTCCTTGAGCGTGATGGCCGCTCCGGGCAAGCACATGCCAAGCCCCATCAGGGCCGCGCCCTGAACCTGGGCCTCCACAGTGCGCGGGTTGACGACCAGGTTGCAATGCACCCCTGCCGTCACCTGGTGCAGCACCGGTTGGCCATCCTTCACGGACGCTTCCACCACGTAGGCCACCACCGACTCAAACGACTCGTGCACTGCCACGCCCCAGGCACGTCCTGCTGCCAGGTTTTTTTTGCCGTAGCCGCTTTGGTCCACCGCCAATTGGAGCGCGGCACGGTGGCGCGGGTGTTGGTCGCCAAATAATTTCATGCGGTAGGCCACCGGGTCTTGGGCCGTGTCACGCGCAATTTGGTCGATCAGCGTTTCCATGACAAAGGCGGTGTGGGTACTGCCCACGCTGCGCCACCACAGCACCGGCACGTTTTGCTTGGGGTGGTGCACCGTCAGCCGCATGGGCAGCGGGTAGGGCGCGCGCATCCCTTCCACAGCGGTCACGTCGACGCCGTTCTTGACCATCATGCCCTCGAAAGGGCTGCCGGTCAGGATGGACTGGCCCACGATCACATGGTCCCATGCCAGCACCTTACCGCTATTGTCAAAGCCAATGTGGGCACGATGCAGATGCATGGGACGGTAATACCCACCTTTGATGTCGTCTTCACGGCTCCACAATGTGCGGATGGGAGCTTTCAATCCGACCGTTTGCGCTGCCTTGGCAATGGCACAGGCCTCCACCACATATTCACTGCTGGGAATGGCACGGCGACCAAAACCACCGCCCGCAACTTGCACCCGCACTGCCACTTGCTCGGGCTTGAGGCCCAGAGTGCGCGCGGCAGCCATGCCGTCCAGGCCCGGCATTTGCGAACCGACCCACAGCGTGGCACCTTGCTCGGTCAGCGCCACCGTGCAGTTAAGCGGCTCCATGGGCGCATGGGCGAGGTAGGGGAAAACGAACTCGGCCTCAATCTTCTTGGGGGCCTTGGCCAAGGGCGCCATGTCGGCGTCAAAGTGCTTTGCACCAGGCTGGCTGGCCAACGCACGGTACTGGGCCAGTTGGCGTTCGCTGTCCACCTTCTCGGCGGCGTCCGTGTTCCAGTCGATCTTGAGCGCGTCGCGCGCCACTTTGGCGGGCCAGTAGCCATCAGCGATCACCACCACGCCCTCGGCGCCACGGTCCAGCGGCACACGCAACACCGCCTTCACGCCTTTGACGGCCTTGGCTGCCGTATCGTCCAGTGCACGCAGTTTGGCACCGAACACTGGCGGGCGCGCCACCACTGCAGTGAGTTGGCCGGGAAGGCGCACGTCAATGCCAAAGTCTTGCTGGCCACTGCTCTTGGCGGCAGCGTCGAGCCGCGATGTGGGGCGGCCTATAAGGCGAAATTGTGCAGGGTCTTTGAGCGCGACCTTGGCAGGCACCGGTAACGCCATGGCCGCTGCGGCCAATTCGCCATAGCCCAGGCGCTGGCCCGCAGCACCCAGCACCGCGCCGTCTTGCGTGCGCAGGCTGGCGGCGTCCACACCCCAACGTGTGGCGGCAGCCTGCACCAGCATGGCGCGAGCACGGGCGCCCAGTTCGCGGTACTGCGTAAAGCTGTGCTTGATCGAATTGGATCCACCGGTCAGGTGCATGCCGAACCTTGGGTCGGCATAGGCCGGCTGGTTGGTGCCAAGTTGGCTGCGAACCTTGGACCAATCGGCATCCAACTCCTCGGCCAAGATCATGGGCAAGGCCGTCTGCACACCTTGGCCGAACTCCAGCCGGTTGACTGTGACGGTAATCGTCCCGTCTGCCGCAATGGCCACAAAAGCGCTGGGCTGCTGCCCGGGTTTGAGGGGTTCTGCTGCAGCTTGGCTGCGCGCGGCCAGGGGGTACAGGCCCAGGGCAAAGCCGCTGGCGGCGCCCAGTTTGAGGAAGGCACGGCGGGGCAGCGCAGCAAGGGTCGCGGGATTGTCGTCTCGTGCCAGCAAATTTTGCAGGGCGCGCGGGAGTTCGTGCAGGGCGGGGTTCAACATGATGTTTCTCCTTCAGACCAGAGCGCGTGCGGCGTCGGCCACGGCGGCGCGGATGCGGGCATAGGTACCACAGCGGCACACATTGCCCGCCATGGCGGCGTCGATATCGGCCGCGGCGGGTTGCTGGCCACGCGGCAGCGATTTCAGGAACGCCGTGGCACTCATGACCTGGCCGCTCTGGCAGTAGCCGCACTGGGCAACGTCGTGTTTGACCCACGCATCACGCACGGCACGGCCTACCCGGTCGTCGGCCGTGACGGCCTCGATGGTGGTGACCTGGCGACCCGACACGCTGCTGATGGGGGTGACACAAGAGCGCACGGCCTGGCCGTCCACATGCACGGTGCAGGCGCCACACAGCGCCGCGCCACACCCAAATTTGGTGCCTGTCAGGCCCAGCGTGTCACGCAAAACCCAGAGCACGGGAGTAGAAGGGTCGACATCCAACTGCTGGGTGCGGCCGTTGACTTGCAGGGTGGTCATGGAGGGCTCCTGTTATCAATTCATCAATGAAGCAATCCTGCGGCAACAACCGCAGATTGAACGCAAGTGTCAGCTCGAACAGGCCTTCGGCGCTAACCTGAAACTGCGCGATGCTTGCCCAATCCTCCGAGTTCTCCGCAAAAATGGAGAAGGACCGATACCATCGGACATTCTGTTTTGCCGACAGCCCCTACCATGCCCGACACCACCTACAATCCCGCCGCCGAGGGCCCCCGCGCCGCGATTGCCCGGCGCATCCTTGCGCGTGCGACTGACGGACAGCCGCACCTATCGGCCGAGATTCCGGGCCTGATGCTGATCCGCATGGACCAAGCCCACCTGAACACCTGCAGTGTCTACGAACCCTGTGTCGCCCTCATCGTACAAGGCAGCAAGCGCATCATGCTGGGCGAAGAAACCTTGTTTTATGGCGAAGATCGCTACCTGATTGCAGCGATGGATTTGCCTGTACAGGCGGCAGTGATGCAGGCCAGCGCTGAACGCCCCTACCTGGGCGTAGGGATGCGCCTGGATTGGCGCGAAATCGCATCGCTCATGCTCGAGTCACCGGCACCCACCACGGCGAATGGCCCACTTGACAACCGCGCAATGACCACCGGCGCCCTCACCCTGCCGCTGCTCGAAGCCTTCGACCGGCTGGTGGCGCTGCTGGACCAGCCCGAGCACATTACAGCGCTGGCGCCCTTGGTTAAACGTGAAATCCACTACCGCCTGCTCACCGGTGAAGCCGGTGCGCGCCTGCGCCAGATCGCCACAGTCGACTCACAGAGTCATCAAGTGACGCGCGCTATTGCCAGCCTGAACGCCCGTTTCGATGAACCGCTGCGCGTCGAGACTTTGGCGCGGGAAGCGGGAATGAGCCTCTCAACCTTTCATCATCATTTCAAGATGATGACGGCCATGAGCCCCTTGCAGTACCAAAAGCAGTTGCGTCTGACAGAGGCGCGCCGACTGATGCTGAGCGACGGCATCGAAGCGTCCACTGCGGCCTATCGCGTGGGCTACGAAAGCCCCTCACAGTTCAGCCGCGAATACCGCCGCATGTTCGGCGCCCCGCCGTCCAAAGACATAGCGGACATGCGCTGGTAGCCCACATTTCAATCGTACACCTCGGCGTCCGGGTCGGTAGCCTCCAGCTCATAGCTGGCCGCCAACATGGCCAGGCGCGCGACCACGCCATACATGTAGAAGCGGTTGGGTGCACTGGCGCCGGGCTTCATGCCGGGCTGCGGCAGCATGGCGCTGTCGGCAAAGGCCAAGGGCACAAAGCGTGAGCCAGGTGCGTTGAGGTTCTCGTCCACGCCGCGCTCGGCATGAATGCGGTAGAAGCCGCCCACCACATAGCGGTCCATCATGTAGACCACCGGTTCGGCCACGGCTTCGTTCATGCGCTCGTTGGTCAACACACCCTCCTGGATGATCACGTCGTTAACCACCGGCGCAACGGCCCTCGCGCGCCCCTTGCTGGTCTTGGCCACGTCGGGCACGATGGGCGTGGGCTTGAGGTTGACGAGGTCTTTGACATCGCGCACGGTCATGAAGCCCATGTCGAACGAGCTGTTGTCGGCCTTGAGCACCACAAACGGTTTCTCGTTGATGCCGTATTCCTTGTACTTCTTGCGGATGCGGCCCAGCAAGGCATCCACGTTGTGGGTCAGGCATTCCATGCCGGTGCCCGCGGCAAAATCAACTTCACCACACTTGTTGAATAGGGGGTTGATCAGCCAGGGGTCTATGCCCAGCAGCTTGCCCAGGCGCTTGGCCACTTCTTCGTAGCTCTGGAAATGACGGCTCTTGCGCCGCACGCTCCAGCCCGCATGCAACGGCGGCAGAAGGTATTGCTCGTGAATGTCTTCCAGAATGCCAGGTGTACCTGCGGCCAGGTCGTTGTTGAGCAGGATGGTGCAGGGGTCGAAATTTTTCAGGCCCAGGCGCCGTTTGGTTCGAATGACGGGCTCCAGCGTGATCTGTTCGCCTGTGGGCAAGTCAATGGTGGTGGGGGCCTTGATGTCGGCATCAATCGAGCCAATACGCACATTGAGCCCCGCCATGCGGAAGATGCGCTGCAACTGGGCCAGGTTGCTCAAGTAAAAGCTGTTGCGCCCGTGATTTTCGGGAATGAGCAGCAGGTTTTTGGCTTCGGGGCAGATTTTTTCGATGGCGGCCATGGCCGACTGCACAGCCAGCGGCAACATGCCCGGCGTCAGGTGGTTCCAGCCACCGGGGTACAGGTTGGTGTCCACAGGGGCCAGCTTGAAGCCTGCATTGCGAATATCCACCGAGCTGTAGAACGGCGGCGTGTGCTCCATCCACTCCAGGCGGAACCAGCGCTCAATGGCCGGCATGGAATCGAGCACGCGCTGCTCCAGCTCGTTAATGGGGCCATTCAAAGCCGTGTTGAGGTGCGGAACCATGCAGCGCTTTCCAAAGGTAGGAGGTTAACTATTCTAGTTTTGGTGCGAGTGCCTCTTTTTCAATGCTTTGGGAGCACGAAAAAGGCAAAATGATCTGTCTGGCAATGAAGGACCTCAACGTGAGCGTATTCCAACGGCGGTCATCCCCTTGTGCATTGGCATTGGCATTGGCATTCGCGCTGGCCGGATGTGGTGGTGGCGAGGGCTCCCCGCCCGCCACGGCAAGCCCTGGCATGGCGGCGCCAAGCGCCCATCCGGCCCTGCTGACCTACCTGCACACGCCCCGCGAAGGTCTGTTGGCGCAGTCCGACGACGGCCAAGCCTATGTGGTGCAGCTCAACACCGAGGCTTTTTATGCGCTGCGAGAGGGTGACCTCTTCGAAGTCCGCGTTCCTGGTGTGGGCCCTCTGATAGTGACCGTGCAGCAGCGTGAAACGCACCTGGATGGTCGCATTGTCGTGCTCAGTGGCACGGTGCCAGGATGGGACTTTTCGCTGGTGCGCCTGAGCGCCAGTGGCGATGCCGTCAGCGGTTCGGTGGCATTGGACCGCGCCTCGTGGCAAATCCGTTCTACAGCACAGGGCACGACCCTGCAAAACCAGCGCGCCGCCGGGGGCACCGAATTGCCCTCCCATGCGCCGCAGGCCGCGCGCCAACGCGCTCAAGCCTATGCCCTGCCCGCTGCGCGCTCGCAGCGCGACAAGCCCCAGGCCGCCACAGCCACCCAAATGGCGACCATTCGACTGCAGTTTTTGGGGGACCTCAGTTATCAGGCGCTCATGGGCAGCGAGGCCAGCCAACTGGCCGACTTGGGCAATATCGTGTCCATTGCCAACCAGGCCCTGAGCAACAGCAATGCCTTTGTGCGCTTTGACATGCTGGGTGGGTACACCCGACTCAACACCAATTTTGCCAGCCTCACCAACGACGCGGTGCTGAACCAGCTGCAAGCGGGCACTGGCGCCTTGACGGGCCTGTGGCCCACGTTAATTTCATCGGGTCGCGACGTGACAGTGGCGTTGTCCGCCTTCAACGACGCCAAGGGCTCCACCTGCGGCATCGCGCCGCTGGGGCAATACAACGGCAACCAGTTCTCCAATGCCGTCCCCAGCGGCGTGGCGGTATCTCGCGGGACGCGCTCGTCTGACCGCGGATTTTGCAGTGACGACACCCTTGCGCACGAGCTTGGCCATGTCATGGGTGCAGCCCATGACCGTGCCAACTCTGGCGGAGCGGGCGCCTTCCCCTACAGCTTTGGCTTTGGTATAGAGGGCGTTTTTGGTGACGTGATGAGCTACCTTTCGCCACGCGTTCCCTACTTCTCCACGCCCTTGGTCACCCAATGTGCGGGCCGCGCCTGTGGCACCGTCAACGACGACGCGGTGCGCACCTTTAACAACACTGCGCCAGAAGTGGCAGCCGCAGGCGATGCCGACAACCGCCTGAGCGGTTGGTACCTGGACAACAACGCACAAGGCACAGGCTGGGCCATCGAGGTGGCCAATGGCAAAGCTTTTGTCGCCGCCTTTGTCTACGCCGACAATGGCTCGCCCACCTGGGTGGCGGGCGTGGGCGCGCCTTGCGTTGGCCGCCCTGCCGTGATGTGCGTAGGGCTGGATGAGTTCGCAGGTGGCCAGACCCTGGTGGGTCCACACCGCGAGCATCGCGTCAGCCGCCGTGTGGTGGACGCGGAACTCACCTTCTCCAGCGGCTACCCGGCCACGGTGCAGGTGCGCATGGGCAACGTTGTACGCAACATGGAGCGCTTTGTGTTCAGCACGGATGGCCTCAGCACGGCACCGTCCAGCCCCGGCACCACCGTGCCGGGGTGGTATGTGAACGCGGCGGCCCTGGGCACGGGTGTGTTTGTGGAGCGCCAGAACGACACCATTTTTTCGGCCTACTTTTATTACCGCGATGATGGCTCCCCCACCTGGAGCATCGTGACGGGTCGCAACTGGTTGCCTGACGCTGCCTCAGGTGGACACATCAGCAACCAACTGGGCTTCAAGGGCTTTCGTGGGGGTCAAACGCTGACCGGGCCCTTTCGCAGCAATACCGAGGTGCCGGGCAATGAGGCCGAAACGCTGATGAACGTGGACACCGGCTCCTTCTCGGCGCTCAATGCCCAAGGCACGCGCTCGGGCGAAGTGTGGTCCAAGTTCAGCTTCTGATTTCGCCCTGACCCAGCACCACGTACTTGAGAGACGTCAGCCCCTCAATGCCAACGGGCCCGCGGGCGTGAAATTTATCGGTGCTGATGCCGATTTCAGCCCCCAGGCCAAACTCAAAACCATCGGCAAAGCGCGTGCTGGTGTTGACCATGACGCTGGCCGAATCCACCTCGCGCAAGAAACGCTGGGCGTGCATGTGGTCGCGGGTGAGGATGGCGTCGGTGTGGTGGCTGCTGTAGTGGTTGATGTGGGCAATGGCCTCGTCCAGCCCGGCCACCACCTTGATGCTGATGATGGGGGCGAGGTATTCCTCAAACCAATCTTGCTCGGCGGCGTCCACCAGGTTGGCGCCGGGCACGGCGGCCAGAATAGCGCGGGCCTCAGTATCGCAGCGCATTTCCACGCCCTTGGCGGCATAAATGGCGCCAATTTCTGGCAAAAACTCTGCCGCCACACCACGCGCCACCAGCAAGCCTTCGCTGGCATTGCAGGGACTGTATTTTTGGGTCTTGGCGTTGTCGGCCACAGTGACGGCCATGGCCACATCGCAGGGGTCGTCCACGTACACATGGCAGTTGCCATCCAGGTGCTTGATGACAGGCACCTTGGCATCGCGGCTGATGCGCTCGATCAGGCCCTTGCCACCGCGCGGAATAATCACATCGACATACTGGGGCATGGTGATGAGCTGGCCCACGACCTCACGGTCGGTGGTCTGCACCAATTGCACGCCGTCGGCGGGCAAGCCACTCTCGACCAGCGCCTGCTGCACCAATTTGGCCAAGGCCTTGTTGGAGTCAATGGCCTCGGAGCCGCCACGCAAGATGCAAGCGTTGCCGCTCTTGATGGACAAGCTGGCGGCCTCAATCGTCACGTTGGGGCGGCTCTCAAAAATCATGCCGAACACGCCGATGGGCACGCGCATTTGCCCCACGCGGATGCCGCTGGGCTGCTGCTTCATGCCAATGATTTCGCCGATCACGTCGGCCATGGCGGCCAGTTGCTCGCAACCCTGGGCGCAGGTCTCGAGCACCTTGGGTGTGAGCTTGAGCCGGTCGACCATGGGCGCGGACAAGCCCGCTGCAGTGGCGCGGGCCAGGTCTTTGGCGTTCTCTGTCTGCAGCGGCGCAATGTTGTCGCGCAACAGCCGGGCCAGCGCCCGCAAGGCCGCGTTTTTGGTGGCTGCCGACGCCGACGCCATGAGGGATGAGGCCTGTTTGGCCTGCAAACCCAATGTCTGTGTGTATTCTGAAATGTTCAGCGCGTTCATGCGGGCATTTTCGCACGCGGGGCCGCATTTTGCTGCACTGCGCAATCCCTGCACAGCGCCATCGCCAACCTGTGCAAAGCCTGCCAGGGGTCGCTCGGCCAGTTGGGCACTTTCAGCCCTTTGACAATGCCATCCACCCGGTGCGCATCCTGCAACAGCTGGCCCATTGCCAGAGGCGTCAGCCGCGGCAACACCCGCTCAAACAAGCGCTCTTTGGTGCCCCACACGCGGTTCTCGCGCAGCGCCATGGGCAGGGGGCGGCCTGCGGCCATGGCATCTTTCACCCGCTTGAGGGCGCGGATGTCTTCGGCCAGTGTGTAGTGCACCAGCACAGCGGCTTCGCCCTCGGCCTGCAGGCCGTCGAGCATGCGCTGTACGCGAGCCATCTGGCCACCCAGCACGGCTTCGGCCAGCTTGAAGACGTCATAGCGCGCCACGTTCGACACGGCACTTTCCACCTGTTCCAAAGTCAACTCACCCTGTGGAAACAACAAAGCCAACTTTTGCACTTCCTGGTGCGCTGCCAGCAAATTGCCCTCCACCCGGTCGGCAAAAAACTGCAGGGTGCGCTGGCCTTCTTCGCCGCTCACCACCCGCTGGCCCTGCTGTTGCAGTCGCTGGGCAATCCATTGCGGCAGGGCACTTCGCTCCACGGGCTCTACCTGCACCGTCACGCCAGAATTCTCGAGCGCGCCAAACCAGGCGCCGGTCTTGGTCATCTTGTCCAGGCGCGGCAATAGCACCAGCAACAAGGTGCTGTCGTTGCCCTGCGCGCTTTGGGCCAGCTGCTGCAAGGCAGCGCTGCCTTCCTTGCCGGGCTTGCCCGAGGGGATGCGGATTTCAACAATCTGCTTGTCGGCAAACAGGCTCAATGAACCACTGGCCGCCAGCACCTCGCTCCAGTCGAAATGCGCACCCGCCACGGTGTGCACCGTGCGCTCGGTATAGCCCTGGGTGCGCGCCGTGGCACGGATGGCGTCGGCGGCTTCCTGCACCAGCAAGGCCTCGTCGCCGTGCAGGGTGTAGAGCGAGCGCAAGCCCTTTTGCAGGTGGTTGTGAATTTGGGCGGCGGCAAGTTGCATGGCTGCAGTTTACGAAACCCGGTAGCTCTCCAGGTGAATGCTGGTTTCGGTGTGGCTGATGCCCTTGATCAACCGCACCCGCTCCATCACCTTGGACAGCTCTTGCAGGTTTTGCGCGCGCAACTCGGCCAACAAGTCCCAGCGGCCATTGGTGTCATGCAGGATGGCCACGCCGGGCTCGCCCAGCAGGCTGGAAATGACAGCGCGGGTCTGGTTGCCCTCCACCGCCACACCCATCCAGGCCTTGATCTCGTTGGGCTGGGCGTCGGGGCGCAGCCGCACGGTGTAGCCCACGATGACGCCGCCATCTTCAAGCCGCCGAATGCGGTTGGTGACCGTGCCACGCGACACACGCAGTTTGCTGGCCAATGCGGCCACGGTCAGCCTAGCGTCCTGGCGCAGCAGGGACAGCAATTGGCGGTCAACTTCATCCATTTAGTCATTTTATGCTGTCGTTTTGATAGAAATTTAATCAAAACAGCATGTTTTTGAGACTATGAATTGCCCCGTCGGCGAATCACACTGGAAAGACAAAACACCTCACCGGAAGACCGTCATGCGCAATGCCACACTTTTCATCAATCCCACTGACGTGGCATACATCGTCGCCCACCATGGCTTGCCCCAGTGCTTGCACGCACTGGCGGACACGCTGCAAGCGGATTTTCTGCGCTGGCCCGAGTTCGACAAGTCAGCCCGCGTGCCCTGCTATTCGCCCGGCGGTGTGATCGAGCTCATGCCCATCGCCGACGCGCAAACCTACACCTTCAAGTACGTCAACGGCCATCCCCAGAACACCGCTCACGGCCTGCCCACCGTCATGGCCTTTGGCCTGCTGGCCGATGTCAATACTGGCCGGCCGCTGTTGATCAGCGAACTGACACTGACCACCGCCCTGCGCACCGCCGCCACTTCAGCCATGGCCGCCAAGGCCCTGGCCCGGCCCGACAGCCGCGTGATGGCGCTGATTGGCAACGGCGCGCAATCTGAATTCCAGGCACTGGCGTTTCACCACCTGTTGGGCATCCGGGAAGTTCGCATGTTCGATACCGACGCCCACGCCACGGCCAAGCTGATGCGCAACCTGCGCCACAACCCCGATGCGGCGGGCCTGACACTCACGCCCTGCGACAGCACGGCAGCGGCCGTGCGCGGCGCCGACATCGTGACCACGGTCACAGCCGACAAAACCAACGCCACCATCATCACGCCCGACATGCTGGCGCCCGGCATGCACCTCAATGCTGTGGGCGGCGACTGCCCTGGCAAGACCGAACTGCACGCCGACGTGCTGCGCCACACCCAGGTGTTTGTCGAGTTCGAACCCCAAACACGGGTGGAAGGTGAGTTGCAACAAATGCCCGCCGACTTTTTCGTCACCGCGCTGTGGCAGGTGCTAACAGGCCAGGTGAAAGGCCGCGACAATTCCGAACAGATCACGCTGTTCGATTCGGTGGGGTTTGCACTGGAAGACTTTTCGGCCTTGCGCTGGTTGTACGCTGAGGCGCAAGCGTTGGGCCTGGGCCAAGCCATCGCGCTGGTGCCAGAGCAGGACGATCCCAAAGACCTGTACCGGCTGGTACGTCCCCAGAGTGTCAGTGCCCGAAGATTTCACTTTGAACAGGTCGCGGCATGAATCAAAGCCATTCGCCGCAGGCACCGCTGGCCAGCCTCAACCCCGGCAACGCCACCGAAGCCAACGCCATAGCCCAGCGCGCCCATGCCGAAGTGAGCAACATGGCGCAAAAGCTGAAAGACGCAGGCGGCCATGTGGCACTGGAGAGCTTTTGCACCCACTTCAACTTCGAGCCCATGGCCTGCCTGGACATGATCGGCGACGCGCGCCGTCGCGCCGAAGTGCGCGAGCCGCTGACCCAAGGTGGGCGCACGCTGGTCAGCCTAAGCGCCGCGCAAATTGCCAACTTTGTGGGCAATGCCATGGAGTTGCAGGGCCGCGATGGGCGCGTGCTGGCGCTGTCGCGCCGGGCATTGCTGGTCCTCACGCCACACACACCGGCGTACAGTTGAACTCCGCATGACTGAAAAGCACACCCTCACCACCGCCAGCCTGATTGGCGCCCCCACCGACATCGGCGCCGGCACGCGCGGCGCCGGCATGGGGCCGGATGCCCTGCGCGTGGCAGGCCTTGGCTCGGCCATTGCGCAGTTTGGCCTCGCAGTGCACGACCACGGCAACCTGCAAGGGCCACCCAACCCCTGGTGCGCAGCGGTGGACGGATTCAGACACCTGCCCGAGGTGGTGGCCTGGAACACCCTGGTGCACGAGGCTGTGTACGGCGCGCTGCAGGACCGGCATGTGCCCGTGCTGATGGGCGGGGACCACTGCCTGGCCATCGGCTCCATCAGCGCGGTGGCGCGCCATTGCCGGAGCACGGGCAAAAAGCTGCGCGTGCTGTGGCTGGATGCCCATGCCGACTTCAACACCGCCACGCTGACCCCCAGTGGCAATGTGCACGGCATGCCCGTGGCCTGCCTTTGCGGCCAGGGGCCGGACGAACTGACCGGCATTGGCGGCCACAAACCTGCGCTGAACCCCAAGCAGATCCGGCAGATTGGCATCCGCAGCGTCGATGCGGGCGAGAAGCGCCTGGTGCGCGAGATGGGCATTGAGGTGTTTGACATGCGCTACATCGACGAGATGGGCATGCGCCACACCATGGAGCTGGCCCTGGCCCTGGTGGACGCCAACACCCATCTGCATGTGAGTCTGGATGTGGATTTTCTCGACCCCGACATCGCCCCCGGCGTGGGCACCACAGTGCGCGGCGGCCCCACCTACCGCGAGGCGCAGCTGTGCATGGAGATGATTGCCGATACCGGGCGCATGGCGTCGCTCGACATCATGGAATTGAACCCGGCGCTGGATGTGCGCAACCAGACGGCGGAGCTGACGGTTGACCTGGTGGAGAGTCTGTTTGGCAAAAGCACGCTGATGCGGCACCGGGCCGGGCCCAGCGCCTGATACTGGCTAGAGCGTTTTGACAGCCGCCAACCGTCGCATGAGCTGTTGCACGATGTCAGTCTGCATATTGCGGTAAAGCAGCGCCTCTTCGGCCTCTTTGGCCAGCACCGCCGTTTCGCTGAAACTGATGTCGCGTTGCTGCAGAAGTTCGGTGGGCTCGATCAAGGCCTTGCCGTCGCGGCCACGCAGGCGGAACGTCAAACGAATGCGCAGTTGCAATTCGCGCACCTGGCCCGACGCATTGAGACTGGCCACCACGCGTTCGCGCTGTTCGCGCGTCACATCCAGCACCACTTGGGCCGTCGCAGCCTGCGCCGAATCCATCACCTTGACCTTGCTGCCACTGGCCATGGTGCGCCGCAACTCGAGGCCCAGGGTAGAGCCGTCACCCGACACCACTGCGATGCTGTCAAAGGCAAATTCGGGCGCCTGGCGCAGTTGGAACCCGCAGGCCGACAGTGCCGCAGGCGCACCCAGTGCCAACAACCAACGTCGACGGGTCAGACCCTTGAGAGTGTGGACTCGCTGCATGCGGTTCACACCACCACGTTGACCAGGCGGCCTGGCACCACGATCACTTTTTTAGGTGCCGCGCCCTCTGCCAGTTTGACAAACACCTCGCACTGCAGCGCCGCGGCCTCGATGGTGGCCTTGTCGGCGTCGGCCGCCACGCGAATGGACCCGCGCAGCTTGCCGTTGATCTGCAGCATGAGTTCGATCTCGTCCTGTTGCAAGGCAGCGTCATCCACCACAGGCCAAGGTGCATCGAGCACGTCGCCCAAGTTTGCGCTATAGCCCAGCGCCTGCCAAACCTCATGTGCCAAGTGCGGCGCCACCGGGTAGAGCACGCGCAACAAGATGCCCAGGCCCTCGGCCACGGCCGCCTTGTCGCCCTGAGAGCCATCGGGCTTGAAGCCCTCCAGGGCATTGAGCAACTTCATGGCGCCCGACACCACGGTGTTGTACTGCATGCGCTGGTAGTCGTAGTCCACCTGTTTGAGCACGCTGTGGACTTCCAGGCGCAGCGCCTTCGCATTTTTGCCAAACTCGACCTTGCCGCCAGTCCACGCATTGGCCACGGGGCCACTCGCATCGGCCGCCAACTTGACTCCAAAGTTCCACACCCGACGCAGGAAGCGATAGCTGCCCTCCACTGCCGCGTCGTTCCACTCCAGTGACGCCTCTGGCGGCGCCGTGAACATGGTGTAGAGGCGCGCGGTGTCTGCGCCGTACTTGTCGATCAGGTCTTGTGGGTCCACGCCATTGCGCTCGGACTTGCCCATCTTGCCCACGCCACCGTATTCGAGCGTACCGCCTTCTGCGTGCGTGCCGCCCACGATGTGGCCTTGCGCATCCAGCACAGGTGCCACTTCGGAAGGCGGGTAGTAGTGCTTGCCGCCCTTCTCATCGCGACGGAAGTAAATCTGGTTGAGCACCATGCCCTGGGTCATGAGTTTGATGAAGGGTTCATCAAATTTCACCAGTCCCATGTCGCGCATCACCTTGGTCCAAAAGCGTGCATAAAGCAGGTGCAACACCGCGTGCTCGATGCCGCCGATGTACTGGTCCATGGGCATCCAGTAGTCGGCGCCTTCGGCCACCATGGCCTGGTCGTTCTTGGGGTCGCAGTAGCGCATGAAGTACCACGAACTGTCCACAAAGGTGTCCATGGTGTCGGTTTCACGGCGGGCCGGTTTGCCACACACCGGGCAAACCACGCCGGCA
>ERZ795056.3211-NODE-3211-length-17688-cov-9.835366_pt1 | contig 17688 bp, 16 predicted proteins | sample MGYA00375140_ERZ795056 | MGnify/ENA primary metagenome ERZ795056 (study PRJEB30185, sample SAMN05720227) | activated sludge metagenome | isolation source: Anaerobic digester | place: USA | collected 2015-03-09 ... | reverse complement strand
ATCGACGTTCCCTTCAAAACGAACGCATGACACCGAAGAACTCGTTCCCTGCTGCTCTCAAACAAGTCAGAAAAGCCCGTGGCCTGAGCCAGGAATCGTTTTCTGACGTATCGAGCCGCACATACTTGAGTTCGCTGGAACGCGGCTTGAAGAGCCCGACTCTGAACAAGGTTGCCGAGCTGTGCGAGGTTCTGGAGGTGCATCCACTCACGTTGATGACATTGGCCTATGTCGGCGACGGCAAGGGTGTGGACAAGTTGTTCGAGCGCGTGCAGCGCGAACTGGCAGGCATTCAAGTCGAGCAGGAGAAGTAAAGGCGCTGCCCAGCGGCAGCGCCTGCGCTAGTGTGCTACGTCACGATGCGTCCCGCCAACCGGGCCTCACGTGCATACGCACTAAGCACCTTCGAGGCCGTGAAGTGCAGATCCAGCTCCACCGGAAGGCCCAGCCGTCCCCGTACGCTCATCAGTTCGGCCAGACTCACACAGCCCAGCTCAGGAAAACCGAGACCCAAATCGCACAGTCCGAACATATTGTCTTCATCATCAGGATCAATCTCGGTCAGCAGCCAGGTCGCACCCGCATCAGGCGTGAACAGCTTGACCACTGGCGGTGGGTCAAAGCCCTCGTCTGTGAGGGATTGTCGGCCGTTGGCCAGCAACTGCGCACGTAGTTCGTCGGAAATAAGGTTCATGATCGCAACTCCTTGAAATGGACGCTCCCGATCGGAGCGCTGCGATTCAGGCGTACGCGCATAGCGCGGCCGTCACACCCCCGACTCGGTCGGTGCGGGCTGGGGGTTGACGGTTGTGCGGCGTGCGCCAAGCTGCGCTGCTTGTCCGATTGGGATGCGGCCAGGTTGGACAGGAGTGGCGTCGTCATGTGCGTATTCCGAGCGAACAACATGCTGAAGCCCGTGCTGCAGAAGATGCGTCCTAGCAGCAGATCACTTTTCGCTTTCAAATAGAAAGAGGCCGTTTGCGACTCAAAGCAGTCGCTCAACCTATCTCACCGGTTTACCCGAGAACAGACGGCACTCTGGTGAGCGGCATCCACCTACCGGGGGGATTCGGGGAGCAACGCATTCTGTTACACTTGGTCAGATGGACATAGCGGTAGCTCCGACAGCCACCTATCGAATCCTGAGCTTAGATGGCGGTGGTGCCAAGGGCTTCTACACGCTGGGCGTGCTGAACCAGCTCGAAGCGTTGCTGGGAAAGAAGCCACTCAGCACGCAGTTTGACCTGATCTTCGGCACCAGTACGGGGGCGATCATCGCGTCGCTGCTCGCCCTTGGGAAGACGGTCGCTGAGATTTACGACCTTTACAAGGCGCACGTACCGAACCTCATGGCGTTGAGCGGCAGCTGTGCCCGATCCGCTGCCCTCGAAGAGCTGGCGGCTGAGGTCTACAAAGACGTGAAGTTCGATGCGATGAAGACCGGCATAGGCATCGTCACAGCACGCTGGCTCGAGGAAAAGCCGATGATCTTCAAAGCCAGCGTGAACCAAGCGCATGGTATGAAGGCGACTTTCCAGCCAGGATTCGGATGCACGGTAGCCGATGCAGTTGTGGCCTCGTGCTCGGCGTACCCGATCTTCAATCGCAAGATTGTGACTATCGCGGATGGCAGCCAGGTCGAGCTACTAGATGGCGGGTATTGCGCGAACAATCCCACCCTGTACGCAATCGCTGATGCAGTGATGGCGCTCAAGATGGAACACGGCCAGTTACGCGTTGTAAGCATCGGCGTCGGGAACTACCCCGAGCCGCCGAAGTATTGGCACAAGTGGGTGATCTCCAAGTTCTTCCTCGTTCGCCTGCTGCACAAGACGTTGGGCATTAACACGCATTCGATGGAGACGCTTGCGACCGTGCTTTTCAAGGATGTGCCGATGGTACGCATCAATGACACATACAGTACACCCGACATGGCTGCTGACCTGATGGAACACAACCTGAAGAAGCTAAACATCCTCTACCAGCGCGGCGGCGAGTCGTTCGGTAAACATGAGGCTGAGCTGAAGAGACTACTGGTATAGGGAACCCGAGCGTGGCAATTCCGGAAGCTGATCTAACTGCGATGGCCACCATCGGTGCACAGACAACATCGAAGGACACCTACGCTACGGTGAAGCTAGCCCTTCAAGCAAATGACACGGGGTACGCGACGAAAAGCTACAAGGTATTCTTGCAGGGCTCGTACGGGAACGACACGAACATCCGCAAGGAAAGCGACGTGGATGTGGTCATCCGCCTCGACTCAATCTTCACCTACGACCTGATGAGTCTGCCACCCGAACAGAAGCAGGCATTTGCAGAAGCTCACGGCGCTGCAACATACACGCACACACATTTCCGCGAGGACGTACTGACGGCGCTCTATGCCCGCTTCGGAGCGCACGTCAACCCGGGGACGAAGGCGATCATGATCGACCCTTTCCACAACCGTCGCAAGGCAGATGTGCTGATCGCCACGCAGCATCGGAAGTACAGCCGATACATGTCCGCCGCTGACGAGTCTTTCGTCAAGGGGATCAGCTTTCACAAGTCGGATGGCACACGAGTAGCGAACTATCCGAAGCAGCACCGCGAAAACATGGTTGCCAAGAACCAAGCCACGAACGAATGGTTCAAGCACATCGTTCGCATTTTCAAGAATGCCCGACAGAAGCTCATCGAGCAAAGGGTGATCGAAGCGGGAGTTGCGCCCTCGTACTACCTTGAAGGCCTGCTCTACAACGTCCCTGTGGATCAGTTCGGGACCAGTTACGACGACTCAATGGTGAAGTGCATCAACTGGCTGTTCGCGGCGGACAGGTCGAAGTTCGTTTGTGCAAACGAGCAATACAAACTACTGGATGGCAACACGGATGTCACCTGGAACACCAAGAATTGCGATGCGTACCTGAACGGGTTGGTGGGGTTGTGGAAGGGTTGGTGATTTAGTGATTGGCTCAAGAACACCCTGTGTGTACACGTAGCGGCCAGAGCGTGCGGGCGTTGCCATGTCGGTCGGGCCGGTTCTTCGCCCGGAGCGCGTCGGCGGATGCAGCTTCATCATGCGGGAGCTTGAACCGGACCGCCACGGACACCCGCTAACGGTCGACACCAGCGGCGGCACTGGTCAACCAAAACGTTTACCCCGCAGCGATACGGAAATGATCCGAAAGCGGAAATGCGTTTACGAAGGAGGAATCACTTTGAGAAGACACACCATCGACCTATTCATGTGGGGATATCAGCCACACTACCGCAGTGCTATGCAGTATCTTGCTCGAAGTGTTCTGAAAGAACTTGGAGCGGGGACGGATGTCGACGCATGCGTGGTGGTGGTTGGCGCCCGTCGGCCAGGGAGTAGCAATCTGAACCCAGTCTGCGTCGAGCCGGAAGATGGAAGATGGCCGCTTTCAGTATTTGACGACCTGCTGCAGTCCATCGAATCCATTTATCTCGACCATCCGTCGCAGACGATGTTCTACGGCGATGAGGCAAGCATGCGGGAAAAGCCGGAGATGATGCGCCGCGACTCCGTATCTACGGCAGTGGCGCGCGCTCTCGAAGGCTTCGACGCAGAAAATGGTCTGAGATCCTTCTGCGGCGAGGCGTACGTAGTCGATGATTACTATGTCACGCCGGTCGTTCAGGTTTCTGAGGCGCTCTTCCAGACTTTTCCTCCTTTGGAAGCCCGGCCTCCCACACATTGGCAAGGGGGGAATGGCTATCGCAGCTTGATTCACGCGGCTCTTGCGGCGGTCCTCGATGAGGCCAGCCAGGAACTTCTTCGTCCCGAGCCGGGACGATCGGTGCGCAGCAAGATGAGAAGTGCCGAGGAGCTGATTCGGATTGCAGCGCGGAACTTCATGCACACGCCCGGGATTGCGGTCGCCGATCGATACACCTATGCAGACCTCTTCGACCGATTCAACCTCATCTCTTCGCTGCTATATGAAGGTACCCAAGGGGTCGGCCACATCGTCCTGGCCAATCCGAGCAACGCTTCGATCGAGTACGTGATTCGATTTCAAGAACCAGTCCCATTTCGAGAGCCTCGGTGGGCCAGAAAAGTTCTCCAGATGGCCGCTGCTGATGTCGCGCTCATAGCCGACAGCGAGCAGATCTACGGGTTAGGCCGATTGGATCCAACACATGATCATAGATTGCAGGATGCCTTCACGATCGACTTTCTTGACCACTACCACTGGGAGTTAAGTTGCGGATCCCAAGTACTACTGCGCAGCCACTATGGGGTTCCCCAGCTCCCGTTCGAAGTCATTGAGATGGACCTATTCACGAGCAACTACGCACGTTTGTTCCCTCAGTCCTCGCCGCCGGAGCAATCCCACATCTGGGACCTCTTCAATGTAGTCATCCGTCAGAATCGTGGAAGCATGATCATCGTGGCTGAGGATGCAGCCAGTGAAGCCCGGCGCTTGGCCCAACAGGGCACTGGCATCGAGCCGGTTAGGCTCACGGAACAGTTGCTGCGCCGCGTGAGCGGGATAGACGGCACCATCATCCTTGATCCAACTGGAAAGTGTCATGCGATCGGCGTGATCCTTGACGGCGCCGCCAACGATGAATGCACGCCATCTCGAGGATCGCGGTTTAACTCGGCAGTGCGCTATGTCCATTCGGCTAGCGCTAAGAGACTTGCAATTGTTGTTTCCGATGACCGCACCGTGGACATCTTCCCGCTGCTTCGACCGCGCATCAGCCGCGCGTCGCTCGAGCGCAATATCGCTGAGTTCGAGGTAACGACGCTGGACAACTATCACAAGGCAAGAAGCTGGCTCGATTCCCATAGGTTTTACTTGGATGCGTTGCAGTGCACCCGGGTCAACGCGGCACTGGATCGCCTCGGGGCATTGCCAAGAGACGTTGGTGAGATATACATCTCGACAAACCCGTTCCAGGTAGATCGGGAATGGGACGACTCTTATCTCACCGACTAGGGGGCGAGCACTGAAAGCGTACGGCTCTTGGATGGTAGCAGCCCGTGATTGCGACTGCCGAACATCGGCATCGACAGGTCGGGCGATGACGTAGCCGCTGTACAGGCCGATCAGGCACCGCCTGTTCGGCGGACTCGCAGGGGCGCCAAGCACCGCGCGGCGGGGACGGGCTTATAGCCGGTCCCCTGGAGGGCAAGCGAAGCGCGCAGGCGTCAGGGATGGAAGCCCAAAGGGGCGAGACGCCATCGGTGGCTCGATGCACAGCACGACAGCGCGACCCGGCTTGCCGGGGGACGCACAGAAATCCGTGGAATCTGCAATGCGTCTTTGTTCAAAGCTGCAGAAGCACGAAACCACCTTCACGCATCTGCGTAAACCCACAGAACCGTACATTCGTAAAAGCGGCTCTGTGTCCATGCACGAATCCGGATTTACTGATCTGAGCCAATCCGTACACCCGCAAACCCGTCAATCAACAAAACAGGGCAACCGTAAAAAAGCCCGCAACAGACGCGGGCCACTCACTTACCGGGGTTCATAAAACGCCCCGCCGCAGGGCGGGGCGTCAGGGCGACGTTCAGTCGCCCTTGCTGCGCGACCAGATCAGGTTGTGCGTGCCGTCCTCGGCTTCAACCAGCCGGGCGTAGATGGTCGCCGGGAACGACGGATCATCCAGGGTCGCCGACAGGTAAGGCCGGTCCGCCTTGCTGACTTTCTTCCACGCCGCACCGATCTCAAAAGTGCCTGCGACGATGCGGTAGTCCGGGGCGTTGTCGCTCTCCTTGGTGTTGGGAACGAATTTGACCTTGACGTTGAGCGTCAGGGTGCGAACACTGCCGGTGAAGCTGTCGCCTTGTGCGGTGAAGTTGCCGATGTTTGACATGATGAAGTCCTTTAGAAGTTAACCAGGTCGCAACCATTGCGGCCTTGGCGTGATCCGATGGGTGCGGGTCCGGGCGCGCTGCACCGCAGAGCAAAGCGATGAGGCCGCAACACAGTGAAGGACCGGTAGGCACAAAGAATTTGTTTCGCGAGGAAGGCGCGCAGCGACGGGGAAATTGTTTGGGCCGAACGGTTGCAGCGAACAAGCCCGAGGCGAAGCCGTGCCCGTGCCAGGATTCACGACAAATACAAGGCCGCTGTGGGTGCGATCCTGACCCTAAAGGACGCATGGCCCAGGCATCACCACCGTGAAGACGTATCCCGGCACGTACCCAGCCGCAGTCCAGGTCAGTTCCACAGCAGCAAGGATGAATGCCCCACCGCATCGGTGCTGGCTTGATCGGTCTCGGCGTGGTCCGTTTGGACATGGTGGACGGCCCGTCGGTGAGCCATCGTCATTCATGGCGACCTGCCCGCCAGCAGAGAAGACTGTGCGACATTGCACAACCTGGTACAGCAAAGGCGATTCCACTCTGATGCCCCGCCTTGCGGCGGGGCATGTTCAGGAAGTTTAGGGCTCCCGGCTGCTGGAAGTCAAAGCACGCGCGGCACACCTGCCGCGCGCGGCGCCCACAAAATCCCCGGCAGGGCTGACTACAAGCGCCCCAACTTTCGCAGCAATCCGAGACTCCATCAAAGCCCGCTGCACAGCCACCAGTGTGACGGAACTCTCGCAAACGACTTCGTGGTGATCGGACGCCTGAACGCAAAACGTCGCACTTCGCGCTCCCAACCGTTCAACCCACCCTCTCAGTTTCAGCGTCGATCCCGGCGAGATCGGCCCCTTATGCTCAAGCTGGATAGTCCGGCCCACCACGACTTCCAATTCAGCATCTACATGCCGCTGCATCTCGCGGATGCAAATCGATTCAACAACGGCAACCAGGTAGCCGGTGGCCATGCATTCGATCAGTTTGGATGCGTAATCGCTTCCATGCGGAAGCCGGGCAAACAAGGCCCGTGCCGTCTGCTCAGGCGGCACGCTGTAGGTTTCTTCAAAGAATATTTCGCTGACGCCTTGATGGTTCATGGGAATTTGGGGAAAGGTTGTCGAAGGTGATCCGTTCCGGTAAATCCGCAAAACACGTGATCACCGAAACAACTTTCGATCCTCGCGCGATGGCATCGCGCGACCAATCCATCAGGGCGTGCCACAGCGTAGCTGGCACTCTAACTACGCGCAGCGAGCCCAACGCCGTGCAGGCAGTCGCAGGGCGACGGGAGTCCGGCTTTCTCTGCCTTCTGCAGGGCGCGCAGCACCGTGCAGGGACTCGGGGGATAAGCCAGGCGGCAAAGGGGTGTCAAGTCTGGCGGGGACGTGGTTGGTCCCGCACGGGAGCGTTCTGGCCACGTCTGGCTTGACGTCCCTTTTTGAGCACCGGCCTTGCGCCGCCAGGCACCCTACTCTCCTCACGGAGAGTCTGTCACCCGCCGCAAAACCCCGGCCAAGGCCGGGGCATCATGCTTATGCCACTGCGCGCATGCCCTCGCAGTCCTCCACCTGGGCATCGTCGCCGGTTTCACCGCCAGTCGCCGTCTCCGATACGGTCTGCACTTCGGCCACCACCGACGCTTTCTGGAACATCACCGGCATCCACCCCGTGCCCGCTGCCAGCCGTTCCGCCTCACTCGCAATCTCGGCCTTCTTGAGCTTGGCCAGTCGGCTGACCTGCTCCGGCGCGAACACCTGCACCGCTTCCAGTGCCTTGGCCTTGGAGACGTGCGCGAAGTAACCCACCGCTGTTGGTGTCCACCAGTCGTGCATATCCAGTTCCACCGCCTGCGCCAGCAAGACAGCGGGCGTATCGCCTTCCCGCGTGGTCACAGCGCCAACCGTTGAAGCGACACACACCGCCAACAGCGACAGCAATTCCTGTTGCGGAAATGCCAGCAATTCGGAAAACAACGCGTCCGGGTCTTTGGGCAGGCGGTCTGTCCACGCCTGCCTGACTTCGGCCATGCCGATGGCAGCGGGCGACTCAGCGATATCCGGCGCATGCAATCCGAGTCCATCCTGCAGCGAAGCACTGATATTGACTGGCGACCCCTCCAGGAGGTAGACATCGCCAACCACACGCAATGCCAGCCTATGCACCACAGCCACCAGTGCAATCTGCGGATGCCGCGCCACTTCTGCCTGCAAGGCTACCGTGCGATGCGCACTCAGCCGCTTCGCCAGCTTCTCCGAAATGCCGAGCTTGGCTGGTTCGGCAGCACCCGCATCCGGGCCATTACCATTACCCGCCGTACCGGATTCCTGCTGTTCCTGCGTTCTCAGTGCCTTGGCCTGCTCTTCCCGCAGCAACCCACGATGCACCACGACTGCACCCGCATGATCGACCGACACCACCGCCCCGGCCAGCGTCAGCACGGCGGGTGGGTACTCGATCAACCCGCGCTCGATGGTTTCCAGTTCGTTGCCCAGCTCGTCCATCTCGGTGTGCAGCGCCTGGGCCTGCTCGTCCGTCATGTCTTCGTTCTCATCATCGACACGGTCTTGCAGCTTGGCTTGCTGTGCTTCCAGCTTGACAATGCGCTTGGCTTCGAGCTTGTTAGGTTCGCGGCGCGTGCTGCGCGTCCGCTGAAACTGGTACAGATCGGCCGACGTGGCACGCGGGGCGGCATCCACCCACGCCCAGCCCTCGGCCTGTACCTGCTCGACCATTGAGGCGAGCTTGTCTCGTGCCAGTGACTCCAGCAGCGCACCATCCGTCAGAAAAATGCCGTTCCTCTCATCCGCGAACAGGTCGCGGCGAATGCCGCCGCCTGCCTGCTTGTAGGCCTCCTGTCCCACGAAGCGTGCCACCGCATCGCGGCTGGCATCGATCTCTTCGCTGGTCAGGTGGTCGCGCAGCGCTTCCGGGCTGCGTTGCCACTGCGGCGAGTCGTAGAACGCCGCTTCCTGGGCGGCGTGGTCGTCCGTGATGGCCAGCGCCATCAACTGCTCCAGTGTCACGGTCTGCGTCTCGAAGTCCGCCAACAGTCGGGGCGAGACATTGGCAAGCTTCAAGCGCCGCTGCACCACCAAGGGTGTTACGCCAAAGTCAGCGGCAATGTCCTCCACGGGTCGCCCCTCGGCGGAAAGGTCTTTCCATGCGAACAGTTCCTCAATGGGCGACATGGCCTCGCGTTGTACGTTCTCGGTCAGACTGACGGTGCGCGCCGCATCGTCAGGCACCAGCAGGCAATGCACCGCATGGTCTTTTGCCAACTTGCGGCGTTTGACCAGCAGTTTCAACGCTGCCAGCCGCCGCCGACCTGCGACGACTTCGTAATGTTCGCCATCGGGTGCAGCCACCACAGTGAGGTTTTGCAGCAAGCCGACGCGCGCGATGCTTGACGCGAGCTCAGGTATCGACGCGCCGCCGCTCTTGCGCACGTTGCGACTCGATGGCCGCAGCCTCGATAACGGAATCAGCAGCAGCTCCTGCGAAGCTGCAACGGCGGCAGCGCCGCCTATGGCAATCGCTGCGGCTGCGGCGATGGCAGTGGTTTCTTGAAGGGTAGCGGTATTCATGGTGATGGCTCCTGTCCCAGTGGGACGTTAAAAGAGAAGAAAAAGAAAACTGAAAAGGAATGAAAAAATTCGGTGTCGATTCACGTTCTGTCTGTTTGCATGCACGGCCCTCCTGTTGTTTCCAAAACTGACCGGATTCCAAGATTCGGAGCCCGGTGTGGGCTTTGGTGGGTTCGGCGCAGTGACCTGGGCTGGTCGCCGTTGTTGCCGCCGTCTTTCCTGAGTTCATCGCCCGCGAACAACCGGGCCGGCGGGGACTGGCTGTCAAGGAAACACGCGCAGGGTGGGTGCGGCCCGCAGCCGCAGGCGAGGACACGGCCCTGCGCGCCTTGACGGCCAGGCCCCGGCGGCTACGGTCGCGGGATCAGCGATGAAGGAGAGGAAAGACGGATGACCGGCCTACGACAGATCCAATGAGCACTTGCGCGCCGGACCCACGCCGCGCGGCGAGCGCCCCTGCGTGTGCCTGCCAACAGGGGCACGCCTAGCTGGAGGTGGGCCAAGCGCATCGCGCGGCATGCGCATGAAGAACTGGCCGATCAGGCAACGCCTGTTCGGCTGCATTGCAGGGGCGCCAAACGGAGTGCGGCGGGGATGGGCTGACCAGCCGATCCCCTGGAGGCAAGCGCAACGCGCAGTTCCGCAGGGCCGGAGGAATCGACATCAGGCGAAAAAAAGCACCGCCCCCCGTAGTCAGCGGGAACGGCGCACTGGATGCTTACATCAAGCGATCAATCTGACGCCGGTGCCACCATCGTCTGAAGCTGCTCAATCACGCCAGGTTCGACAAAGACGCAGGCTTGATCGGCTGCGATCGGTACGTTGAACACGGTAGGGAACACGTCGCGTTTCAGGTGAGCCAGTCGGCCTGTTCGATAAGCTTGTTCCGGCTTCAAACGATCAGTGCCTGAAGCCTTGCCACTGCGCTGTGGGTCACATTCGACCAGCGCGACAAAGCCGTCATCGGACAGCTTCTGGTGTTCGGCGCACAGACCCCAGCCTGTCGTCGTGTGGCGCTGCAGACTCGCTCGCAGGCGCTTGTCGAGCAGAATGCTGCCGGTGTCATAGGCGATGCCGCAGACCAGGCAGGCGTGTTGTTCTAGCGAAACGTGCGATTTGTCGTTCATGGTTGCTCTCCGGTTACTCGGGCGGAATTGCCCGGAACCGACGCCAGCACGGCGCAGCGCAAGCAGTCAGGGGTCGCAGACGGCCACGGGCCGCAAGCGCCAGAGGCGCGTAGCCCTTGACGGCGAGCACGCCGTGGTACGGTAAAGGGACACAGCAAGACCGCCCAACCCACCTTCAAAGAAGTCACGAATGGGCAAGCGCAGTGCGCAGGCCGAGAACGAAGAGACGGCCAGGGGCGTCAGGGATCAAAGCCGCATGGCCGTGACTCGGCACGAGGCCCGGGGCAACGCCCGCGAGCCCGACGGCGGTACGCCGGGACGTAAAACTTGTCCCGCCTTCCCACGCATAACGATGTGTATGCGATTGAAGTAAACGCATGCGATCCAAATCAACCAAAAAATCCATGCTTCTCAAGACGCACAAAGTAATTTGTTACCATTCTTAACAAGAAACGACCGACATAGATCGGCTTGCTGTGCAAGACAACGGAGGGGACGGATGGAACTTACGCAAACCAGTGAAGAGTCGCTGCTGCAGGCAAATGCCTTAATGCACCATCAGGGCCTGAAGGTCTGTTGGCAGACATGCCATATGGAGAACTGACGATGACCGAGTCTTCCTCCAATCCGTATTCCGCCGGCGAACAAGGACTTGGGTATATCTACCAAGGACGGTTCGCTCTGCTCAAACTTTTGCAGCTGCCAGAGAACAACTCAATCCTGATCGAGAAAGACGATGACCTCGATTTTGTGGATCAAGACGGCATCAAAACCCTCGCCTCTCTCAAACACAAAGCTGTCGGTGACCGTCTAAGTGATCTGTCTGCCGATTTTTGGAAATCGGTCCGTATCTGGCTCTCGCGCTACAACCGCGATGACCGCAGCGAATCCAATCTCCGTTTTTTCCTGTTCACCACAGGTGCTGTCGCGGAAGATTCATTCTTGCGGCACTTCCTTCTGAACACACCGAAAGATGAAAAAACAACGTCACTTTCGGCGCTTGCGGAAGAAACACTCATCAAAAGCAAATCGAAGCTGATTGAACCGATAGGCCAGGAATTCAACAAGCTTAATGACGGAGAGAAAGATGATTTTCTTTCTCGCATCGTCATTTTTGACAATGGACCTCGAATCGTCGATGTCCCCGGGATCATCAAAGATCAGCACATGCGAAGCATCCGACGCGAGTTCAGAACAGCTGTATTTGAACGCCTCGAAGGGTGGTGGAATGATGTCGTTATCAATCTGCTTTCGGGGAAACGCGCGGAGCCCGTGTATGGGTACGAAATTTCCGACAAGCTTTCTGCGTTCGCCGAAGAATACAAATCCGACAATCTTCCCATCACGTATCGAGGCAAAGAACCGACAGGGGAAATCGATCCAGAGAATGATCCACGACTATTCGTCGTGCAATTGAGAGAAATCGGCGTCGCATCCAACAGAATCCGCAACGCCATCCTGGACTACTACCGCGCATTTGAACAAAGATCGGCCTGGGCTCGTGAGAACCTGCTGGTAGGGGGTGAAATGGAGGAATACGAAGATCGCCTTGTCGACGAATGGGGGCGCTACAAGGACGTGATCTTCGAAGACCTCGACAAGGATAGTGCAGATACGGTCCTCCTCGAAGCAGGCAAGGCACTCTATCGATGGGCAGACCTGGAAAGCGGCAATATCAGCACATTGAGAATACGAGAGCGTGTGACTGAATCGTATGTGTTGCGCGGCGGTTTCCATATTCTTGCGAACGCACGCCCATTACCTCGAATTTATTGGCACCCGCGTTTTCTGAACCGTATCGACGAAATACTTGGAGCATCCCAATGAAGCGGTGGGACCAGCGTCCATTCGAAGTAAGAAACCTCTTTAACCCCGCGTTCTGCAGTCTTGTTCTGTTCAGGGCATTGCAGGGCTTCGAAGAAGAAAACCCAGATGGAATGCCTTTTTCTTTGGCACTGCTGGTACTGCCCTTATGTCTGCACAAAGACTCTCGCGAAGTTATAGCAGGCAGCCCCCGCAGTTATCTTCTCAAGACAGTAGAGAGCAACCCTCATTTGCTCGTCGGCTTCGCGGACCGCACAAAAGACCTGCTGCCCTACGCCTTTGAGGCGCTCGGGTTCTCGATGCAATTGGGATGCTTTGAGGTGACTCAGGATGGGCGGCTGAAGACCGTGCCGAGCCGCGTTCGCAAGACTGTCACGGGCACAACTGAATCTGTTGCCTGTCAGCGAGTCGCCCGAATAGTCGGAAAAGAGTTTGCTCGCATTGCGGACCGCGTGACGATATATACGACCTTAGGGATACGGCCATGAAAATAAAATCGATTCACATCTATAGCCATGACGGCCAGCGCAGAGACCTTCAATTCAGACTTGATGGAATCAACATCATCACCGGTCGATCGTCGACCGGAAAGTCGGCATTGTCCGAGATCATTGAATACTGCATGGGCCGCTCGACGTTTAACGTCCCTGAAGGAGTCATCAGGGACAAGGTCGCCTGGTTCGCCGTGATTTATCAGTTTTCCCAAGAACAGGTTCTCATAGCCAAGCCAACGCCGAACGCAGGAAATAGTAGCGGTAGTACGGTCATGTTGCGTAGGGGCGCTCAACTGGCTGTGCCTGCCTTTGAAGAATTAAAGGTCAATTCGGACGACGATGCTGTGGTAGCCCTTCTTTCGCGGCTATTGGGCATTCCAGAAAATAAAACAGATGTCGCAATAGAACATAGCCGGGATAGCTACGATGCCAACATCAAGCATACGTACTACTATCTTTTCCAAAAACAAGGCATTGTCGCGAACAAAGACCAACTCCTGTATCGGCAGAACGAACAGTTCCAGCCACAGGCGATTCGCGACACACTTCCCATTCTTCTCGGCGTCTCCTCAAGCCTTCGGTACGAGCTGGAAGGAAAACTCAGGACGGCGCAGAGAGACCTGAGACTCAATGCAAAGCTACTGGAGCAAGCGCGGGACGCGATTGACACATCTCAACAGAAAGGCATCGGTCTTTTTTCGGAAGCCAAGACGGTCGGCATCATCAACCAAGCGGATCAGAACGTGGGCGCTGACTCCGTAGTTGATGCCTTACGCACTGCTTTGCAATGGAAGCCCGCATCGACTCCGGAAGATGATGGCTACAGAATTTCGAGCCTGGAAGAAGAACTTGTCCAGATGCGAAAAGAAAGACGGGAAGTTCAAACAAAAATTGATTCCGCCCGCCAGTTTTCCAAACGGGCTGTGGGCTTCCAAAGCGAGGCCGCCGAGCAGAAGGATCGACTGTCTTCCATAAAGGCCCTGCCTAAAAACTCGCAGACCGGTGAATGGCAATGGCCGTTCTGCGAAGAAAACCTGGCGATGACCTCCCCCATTGCACAAGTTCTCCTCGGTGAATTGGCGTCACTCGAAGTAGAAATGAACATCGTCGCCGGTCAGCGCCCCAAACTTGAAGCCTATCTAGAGGAACAACAGGGGAAAATTCAGCTTCTTGTCGATGCGATCAAAAACAAGGAAACGGAGCTTTCCGCAGCGATTTCGACAAACGAAGTTATTGCGCAAATGGGAACGCGCAATAACGCCGCAGCGCGCGTTGTTGGTCGAATCAGTTTGTTCTTGGAGAACTTGATTCCGAATGAGGAACTGGCTGCCCGCGAGGCCGAGCAACGACGCCTGAAGTTCAAAGTTGAAGAACTAGAAAGGAACATAGGTGCGGACGATAGTAACGAACGGCTGACTTCCATTCTGAATAATATTTCCACGCAGATGTCACGCTACATCCGTGCTTTTGAGGCGGAGTTCAGTGAGTTTCCCTCCCGATTCGATCTCACGCACCTGACGGTGGTAATTGATCGTCCCGATCGTCCAGTACCAATGAGTAGAACCGGCGGTGGCGAGAACCATTTGGCCTATCACCTTGCCGCCCTGCTTGCACTGCATCACTTTGCAGCGCGCAACAACCGGCCAATTCCTCAGTTTCTTCTCATAGATCAGCCGACCCAAGTTTATTTTCCATCTGAGAAGGTCTATAAGGAAGCGGACGGCTCCGTTCAAAAGACGGAGGCAGACGCGGATCTGGTGGCAGTTCGCAGGTTGTTCGAACTGCTACTGGAGTTCACTCAGAAAGACGTCCCAGGATTCCAAATCATCGTCACGGAGCACGCAAATCTTCGAGACCAATGGTTTCAAGACGCGCTGGTTGAGCCGCCATGGACCAAACCCCCTGCGCTTGTGCCAGAGAATTGGCCGGCGCCGCCTGATGCATCTTCCGACGCTCGAAGGTAACCGCTTCGGTTAAAAGCACATATCGCCGCGCCACGGTTAGCGAAGGAGTGGACATGACGAATGTCAATGTTGAGTCATTGAAGCGAGACGACCACTTCTGCATCGATCTTGGCGGGTCGGTCTGGCTAATGGATAACCACAAGTGGGCACTCTATGTGTGGGAGTCCTTTCGTCAGCAGGCGGGAGGTGGCCGCTTCACACTTGCCCATGCCGACTACCACTGGGACGGCGGCTATGACTTTCACTGTGACCCAGAGCAGGAGCAAAAACTGCTCACTGCCGACCTGGAGCGCCTGCGCGCATTCATTGAGGAGGAAGAGTGGATTAGGTACGACTCCTTCATCGCACCCGCAGTTGCGAGAGGCATGTTTGATGCCTTGCATTTCTATTGCCTACAGGGTGACAAGTGGGATGTCGGCATAGATGAGGACCTGAGGAAGCCAGTTGGAACGGATCAGGTCATCCACGGAACTCCAGAGTCCCTTGCTTCATTGGAGGCTGCTTCTCCGTTGATATTTGATTTGTGTCTTGACCTTTTCAACCGGTCGGATCAATTCCAAGAAGGTGATCTCTGGCCGGATGAAGAGGTGCTTGGCTTTCTTAATACCGTTCGACCCCTCATCATGAGGGCTTCTCTCGTGACAATTTCGTTGTCGTTCGACTGCTCCGGCACTGCGGAGGACACGCGTCATCTTGCATCTTTGGTTCTGCCCAAGATTCAAGCTTGGAGAGCGGCCCAGTGATCGCCGCGAGGTCTCACGGCATGAGCGCTCGGTTAGCAGGATTGGCAATCCACTCAGGGTTGATCTAGACACTATTGCCCGAATTCCACCCAAATGAGTGAGTCAGGCGATTGCTTTTCCAGTTCATAGAAGTGACTCGCCAGGTCCGTACAGCGTTAACTCGGCGACCATTGCAAACCGCCCATGTCTCCATCCGCTGCGCAACGCCAATCTACGCTCCGCTGGGTTCTATCGGGAAGGGCACTGCGGCACCCTTAGGCATCGACGAATCAGGACATGCCATGCATCACCACACCTTCCCAGCCATACCACTCAACCGCGCTGCCGCAGTTATTACGCCTCCACCCGCCCCAGCCTTCTATCGCTTGCGCGATGTGATGCGCATCACAGCGCTCAGCCGATCAACAATCTATCGGCGCGTCGCCGAGGGCCGCTTCCCGGCACCCGTTCACCTAGGTGGGCGAGCCTCCGCCTGGCAGTGCGCCTCATTGCAAATGTGGATCGACGACCCCGAGAGATACCACACGTCCGTTTTACAAAGCTGAAGCTTGGCGGCGCGCCTGCTGCTGGCCTGATCAAATGCCGCTGCAGCGGCAATGATCAGGCGACACGCATCTTCTCTTTCAAATGACGCACATTGTCAGCCAAGACAGGTTCCTTGCCCTTCGCAAGATCATCCAGAAAATCCGCCCACAACTGCACCATCTCGCGCCGCTGCGCGAGAAACGTGGCCCGGTCATAGCTGCCGCCCAGTTCCTCGTCGGAAACGTGGGCCAGGTGCCTTTCGATGACATCCCGGTCCCAACCCAGGTATTCACGGATCATGGTGCGGGCGGTCGCCCGAAAGCCGTGTCCGGTGATCTGCTCCTTCGTGTCGTAGCCAAGCGTGCGCAGCGCGCTGTTGATCGTGTTGTCGCTCATGTACCGCGACGCCTCGGAGCGTTTCGCCATGCTGCGGAAGATAGGCCCGGTCGGCCCCGTCAGTGGCTGAATGTCTTGCAGGATCTCCAATGCCTGCTGTGGCAACGGCACCAGATGGGTCGGCGTCCGACTGTCACGCTTCTGCCATTCCCGCAGTTTCATCTTCTCCGGTGGGCAACGCCAAATCTTGTGTTCGAAACTGATGTCTTCCCAATGGGCCAGCCGCAGTTGCCCGGGCCGCTGGAACAGCATGGGTGCCAATTGCAACGCGGCGCGCGTCAGAACATTGCCTTTGTAGGCCTGGATATCGCGCAGTAGTTGCCCCAATTGCTTGGGGTCGGTGATGGCCGCGTAATGTCGGCTGCGCGGCGGCGGCAAGCCCGCTGTACGGGCGTTGACGAAATTCCGGGCAGGCTCCAAGGTTCCGTTATCCACGGAATACTGGTACACATGCTGTACTGCCTCGCGCACACGCTGCGCCGTCTCAAGGTTGCCGCGCTCCTTGATGCGATGCAGGCAGCGGACAAGCTCTGTGGGCTTGATGGCCTCCACCGGCAAGTGCCCAATCCACGGGAAGATGTGCAATTCCAGATGCCGGATCACCTTTTCCGCGTAACCGGTAGACCATTGACGGTCTTTTGCCGTCTGGCCATGCCAAGCGCGCGCCAAGAGTTCAAAGGTGTTGAGTTTGGCCAAACGTTCCTGTTCGGCCTCAAGGCGACGAGCTTCTTGAGGGTCAACCCCCTCTGCTCGTGTCTCAGCCATTTCCCGTGCCTTCTGACGTGCTCTGGCGAGGCTTACGGCGGGGTACGCCCCCAACCCCAGTTTCGCGGCCTTGCCAGCCACCTGATACCGATACGCCCAGGTCTTGCCGGTGGGTCTGATGCGCAGATACAGACCATCGCCATCACGAAGAAAATATTCGTTGTCGCGAGGTGCCGCAGCCCTCACTTGTGTATCACTTAGCAGACCCATGTTGTACCCCCAGAGATGATCAAGACAGGGATCACTCTAGGGTACAACCGGGGGTACAAGCAAGCGCGGGACTGTGTGGGATTAAATGAGTCCGCCTGAGCCTGATTTCTCTTTTAAGTCTTTGATTTACAAGGACTTTAGGCTATTCTGGGACTATCTGAGAAGAAAATGTGGTGGCCTGGGGCGGAATCGAACCACCGACACAAGGATTTTCAATCCTCTGCTC
>ERZ795056.3210-NODE-3210-length-17689-cov-4.641091_pt1 | contig 17689 bp, 14 predicted proteins | sample MGYA00375140_ERZ795056 | MGnify/ENA primary metagenome ERZ795056 (study PRJEB30185, sample SAMN05720227) | activated sludge metagenome | isolation source: Anaerobic digester | place: USA | collected 2015-03-09 ... | reverse complement strand
ACCAAAAGGTAATAGTACATTAAAAATGCCTACAAAGATTCGACTGAAGATGCTATACTGACGAAATAGTGGTGTGGTTTTAATTCGTTCACAACCACCTTGTAAGGTATACAATTCATTGATGTGTTTACACAAATCGGAATGCTCATAATCATCAATAAGGTGATCTCGTTTTAATTTTGTGATGACTGCCATTTGATATCGTAATACATGACTGGCAGGATTACTGAGCTTCATCATTTTTTCGTACAAATCAGCTTTCCCAAAACGTTGAAACAATTCAAGCATCGCCTTTTCAAAGGATTGTATTTCTTCCGCTTCGGTGATGCTGGCTTGATGAATATTTTCTTTACTCGTTGCCCAGTCAATAGTTTTGCGTAGTTGAATGCGCAACATATTGATATAGGCAATGTGTTTAAAAATAAATTCCTTTTGCAAATCCTTATCATCAATCAGGGATAAAAATAAAGCCGTCATAGCACGACTCGTATTGGTGATGCCTCCCCATAATCGACGCGCTTCCCACAAACGATCATAGGCTTGGTTATTTTTAAACCCCACATAAAATGCCACGGCCGTGCCAATCGAAGCAATTGGTAAAAACGGGATAGCAATAAATTTCATGCAAGCCACATGATAAATGACGACAGCCGCCGTACTGATGACTAGTGTTTGAAGTAAGTTTTTTCGAGCGAATCCCCATAACATGGGAATGGTCATGACTTTTCCTATATACATTGGTGAAATGTTTAATGGCAAATGTACATGAATGAACTAGACAAGCGAATTCTCTACACTAGAATATCTAATGTCAAGGATTCATTTTTTTTCATCCAATGCAATGTGCAATCGTACTGGTGTTTTTATTTGTTTTCTTTATTTACCCTAAACTCGGATAATCGATATATCCTTTTTCTCCGCCTCCAAACATAGTCGACATATCCAATGAATTGAATTCGGCATTCAGTTCAAAGCGTCGTGGCAAATCAGGATTGGCTAAAAATAACATACCATATGAAATCGCTTTGGCAATACCCTTTTCCAATTCAGCTTCACCACTTTCTTTGGTAAACGATGTATTGGCAATGACATTGGTACGAATTAATTTACCAAAAACTTCAATTTCATCCACTTGTGGGTAATGCGGTACCGGCGGAAACATAGGACTACGTTTCATCAATTCAACGAAGGCAAAATCCATTTTATTGAACTCATGAATTAAATAGGTAAATGTCGCCATAGGATCATTGAAAATTACGCCACCATACGGATGAAGAGGTGAAATTTTAACGCCTACTTTATCGCCACCAATTGTTTCAATTAAAATGGCTAACACTTCCAATAGGAATCGACAATTATTTTCGATACTTCCTCCGTAAATGTCATCACGTTGATTCGAGCTTTCAGCTAAAAATTGATTAGGTAAATAACCATTGGCGCCATGTAATTCGACACCATCAAAGCCCGCTTCCATGGCATGTAAGGCCGCTGTTTTATAATCCAATTTTATTTGTTCAATCTCAGCAAGCGTCAAGGCTAATGGTGTTTCGTATTCTTTCGGACCTTGTGATGTAAAATGCTTAGCACCTTCAATCGCAATGGCCGATGGAGCCACCGGTAATTTTCCGTGTCGATCAATCGAATGCCCAACACGGCCTGTATGCCACAATTGTGCAAAAATCAATCCATTTTTTTCATGCACCGCATCGGTTACTTTTTTCCAAGCTGTGATTTGTTCAGGTGTAAACAAACCCGGCGTTAACGGACTTCCAACAGCCTGTTCGGAAATATTGATAGCTTCAGTAAGTATCATACCGGCACTTGCACGCTGTGTATAATACAACACGGTCATATCGCCAACAACACCATTGACATCTGCTCTGCTGCGTGTCATGGCTGACATCACCATACTATTTTTAAAGGTGTATTTTCCTATGTTTACGTTATTCAGTAATTTCATGTGACATTTTTTTTTAGTGTGAAGTTGCAAACCTAAACTTAATACTTTACTTTTGAAAGTAGTTACACGATTGTATAGTAGTAACACAATGTAAAGTAATCAATTTATTCAAGGTTTTATGAAGAAAAATAAAGTTGACATCGCGCCACATAAATGTTCATTAAAAGAAGTGTTGGATGTATTAGGTGGAAAATGGGCCATGCCGATCATTTATACGTTGTCGAAAGGCACCATGCGCTTTAAAGAACTAGAACGAACTATTGAAGGAATCAATACTCGCATGTTGGTAAAAGAATTGAAAAACATGGAAGCCAATGGTATTCTGACGCGAGAAGTTTTTGCGACTGTTCCTCCCACAGTAGAATATACACTCACCTATAAGGGTTCAAAATTGCAGCCTATCATTACGGAATTACATAAATGGGGACAAGAATTTTCAAGCTAGTAAGTATTCATTTTCGACATCCAAAAATGTCACCATCCCATGGTTAATACATCGGCAAGATGCGCTGTTTTCAACTTCAAATTTTCATGTCGGATATAACCATCCAAATGCATGAGGCAAGAGATATCACTCGATATAATATACTCCGCACCCACTTCTAAGGCACTGGTCACTTTGGTTTGCGCCATTCCAATTGAAATTGGTTCGTACTTCACGGCAAAGGTTCCACCAAATCCACAACAAGTTTCACATTCTTTCATTTCACGCAATTCTAATCCTTTGACTTGTGACAATAATTTTCGAGGACCGGATTTAATACCACATTCGCGCAAAGCTCCGCAGGCATCATGATACGTAGCTACTGCATTGAGGGAAGCACCTACATTTTCTATTTTTAAAATATCCACTAAAAATTCACTGAGTTCAAATGTTCGTTTGGTAATAGCCTTCGCATCATTGTGACATGAACTATTGTCAAAAATTTCTTCGAAACTTCCGCGCACATAGCCCACACAAGATCCGGAGGGTGCTACGATATATTCTTCACCCGTAAAATCATGAATAAATTTTTCGCTCACAGCCTTAGCTTCTTTGATATAACCGGCATTGTAGGCAGGCTGTCCACAGCATGTCTGGTTGCTATTATACATAACGTCTACACCTAGTTTTTCTAAAAGCTTCACGGTGTTGACAGCCACCTGCGGATAAAGTTGATCGACAAAACAAGGTATAAATAACTGAACTTTCATTCTTTGTAAATTTAGGAAGTATCGTTAGGCTGTACAGATGCAACAGCGATAGCGAACCTGAGGGGCAAATATATTCAACTTTAGGTCAAACTTTCTTTAAAAGCCATCATTTTCAATGCGGCAATCGCGGCTTCTTCGCCTTTATGCCCATGTGAACCACCTAATCGGTCCCAGGCTTGTTGTTCAGTATGCACAGTCAATACTCCAAAAATTACCGGGGACGATAGTTGGGTATTTAGCAGCGTCACTCCTTGCGTTACCGAATCACACACATAATCAAAATGAGGCGTATCTCCTTTAATCACACAGCCTAATGCAATATAAGCAGAAGCTTTCTTAGCTAAAAAATGTTGATTTATTGCAAATGGAATTTCAACGGCACCCGGCACACAAATTTCAGTAATCTCGATTTGCGGAAACTGAGATAATATTTTTCGAGCCCCTTCGCACAATGCTTGAATGATGGCCTCGTTCCATTCGGTGTAAATTAAAACAACCTGCGAATTTGGAATTTGCAGGTTGTCAAATTGAAGTAAATTGTTATGAGATTGTATCGAAGCCATGAATTAGTTTTCTACAACGCCTAAACGAGCTAGTACTTTATTCATTTCGTTAGCTTGCATACTTTGAGGAAATTTCTCTTTAATTTTTTGATACGTTTTGATGGCATCAGCCGTTTTGTTGCTCATTTCATACGCCATACCGGCACGCTCTAAATAAATAGGCGACAACAAAATATTGTCTTCGTCAGAGGCTGCATCTAAATAAGCTTTAATCGCATCATCAGTCTTGCCTTGCTCCATGTAAGCATCTCCTAGAGCACCTTTTGCTACATTTGCCACCATGGTTCCTTTACCATCAAAATCTTTTAAATGTTTTTCGGCATTCTTAAAATCACCTTTTTTCAAGTAACAAACACCTGCATAGTATTGCGCTAAATTAGCCGCCGGAGTTCCACTGTATTTATCAATAATTTTTAAAAATCCTGCATTATTTCCTTCACCATTTAACGCCCAATTGATGGAGTCCATGCTGAAATACGTTTGCGCACGGAAAATGGCATCATTTGATTTTGTGATACGTGGTGCTTTGTAAAAACGCGTGTAAGCAAAAATCCCGGCAACTATCGCTAATACCCCGATGAGGATATTATTAATCATTTTGCTATTATCTTGATACCAATGCTCTACCCCTTTTAGTTTCTCTTCGGCACTTGGTAAATTATCTTCTACTTCGGTAGCTACCAACTTGCGCGGTGCGGTATATAAATCTTGTTTAGCCATTAGTTATATTAATATTTTTTTAATAGATTAACCTTAAAATGCTCGCAAAGATAAAAAAATATTACTTTTTTCACCATTTATCTTAAAAAAAGAATCAAAACCTTTGCTAGCAAGGGCTTCAAGCGACCTCCTTTCTCGAAATACGACCAAGGGAGCCCATTCGCACTAGTTGGAAGACGCTGATACTGATGTATCCGATGGGTCCTTCTGAAAGTAAAAGACGCACATGAACAATGCAAAGAATAAAACACCATGTTGTCGGGACAATATATTTTCCGTCATAAAACAAATTACCAACAACAAAATGCTACATATATATAGGTAGTTGCGTGTACGAAAGGCTCGAATGCCATGCATGCCCAATAGCGCCATAAAATAAAGTATACCTACCACCCCAAAACACAACCATTGATTGATGTATTCGTTGTGCGTATTATAAAAACCAAACGATTGTTGGTGCATCAATGAAAATAAATAAAACGCTTGATTCATTTTTTCTTCCAAGGCAAAAGGCCCCAAACCACTCAACCAATTTTCTTTCAACAACACCATATCTGTTTGAAAAATTAATTGCCGCATTTCCATCGACGTACCGCCATGTACCGAACCTTTTAATCTAGCATATTCAAATACCTCCTGAACACGATCATGAAACATAGGTAATTGCCACCATGCTATTATAAAAAAAATAATGGCCCCGGAAATGAGTCCTACTTTTTTACCTAACTTCATTTGACTCCACCACAATAAATCGATGATAGCAATCAAGGCTAAAGCCAACATAGGCGACTTAGGCGAAAGCAATACCAAAAAAATTAATAATGTCATTTGCCACACTCGCCGCCATATATCATTTTTAAAAAAATTATTTACATGACCATATTGTAAAATCAATATGGCAAACACCAAATACATACCAAAATACGTCGGATGAATGCCGGCAACTTCATTGAAGGTATCACGATAGGCCACATGTGATTGGAAAATCAAACTTGCCTTTTCATGAAATAAAAATAACATATGAGTAAACAAAAACTTTGCGGTCACTCCAACCGGAAACCAAATTAGTTTTTTGAAAAATTCATTTTTATAATACCGCATGGTAATCAAAGTTGGCAAAGGAAAAAGTAATAGACTAACCTTGCGCTCGAGTAGGAAATGAATATAACCGTAGTTCGCTACAGGAGTTCGTGCATACATGGCCACATACAATAAAAAACTTCCAGTAAAAAAAAATAAAGTAATGCCCTCTTTTCGTGTGATTGAAATTTTTTGTTGCCACGCCACAATCGCCATACTTACAACCCACACGCCCACAATCAAGGTTTGTAGTTGCATGGGCAATGAAAAACTCAGCATCAGCGCCATCAACAAATAACTCATATAGATTTCCCACGAAAACGAAGCTAGACTCTTCATACTTGAATTTCAGTTAAGTAGTCTTTAATTTCATTTCGAAAACGAGTTGCCGAAAAACGAAGTGCATTCTGTCGAATGGATGAAAAATCGGTCAAAGGAGATTCTTCAAATTTGGCAACCACCGCTTTTATACTGTCTACATTTTGTTCATCAAAAAAATAGCCTGTCTTACCTTCTATCACTGTTTCTTTATAACCTCCATAATTAAAAGCGAGAACCGGAGTTCCTGTTGATTGCGCTTCAACACATGTGATACCAAAATCTTCTTTCGCCGCAAAAATACAAGCCTTCGCATGTTGCATATACAAAATCAATTCATCATCATGCTGATACCCTAAATAAACAATATTCGAATGTCCAGCAATAAGACGTTGAATTTCATTCACCTCCATGCCATCGCCTATCAATACTAATTTATGTTGCGGCATTTGCAAAAAAGCTTGCACCACAATGTCCATTTTTTTATAACTCACCAAACGGCCTACGGCTAAATAAAAATCATTTCGAGGTTGTGTATTTAAACTAAATTTCTCTACTTGAACAGGAGGATAAATGACGCGGGCATCTCTTTTATAAATTTGTTGAATTTGAGTACGAATATGTTCCGAGTTGGCAATAAAATGATTGACACGTTGTACGGTTTTTAAATCCCATTCCCGAATAAATCGAATGACAAATCGTAACATGCCGCGTTTAAACCAATTAAGTTCATTGGCATAATCCTCATGCTGATACCATGCATAGCGCATAGGAGTATGGCAATAACAGACATGAGGAATTCCTTTTAATCCGATAAACCCTTTCGCGACCGCATGTGACGATGTGAAATATAAATCTGCTTTTCCCGGCCTTAGCTGATTGGCAAAAAGCGGTAACACTGGTAACAACCATTTAAAATATCGTTCGATATAAGGCAAATGCTGTAACCACGATGTTTTTACTGCACGCTTGCCCAAAATTGAAAGTCTATCTTGTGGAGACAACTTAAAAAATAAGGTATGCACTGTCACATCCTCATGTTCGAATAAGGTCAACAGTTCCTTCACGACTTTTTCTGAACCGGCATTCACCAATAACCAATCATGCATTAAGGCAATTTTCATTCCACTGCCATTTGGGTTATCCATAAATTCATTTTCAAGTCGGGTTTCATGAAGATTCTCCAACAAATTTCAGTGCACATGTTTTTCACGAGTTTTGGTTCAAAAGGGTATCGAGAATACAATCTGCCGAACGCCGATAATTATAGGCTTCGAGCAGTGTTTGCATATCGTTCGGTCTAGTAGGCGACATTTGTTGAAGTTGATTTAGGCCATCTGCCATACCCTGCACCGTGCGATGTTGGCAAAAGTAAACATAATCGGTATATAGTTCGTGGTAAACCAAAATATCAGAGCATAAAACCTTGCAACCAAAATACAATGCTTCTAACACAGTTATACCAAAACCTTCATCAAACGACACGGCCATCACTATTTCAGCTGATTCGTAAAATCGCCACAACTGATCATCACTCACATTTGAATGTAAAAGCACACGTGCATGTCGAGGAAATTCTACGTCCGTAAACGCTTGTTGTTGTTGTTGCCCTATTACCACACACACATATTCCTGACTCAATTTAGATTGTAAAAACGCCTTCACTGCATTGAGTGTATTTTTTTTGGCCGAAAAATTACCAACAATCAATACTTGTTTTTGCTTAGTTGGATTCGTTTTTGCATATGATGTAACACTGCTCGACAAACCATTATAGGTGATAGCCACTTTTTCAGGTGCCAACTTCCATTTTTCAACGAGCTGATTTTTTACCGTTTGACTTACCGTAAAAATGTGCTGCGCTTTGCGGGCTAATCGCGGTAATAAAAACCGATACCAAGCCGTAAAAAGTGGTTTATGCCCTTGCGGAAAATTCCATACGGATAAATCGTGAATGGTAATAGCAAAAGATGTTGCCACCAAAGGTCCTGTATTGCATAAATTCAATAAAAAATAATGCTGTTGTTTGGAAAGGTAATGAGGCAATTCAATTTGTTCCCAAACATGCCCGCTCCAAGTACCTATAATTTGTGGCTGCAATATTTCAAACCACTCATTTTGCAATATCGCTTGTGGCGTTAAAAAAACGATATCCGGAGTACGTTTTTTCATTTGCAGACAAACTTCAAAAGCATACCTTTGCACACCTGAAACTGGTTGCGTCAGAAAACGAGCATTAACAAACAGTTTCGGATTGGCATTCATTGATTAAAATATAAAGGCAACTTACGGACTTTCACACGGATATGCAACACTTACATCAACTTTATGCGCTCACCAAGCGAAATGTAATCGTCCGTTACAAGCATTCGGTATTAGGATTTTTATGGGGCTTTCTCAAACCTTTAATTTATCTTCTCATTTTTATCGTCATTTTTAGTGCTCAATTCAGCTCGGTCAATAATTATGTATTGTATGCAACTTCGGGGATTCTATTTTGGTTTTTCTTTTCGAATATCACCGCACAAGGTATACAAAGCATTATTGGATCGGCAGGAATTTTAAAATCAATTCGTATTCCTTCGCTATTATTTCCGCTAGCAGAAGTCGGTAGTGAACTTTTCAATCTGGCCTTAGCACTTGTGGTATACTTTATCTTGATGCAGTTTTTCGGCATGGTCTACACGTTTCAACTATTATGGATAATCCCCATTTTGCTGATTTTTACCCTATTTACGTTTAGCATCACCTTGTTATTAGCCGCCTTAAATGTGTACCTCCGCGATGTGGGCATACTCTGGAATACCATACAACCGGCGATATTTTATTTGACACCTATCGCCTACACCGAAGAATTAATTCCTGCTCGATTTAGCTTTATCATTAAAGCAAATCCCATTTATTATTTTATCAAATTATTCCGTGCCCCACTCTATCACAGCACAGCCCCGGACTTTAAATTATTCTTGCTCTGCGGCAGTTTCTCCGTGGGGTTATTGCTTGTGAGTCTTTTTATTTTCAATCGTCTTAAAAACCAATTCATCACTGCGATATAAATGCAAGCTCTCCTCGAATATAACCATGTTTCTATCCGTTATCGCGAAAATCGTGCGGGCGTGCATTCGATCAAAGATTGGGTGACCTCATTTAAAAATCCGTTTCATACCATTCCGATTTTACATGATATTTCCTTTCAATTAATGCCCGGTGAAAGTCTCGGTATTCTTGGCCCCAACGGCTCCGGAAAAAGCACCTTGTTGCGTTCTATTGGCGGTATAATAAAACCTGCGTCGGGACAGATACATTGTCGTGCGAGTATTGCGCCAATTTTAGCGTTAGGTGCTGGTTTGGAATTAGAATTAACGGGCTTTGAAAATATACAATTACTCCTTGCACTCAATGGCATTAAACCCACACAAACTGCTATTCAAGCCATTCAAGCATTTTCCGAATTAGACGATGTGACGCTCAATCATACCGTCAAATGTTATTCCACGGGAATGCTAGCCCGATTAGCTTTCTCTATTTCATTTTACCATGATAGCGATATTTACATTATCGATGAAGTACTCGCTGTCGGAGATTTAGGATTTCAAACCAAATGTATCGCACGAATTCGTGAATTACAGCAAGTGGGGAAATCCATCATTTTTGTGTCGCATGCACCGGATGAAGTGGCACAATTTTGCGAAAAAGCATTATTACTCGACCACGGAAAAATAATTGCACAAGGACCTTCCTCAACCATTTGTCAACAATATAAAGCGATGTTTTTGTAACTATGAAAATTCAACTTGGCATAACTCCGATTTTTATCGTTGCCGAAAATAATGAAGACTTAATTTATGCGTCCTTGCTGCTTTCGAATCACTTGGTGAATAAAGAACAACAAGCTACAGAACGGACTTTAACAGCTACAGATAATGGATTTATCAATCCTTCTTTGAATGCTGTTTTAAAATCAGATGCGGCCTTTTCCACTAAACTTGATTCGTATTCATTATTACTTCAAGAAGGTTTTGATACAGAAAAATTAATGGGTATCGGATTTTTGACGCATCAATTTCTATTTGACAACCTGTCCAAATTTCCGGATGTGGCACTAATTTTTATTACACATCAATTCGATTACGATGTGGAAGTTAGTATTCAATCAATTCTGCCTGCATTTACCGATCATGTTCATTGTATAATTGAAGGTTCCACGTTATCCTATGCACCTGCGCAAGTATTATCAAGCATTGCCGAAAAATTTCAGCTAGACATTCGCGATCAAGATCAAATAACACCCAATCATTTACCGGCCGCTGAAACAGTTTTCTCATTTTATCATTCTTCGCCAGCACAGAACGTAAATGTAGCGACGTATAGTTTAGCTCACGAATGTTCATTTATCTTCCGTAATGTAACTGCGAAAAATGTAATGGCTTTGCAAGAGCAAGTCTTAAAAATAATATTGGCTTGTAATGGTATACCGCCCATTTATCTACTTTCTTCGGCAACTGAAATGACCAAGGTCGAAGAAGTCTTGAAAAAAGAAAACATCAAAAGCTTCGTTCATTTAATTCAGCAAGAACAACAACAAAGCTATCAGCAAGTAAATTCACTCATTGAAGCATGTACGTCAACGTATATATTGGTGGATGAATCATTGGAGCATTATTCCATGTTTGATTTATTGTCTGATACTAACACTTATACGGCACTACGACAAACCAGCATTCATGAAGCTAAAATTCAGTTGCGTTCATTACCGCAATTGTTAGCCAAAGAACCTATCGAGTCTACCCTCTTTTTTCGCAAAGCCGATTGGCAACTGGTACATACTTATCGAAGCGAAGCTCCCTTGTGTTACGCCAATTGGGATTTAGCCATTCGAATTGCACAGGCCACGCAACAGTCTTGCACTTTATTGCCATCTATTGCAGCCACTGAAAGTTCATTACCTTATTCAGACAATGATTATCACCTTGGTTATGAAACTATGATTCAACATTATCGGCCACTCATTGAATCATTCAAGGATGATATCACCACGCAATTAACGCAAGAGCATTATCAAGCGCTCACCACCTCTAAAAAATTACAAAGTACCATTGCTAATTTAAATGTAATGATTTCGCATTCGCATGATGAAGTCAAGTCATTACACCAAATGACAGGGCAATTGCATCAGCGTATACAACAATTTGAACAAAGTTTTTATTTCCGTCTTCGTTCGAAAATCAGTCGAATAAAAAAGATATTTTTCAAAAAGAAATCACCGGGCACAGGTTCATTGAAACGAATTTTACAATTCATTCGTTTTAGTTTAAGTAAGGCCGGCTTTTCTTTAGTTCGAAAAATTTTGGCGAGCATAAGCAAAAAGGTCTACTTGGCGTTGGAGCGCCGTCCAGTTCAAATTAATTTTCTCGATGAATTGCGAAGCTCCAATGGGATTCACTCCTATCAAGATTGGATACTCAATAAACTAGACCGCGATACTTTGTTGACCGATTACGATGAACATATCGATCAGATTCAATTCAAACCCAAAATCAGTATCATTGTTCCGGTTTATAATACACCTCTCAAATATCTGCGCGAATGCATCGATTCAGTGTTGGCACAGCAATATGAAAATTGGGAATTATGTATCGCCGATGATTGTTCGAGCGAGAAAAAAGTAAAAAAATTATTACATGCCTATAGTGTAAAGGATGCAAGGATAAAGGTTGTCTATCGCACAGAAAATGGACATATTTCTGCCGCATCCAATAGCGCACTAGAAATCGCTACAGGTGACTATATTTTATTATTGGATCACGATGATTTACTCACGCCCAATTGCACTTGGGAAGTCGTGAAGGGTCTTCAACAGCATCCGGAAGCTGAATTAATTTACTCCGATGAAGACAAAATCAATGAACAACATATCCATCAACAAGCTCATTTTAAACCCGACTGGGCACCGGACAATTTACTTTCGCGTAATTACTTGGGCCATGTGGTGGTATTGAAAAAAAATATTGTTGATCAGATTGGAGGATTTCGTTTGGGCTTTGAAGGAAGTCAAGATTACGACTTACTATTAAGAGCTACGGAAATATGTAAACATATCTTTCATATCCCTAAAGTCCTTTATCATTGGCGCATTCATCATTTATCAGCCGCTCAAAGTGAAGAAGTAAAACCTTATGCCTATATCGCTGCTAAAAAAGCATTAGAAGAAGCATTGCAACGCCGAGGATTAAAAGGTACTGTAAAATTCCTTTCTGGTTTGCGTGGCTATAAAATTGAATACGAAATACCTAAAGAAGAAAAAGTAAGTATTATCATTCCAACAAAAGATCAAAAGGAGTTACTGAAAAATACAGTCGATTCGATTCTACATCATACGGATTATAAAAATATCGAAATTATTATTTTAAATAATAACAGTACCACAAAGGAACTAGACGATTTTTTACATGAATATACCGCTGCATATCCCAACATCATTCGACGCATCGAAGCGCATTTCCCATTCAACTTTGCGAAGCTGATGAATATCGGAGTGAAGGCGGCGAGCGGCGACTTAATACTTTTGCTCAACAACGATATCGAAACCATTCATCCTGATTGGCTGCATCGGATGGTGAGTCATGCGGTGCAACCTCGTGTGGGTGCCGTGGGTGCCAAGTTACTTTATCCTGATGACACCATACAACATGCGGGCGTCATCATTGGACTCGGAGGCATTGCAGGCCATAGCTTTGTGGGTGCCTATAAAGATGATCCGGGTTATTTCAATTTAATACAAAGTATCAACAACTATTCTGCGGTAACTGCTGCTTGTTTGCTTGTTCGTAAAGAAGCCTATTGGGCCATAGGTGGCATGGACGAAACATTTGAAGTAGAATACAACGATGTTGATTTTTGTTTATCCTTGGTCGAAGCCGGATATTATAATGTGTACCTTCCTCATGTTGAATTGTATCATTATGAATCTGCGACACGCGGCCATCCTCACCAAAGTAAGGTGTCGTATGAACGACATTTACGAGAAATGCAATTATTTAAAAATAAATGGCAGACCTATATCGATCATGATCCGTTTTACAATCCTAATTTGAATCGCGGTGTACATGACTTTAGTATGGATTTCTCGTCGTAAGTTATGCTTGAATTTGTGCGGTAGGAATATCCCCCCCCAACGTAGCCAAGTATAAATCTTGATGTCCACCAAACAATTTCGGATATCGTTTAAACTTCACAGCCGGATTTAATTTGAGCAATACATTCGAAACATACGCGTCCGAAACAAAACTGATTCCATACAAACTTGTGGACGTAATTCGGTTGCCTACAAAATTGAATTTTTCATCTTCGTTATTTTCAACAAACTGAAAATCGCTTTGTTGAAGAGTTGGATGCAATGTTTGGTCATGCACTGTAAATAACAAATGTCCGGTGGGTGTAAGCAAGGAAAGTAATTTATCTAACCATTGTGCAAAAAGGGTTTCATTCAAATGACTAAATAAAGAGCCAACAAAAATTAAATCAAATCGATCTTCGACAGCTAATGTCGCTGGTTCATAAACAGACGTAAAACCACGCACCTTTAAATGTTGTTTCTGAAACTCAACAGCTTCGTTTTTAATATCACTTGTTGTTATATGATTGGCTCCGTAATAGGCCGCTAAAAAACGAGTCACACGACCGTAACCACTCGCAAAATCTAAAATTTGTCCATCAAATTTTCCTTCCCCATAAAGGGCATTGGCAAACTGTTTGACGATTGAAAATCCATTATAACCAATGGTAAAATAATTATGACAGGCTACATTAAAATCTTTATAGGCCGCCATGCTATATAAAAACATGATATCATCTTTGGATATGGCATCATCAAATGCAAAATCAACGCGATATTGTTTGGCAAATTCAGCGATCATTGCTTTCGAAGCGTCATCATTTGGCCACACTTCCGGTAAAAATCGATATTGTAACATCGAAGCAATATCAACTTGTTCCAATGTCTTTTGCAATTGCCGAACTTGGTGTTGTAATGCGTCTATTTGCTCCGTTTGAGTTTGATGAATACTTTCCAAACTAGCACCAACGGTATTTAAATTATTGGCTGTTGAAGTTAGCAAATTCGTCATATTCTCGACATGCGCTTGTAAATGGTTGATTCGTTCACCACCTTGTGAATCACTACTGACCGCCGATTCTTGTACAACGGCATGGATATATTGTCGCATCGATTTTTTCCAACGGGTCGGTACGCATTTTCGAACAAACTCAAACATACAATTAATTTAAGGGGCAAATATAACTTGCTTTAAAAGCATTACCATAGAAGTTTTGGAATCTTACTATACCTCCAATTACTTTTGGGTTAATTCAGCATCTACAGCCGGCGGATTCGGCATCGACAAGGAATAACTAAGAAAGCGCTCTAAAGATTCAAAGACCACAATATTCGGTTTTTCTTCCTCCACTAATTGATTCATAAATTCATAATTCCATACGTATACCGCTTTTTTAAAATGCATATTTAAAAAAGGAATTAAGTAATTCGCATACGAATCACGGAACATCACCAGTTTTAAATTACTTGAATCTAACACCTTTGGATTATCAAATCGAAGTATGATATCGGATGAAGACAAATGCCCCAACTCTTTAGTCGAATCCTTGAACGTAAATGAATATTCCTTACGCTTATAAATCGAATTCAACGCTAACATCGACGCTAAATCTCCTTCCTCGATAAACTGTTCTGATATTTTAAAATCTTCTTCGCGCATCATCGTCAATTCGGGAAAGTCCTTTTGTATGGCTGTCATCAAACACTGATACCCCTTGAAACCACCATACAAATTCCAATGTGTATCGGTCGTATAATACACGTCTTTTTTTAATTTGGCCACATACAATGAATCCGTTGGATCAATGATTTGGACTGGCGAACTTTGTGCCAATATTTTTTTATAAAAATCTAACCGATTATGCCCCACTCCATTCACCGCATAATATGCAGAAGGCATAAACTCAGGATAAATACGTTCCTTGTTTGGTGGCACCAAAATATAATAGCGAATATTTCGTTTTTCTAACCACTTCATTCGGCTGTGTAATACTCGAACCACATTCATCATTTCCGTGGTATCAATAGTTGTCAAGCGTCTAAAATCATTTAAGGTATTTAACTCATTATAATAAAACCAATATCGATCTCCTAATATCACTTTCTCTGGCAAGGCGGATGCCTTCAATACTTTGGTATGCAACAAAGAATTTAAAAAGAAAAACGTGTTACGAAACGAATAATGTTCTTCGATATACGCATTTAATTGTTCGGGATATTGCAAAAACGAATTCCATGAAATTTTCGGAAATGAACTCAACAATCGATTCTCGGCATTCTTACGATCCGGAATCCAACCGACAAAGGAATTTACACATGCAATTAATACAAATCCAAAAAAGAAATAAATCAGGCCTTCCTTTCGGTTCAATGGAATTTCAAATTGCATAGCCTTCATGCCGACAGGCGCCATCCGAATACTAAATAAAATAAATAAGGTAAATACAAACGCAATAATTCCAAATCGTAATTTACCGAATTGTAGTAAGGATTTACCTCTATCTTTTTGAAAAAACGTCGCCTCATTCATTCTGGCAAATCCGGTATTACTCAATGTATGTAACTCCAAATAACTAGGACTTTGAGTGACCACATTGACATCATGAAAACTTTTGAATAAACGTGGCAATGAGACTAATTCAGGAAACCAATTGAGTAAAGTATCACGCACATTCAATTGGGTTCGAATGACTGAAACATGCTCTATAAAAAATGTATTTGAATCAATACCCATAAAACACACTAACTCTTGAACCTTATTGGCATCCGCAAACTGAAACACATGATCCTTATAAAACTGAGAAGCAATCACCGTTGTTCGCTGCATCTCTTTTTGTGTTGAATCTAAATCGTCATCAGTACTTGCAAATAATTGCATTTCACTAGTTCGAGTCGATTTCATAGAAATATGCACCTCTAAACTCGCTTGTCCAATTCTATTCAGGGCTACATAAAATATCCCAAGCAATACAATACCGCCTAATGCATAAAGGATGATATGTAAAATTCGTTGACTCAAAATCGGTAATAAATAAAAGGATTATACGTGGAAGCTGATAAAAACCATAAACTCAAAATAAACAAACCTACATATACCACATCATATACCCAGTATGCTTTTTGGGCAAACGAAGGAAAGAAGCGTTCATGTACCGGAAATACAAATAAAATGGCAATAAGTAGCGTTAGCCATGTTTTAAAATGCATGAAATAACCAACAGAATAAATGCCAGTACTTACAGGATGCAGGTAGCACATTTTTTGCAACACATTCCAACAATCTTCTAAATTTTCGATACGAAAAAACACCCACCCTACCATTACAATTAATAACGTATACACATGTCGAAGCCACGTTGGCATTCGTTGTAAAAAGGTTTCAAAACCAAGTCGTTCTATCACTAAAAACAAACCGTGAAACAAACCCCAAATAATAAAATTCCAACTCGCGCCATGCCACAAACCTGTCAGAAAAAATACAAATAACAAATTGCGATAGGTTGCCCACACCGAAACCCGATTTCCGCCCAAGGGCTTATAGACATAATCCCGAAAAAATGTACTCAAACTAATATGCCATCGACGCCAAAAATCTTTCATTGACGTGGCAGAATACGGAAAATTAAAATTCTCCAAAAACTCAAATCCAAACATACGCGCCAAGCCAATCGCCATATCCGAGTATCCTGAAAAATCATAATAAATTTGCAGGGTATAACAGATACTGGCCAACCATGATAAAGAAAATGTCAAATGCGGTGTGCCTAGCCCATAAATATCATCAGCGACCTTTCCCAACGTATTTGCAATCAATATTTTTTTAGCCAATCCGATAATAAATCGTCGTACACCTAAACGTAATTTTTCATTGGTCAATACACGCGCTGTCAATTGCTGGTCAATATCTTTATAGCGGACAATAGGCCCGGCAATTAATTGAGGGAAAAATAAAATATAAAGGCCCACATTCATTGGATTGCGCGATACTTCCGCTTCCGTGCGATATATATCGGTGATATACGTCAAACCATGAAACGTAAAAAATGAAATACCTAAGGGTAAATGAATGGCAGTGGACATAGTTTCTGATGAACCAATATGAAATACCGATAATAGTTCATGGACGAAAAAATGATAGTATTTAAAATAAATCAGAAAACTCAAATTGATGGTCGCACCCGCAAATAAAATAATCCTTTTAATGGTGTCTGTATGCGGCCCGGCGATTAAAATACCCAAACCATAATTCAGCATAATCGAAATCATCACCAATACACTGTATTCTTTTTCTCCCCAGAAGTAAAATAAAAAACTACTCAAAAACAAAATTACATTTTGCCAATAGATACGCCGATAACATGCGTAATAAAGCAGTAAAACAAAAGGGAGAAAATAAAATAAAAATACCGGTGAACTAAATACCATAAACGCGGGTAAAGTTAATAGCTATTTTCTGTTCACACACGAATTTGTGCAAATTACTTCAATTCGGGCATAATCGCCACACCATGCTTTTGATTCGAAAGAATATTTTCATGTGTCCACGGAATATGATGCTCAAATGCTTGCATGCGTTGAGAGCAAGGTGCAATCGCACATATACGACACTGTTGTTTCAAACATCCATCTACATGGATAAAAAACTCAACTCGATTATCAAATTTCCGTGTAAACATCGCCGTCAATGAATCTAAAATATCATGCGCTTCATTGACATTGATATAATACGGAACCGTCAAG
>ERZ795056.3206-NODE-3206-length-17698-cov-5.066599_pt1 | contig 17698 bp, 14 predicted proteins | sample MGYA00375140_ERZ795056 | MGnify/ENA primary metagenome ERZ795056 (study PRJEB30185, sample SAMN05720227) | activated sludge metagenome | isolation source: Anaerobic digester | place: USA | collected 2015-03-09 ... | reverse complement strand
TCCAGGTGAAATGAATGAGCGGCCAGGGCACGATCAACGCGATCAGCGCCGCCCACAGGAACGGCACGTAATAGTAGGAGCTGCTCGATTCCGTCACGACAGCAACAATTTCGCCCGACGTGTTGCTTTCTGTCGCCGAGATCGCCGCCGAAATCCGTTCGCGCTCCTCGTTGGAAAACAAGCTCATCATCTTTGTTCTTTCATGCGTTTTGAGTGCATCCAACTACCAGCCGCCGGACGCACCACCGCCTCCAAAGTCGCCACCGCCGCCCGACCAGCCTCCGCCCCCGCCACTGCCGCCAGACCATCCCCCGCCCCAGTCTCCGGAGCCGCCAGGGAGTATCACGATTGAGCGGTTACGTGCCCGCTGGCGATCCTTTTCATACTGTTGGCGCTGCGCAGGCGTGAGATTCTGTTCCCATTCGCGCTGCGCGATCGCAGCCTGCCGCATCTGATAAAAAATGATTGCGATGATCAGCGCAAAAACCAAGAGATGAATATACGGCGCCCATTCGTCTTGCGGCGTCCGCTTGACGATCGCGCGCTGTTTCACTTCTTCAGCGTCGCCAAGCAGCACGGCCTTGATGTCGCGAACGCCATCGCGAATGCCGCCCGAAAAATCGCCCCGCCGAAACTGTGTGAGAATGGCGTTCTGAACGATCAGCGACGCCATTGTGTCGGTCATCAGCGGTTCAAGCCGCCGACCGACCTCGATACGCACTTTGCGCTCGTTCGGCGCAACAATCAGCACGATGCCGTTGTCTTTGTCTTTTTGGCCGATTGCCCACTTGCGCGCGAGACCAATGCTGTAGTCCTCGATCGCGTAGCCTTCGAGCGACGGCACCGTGACCACGGCAACCTGATCTGTCGACGTGCCTTCGAGAGCCTTCAGCTCGGCCTCGATCTGCGCCCTGTCGGCGGCGTTGATCAAGTTGGCGTTGTCAACGATCCGCCCGGTCAGTTCCGGATAGACTGGCGCGGCAACGGCGATGGCGCACATAGCCACCACCGCAAAAGCCACCGCCAGCAGCATATATATTTTGCTGCTGCGGCCGCTTTTGCCGGATTGCAGATCCGCCACGTCAACGAGCGCGTCACGCATGCGACGTCATCCTGACTGCAACGTTCTTGATGCTACTTCTTCTCGAAGTCGACTTTCGGAACCGTCTGCTCGGATGCCGGAATGTCGAACGTCGCCATCTCCTTCGAAGACGGATACATGAACGACTTCCACCAGCGCCCGGGGATTGTCGTCAATTCCGTGTTGTAAACGCGAACCGCTTCGATGTAGTCGCGGCGCGCGATGGCGATGCGGTTTTCCGTACCGGAGAGTTCGCTTTGCAGCGCGAGGAAGTTCTGCCCCGATTTGATGTCCGGATATTTCTCAGCAACCACCATCAAGCGGCCAAGCGCGCCACCGAGTGTGTTCTGCGTCTCTTGGAATGTCTTCATCGCATCCGGATTGCTGAGGATATCGGCCGGCAAGTTAACTTGCGCCTGGGTCGCCTTTGCGCGCGCTTCGACCACGTCGGTCAGCACCGACTTCTCTTGTTCGGCAAACCCTTTAACCGTCGAGACCAGGTTGTCGATCAAATCGGTCCGGCGCTTGTACTGGTTCAGCACTTCGCTCCAGTTGGCTTTCGCCTGCTGTTCATAGGTCGGAATATTGTTGATGCCGCAGCCTGCGAGCACAATCGCGGCGAGCATCGTGAGGAGAAGAGCAACGGGGCGGGTGGTGTTTGAAACCGTATGGGCCATGACACGCACTATCCTTATCTGAGGGTCTTAAAGACGTGAGGCTTGTGTCCAAAGCGGAACAACGGACCGTCGTCCTGCGCCAGAACCCTTAGCCGGAGATTGTGGTATGGCGTTAACAATCCGGACGCAAGTGCCGCTTTTGCTCTCACCGCTGAAAGACTTCCGCCCTACAACGATGACCGAGTTTACCACATCCCCGCCTCGGCCTTCTGGCGCTGATCGCTGTCAGGTATTCTGTCGACTGAAGGCGCCCGAGCATTCTATTCCCCCCGAACGGTTGCTCAGACAAATATCTGGCACTCTGTTTCCGGCGCTTCCCAATACCACCATGCAGCGTCCGCGTTGCATCTCGAGGAGGCGTACAGGACATGCGTATTGCTGCAAGGGCCGCTGGCACGGCTGCATTGATGATCGTTGCCATCACGGGCAGTGCGCAGGCAGGCCACTTCGGCTGCCAGGGCCGCGCGGTCGAATGCTTTGAAAAAGTCAAATTGCCGGACGTCTACGCAACCCGCTCGCGCGCGGTTGTCGTGAGCCCTGGCTATAGTCAGGTTGTGAACACGCCTCCGGTCGTCATCAATCGCGCTGAAAAGGTCTTGCTCCGTCGTGGCCTCTGGTATGAGCGCAACGTCCCAGCCCTCTACGGCCGACGCGCCGAAAGTGTGCTCATCGCGCCCGCCTCGCGCAGCATTGAATTCGTACCGGCCGTCACGCGCCGCGTTGAAAGAACCGTTGTCGTACGCCCCGGCAGCGTGCGGTGGGAGCATCGCCGTGGCCTGTTCGGTCGCGAAAAGCTTTGCAAGATCGAGACGCCGCCGGTCGTGAAAACTGTTGCGCGCGACGTTGTCGTATCGCCAGCACACCGCATCGCGCGTGACGTGCCCGCCGTCTACAAAACCGTTAGCCGCACCGTCATGCTTCAGCCTGCGTCCGTCAGCCGTTGGTACCAGGCACCGATGTATGCGTATCAAATGCGCCCCGTCGTCATCCAAGCGGCATCGCAGCGCGTGATCAGACATGATCCGGTCGTCGGCGTCGTCCACGAACGCGTTAAGGTCGGTGACGGTGGCTACGTCTGGTCGCGCAGCCGCGGCGGCCTTTTCGACCACTAAGTAAATCACCGCAGCGAACTGAGTTCAGAAGGGCGTGCCGCAAGGCGCGCCTTTTTCATTATGGAAATCGGCCCGTTGCACCGCCGCAATTAATTTTGCCACGATCGGGCCGAATGGTCCGAAGATGTGCTTTAGTCAAAGCGCATTTTACACCGGAGGCCACGTTGTTTCCCGCGCGCCGATTTTCAGTGTCAGCCGTAGCGCCAGCCTTGACGGTGTGCGCACTCATCACCGCAACCGCGATCGCAACACGCTCCGCCACAGCAGAACCCTCCATAGAGGCGTGCAAAGAGGCAGCAGCAATCGCGCATCTCGCGAGCCCGATCACGCCTTGGAAAGGTGCGCCGCTGCGCGTCGTCATCACAACCGAAGACGCGCTCGATGGCGCACTATCGCTGATTGCGCCGGACGGCAGCGTCGCTGCCAAGTCGAACGTCCGCCGCGGCGGCCCTCCCTATTTTTGGACCGCCGAGGTCGAGGCGCCAGCCGCTGGCAAGTGGCGCGCAACCCTCACCCGCGACGGCGCGTCCGCCGACTGCAAGACGATCACGCGTGACATCACAGTGCATGCGGGCCGCCCAAAACCTTTGCGCGAAGCCAAAGGCATGGTCTGGCCGATCCGCGACGCCTGGAGCCGCAACACTGAAAACCTCTATTCGGCGTGGATCGAAACTCTGTTCGACGCGCCGCTCAATGAACAGCCGTCCTGGCCCGCGCTTCACGAAGTCCTGCGCGATCGATCGCGCAACGCGCTGTTCAACCACCTGGGTCTTGGCGAAGACGAAAAGAAACTCGTGATCCGCCCCGACTGCGCCGACCTGCCATATTTCTTGCGGGCCTACTTCGCCTTCAAGCTCGGTCTGCCGTTTGGATACGCGTCGTGCACACGGGGCGGCGGCGGCAGACCACCGAAATGCTCAAACTGGCGCAGCATCCGGGCTGCCGACGCGCCGGAGCCGCCGAAGGTCGAACAACCGACCGGCGTTCTATCGAGCATTTTCGGCGCCGCTGATGCCGAGCCGAAAAAGACGGCCGAACAAATGCCGCAAGGCTTGGTGTCATCGTTCGGCTATTACCTGCGCTCAGTCGTCGCCAATGGCGTCCATTCAGGTTCAGGCCGCACCGCTGCAGCCGACGACAGTACCGACTACTATCCGGTGCCACTGACGGAAGCTGCATTACGTCCGGGCACGGTCTACGCCGATCCCTACGGCCATCTGCTCGTCATCGCTAAGCGCGTACCGCAGACCGACGGCGCCGCTGGCGTCTTCCTCGCGGTCGACGGCCAGCCCGACGGCACAATTGCGCGCAAGCGCTTCTGGCGCGGCAATTTCTTGTTCGCCCAAGATCCCTCGCTTGGCAGTCCGGGCTTCAAGCATTTCCGCCCCGTGGTCGCTGGCAAATCCGGTGCGCTGCGCCGCCTGACCAACGCCGAAATCGAGAAGCACGCCGACTACGGCAACTTTTCGCTCGATCAGTCGAAGCTCAGCGTCGAAGACTTCTACGACCGCATGGACGACGTCATGTCTCCAGCCCCGCTCGATCCATCGCGCGCCATGACAGAAGCGATCACCGCACTCGAAGAACAAGTCATCGCGCGCGTCACATCGGTTGAAAACGGTCGCAAATTTCTCAGCGGCGGTGGCGGCGATGTTTCGATGCCGGATGGTAATTCGATTTTTGAGACGACCGGTGCATGGGAAGATTTCGCAACGCCGTCGCGCGATCTCCGCCTGCTGATCGCAATCGACGTCGTGCGCGGATTTCCTGAGCGCGTCGCGCGGCGGCCAGAACGCTACGCCATGCCAAAAGATAAAACCGCTGCCGATGTTAAAGCCGAATTGGATCGCATGCTCGCAACCGAAATTGCAGCGCGCAAATTCAACTACACGCGCACCGATGGATCGCCGTGGTCATTGACGCTCAAGGACGTCATCGATCGCACGCCGGCCCTTGAGATGGCCTACAACGTCAATGACTGCGCCGAATTGCGCTGGGGCGCCGCCGCCGACAGCGATGAAGTTGCAACCTGTAAGCGTCGGGCATCGTCTGGCCAGCGCACCAAAATGGCCGAGTATCGCAAGTGGTTCAGCGAACGCCGCCGGCCGCCCCGCGGCTAATGTAGAAAGCCCGCCCCGCGGCTAATGTAGAAAGCTGCCCCGCGGCGAAGCCCGCTCAGCGCGGTGGCTTGACGTCAATGCCGAGGCGGCGCTCGAACGTGCCCGTCGCGATCTCCCAGATTTTGAGGTCCGACGCCATCGACGTCGTCAGCGCATATTTGCCGTCAGGGCTGACTTCGACCGAATGACATAAATCGTTGAACGGTCCAAAGTGCCGGATGAGCTTGCCCGTCGCCAGATCCCATAGTGCGGGATGCGATTGGCATGTGATCAATCCCTTGCCATCGGCGGTGAAGTCCGTATCGAACACGCTGAACATTGGGTGGACGACGATCTTCTGCGTCTCGCGCTTGTCGGCGATCGAATAGATGCGCACGCTGCCACCGCTAATGATCGCGAGCTGCGCGCCATCGCGTGAGAAACTCAATCCATCGGCATCGGACGTGCCGTCAATGAGGAATTCGCTAAATTTCTCGCCGGTGGAGATCTTCCACAAGAATACCTTGGGACCGCTGCCCTTGGAATCGCCGCGCGCCTCTTCGCCAGCCGCCGCGGTCGCAACAAGATCGACGGCTTCCGATATGGCAACGGCTGTCGCCTTCTTGCCATGCCCCGCGAGTTTGTAGCGCGCAGTTTTCGTCGCAACGTCAATCGCATCGACGGTATCGCTGTCGCCCGCGAGGAGCAGAAGGCCCTTCGCTGTTGCTGCCATGCGTGGGGGAAAGAACGAGTCTTTCGCGACAGCAAACGGCACATCTCCTTGAGGCGCGCCATCACGAGCCGCATAGAGTTGCACGGCCATGGTATCTTTAGCGCCGGCAATTGTATTGCCATCGCCGACAAAGACGGCTGAGCGCACCCATCCGTAACCGTTCGGCCCCCTGCTGGCCGGCATGACGATACGGCGGCTCATCTTGCCGCTTGCCACATCCCAAAGTCCGATTGAGCCATCGCGGCTGGCACTCAGGATCGTGCTGCCATCGGCGCTGTAATGCGCATCGTAAATCCAATCGGTGTGGCTTTTGTCGAGCGAGGTCTCGGCCGAGTCGTGTACCGGCTTGTCTGGCAACCCGATGCGCGGACAGCGCGACGCCGCTTCGGCATCGAAAGCAGTCGCGTCCATGCCCTGAAGCTGCGTGCGCAACGCACTGCGCGCCGTCTCGCTCTTGCAGAGGATGACCCACTCATCGAGATCGATTGCTGCGGCCGACGCCGTCTGTGCCAAAACCACTAAAATCGTGAGAAAAAGCGCTTTAATTTGCAACATCCCCGTCACCTATGGCCGAGCGCACTGGGTGAGAAATATAGCAAAACTCAGAACATCCAGCCAGCACTGCCGCGCAGTCATGTTAACGACGGGGATAACGCATTCACTTTGGACGTGTACGGCGCTTGCTCGCCTAAACTGGTCATGTTCAATGCCGTCAGCTGCTAATTTTTTTAAGCATTCATTTTTTGGAGAAGCGCTATGCGCGCGACGATTTTCCGGTTCGTCTCTGGCGCCGTGATCGCATTGTCGTGCGCGATCGCATCATCGCCCACACATGCCGACGCGCCCCTTGACGTGACGCAACTGCCGCGCGTGCCGGGCTTTTCGGACGTCATCGTTGCAGGCCCGAACGTGCTCTACGTTTCGCCTGATACGCCCGACGACACCGGCAAAAAACTACGCGAACTCTTCCAATCGAATGGCTGGTTTCATTTCGACGAACCGCCGTTTGAAGATCAGGACGAAAGCGATTTCCTGCATCAGGAATTTGTTCGTGGCGCAGACGCGATCAACGTCTACGTGACCGCCGCACCCGCCAAGAACAACCGGACAAGCGTGCAATATTCTGTCCTGGCGATACCGGGCGCACTGCCGATACCGAAAGACGCGACGCGGATCGCTTTCAGCACGCGCCAACAGGAACTCAACTGCTTCTCGCTGCAAAAGCCAGCGGACCTTCTCGAATTTTATGCCACCGAATTGAGTAAGTCGGGCTGGCAGCGCTGGACGATGCCAAACATCAAAATGGAAGCATCGAAAAGTGGCGCTGTGCGCACGCATTTCGTCAGCGAAAATAAAAAGCCGCTGCTGCTGAAGATTTCGCCGATCGATGATGGCACGACGTACGTGGCGCTTGAACAGGTGACGCACGAAGAGATGATGGTCGACTACACGCCGAAGGCTGAGGCGCCCGAAGCCAAGCCAGAATCCAAGGCCGACGCGAAGCCGTCGCCCGCACCTCCGCCTGCTGACGCCGAAGACGATAGCGACGAGAAATTTGCTGATCTCGTGCAAGGGCTCATCAAAGAAGCCCTGAAGCCGGTACCGAAGTCCGCGAAGAAAGATGCCGCGGAAAAGGCCCCCGTCATGCCAATCGCGGTGCTCGCCAACAATACCGCGCCGGTGCCGTTGCCCGAGGATGCAAGCGAGATCGAGCATGACGAAGAAGACGGTACGTTGGAGTTTCACAGCGCCGCAAATGTGCCGTCGCTCACCGCCTTTTATCGCGAGCAAATGAAGGCGCTTGGCTGGAAGGAATAGCGCGGCGTGTTGAATTCCGAACGCCTGCAGGGACTCGACTTCTCGAAAGGCAAATCGGATCGCGTCACCTTCACGATCCACAACATGACCGACCGCGTTGACGTCACCATCCGCGGCGACAGTCTTAAAATTGCCAACGCAGCGTCGACGTCGAGCGAGGCCACAACATCAAGTGATACGCCGTCGTCAATCGAACGGCCATCCGAACCGATCAAGCAGTATGCGCTGGACGAACTGGAAGTCGCAGAATCCGCCGACTTGCCGGTTCCAAAGCCGAACAACGGCACAGGCCGTACAAAATCGAAGTTCCTCTACAGCGCCAATGCGTCCGTCCAGGCGAGTATCGAAACCATCGTCGCGTTCTACCGTCGCGAGCTTCAAAAGCGCAATTGGACCGAAGACAGCGCCGCCGCAACCGTCAAAGCCGATGCGGCGACGCTGAAATTCACGACCAAGGAGGGCCCCGCCGTCCTGAAGGTCACGCACAAGGACGGCCAGTCGAACATCGAGCTGACGGTTCGCCAAAAGGCACTCGCCGAAGCTTCGGGCCTGATGCCGAAAGCCGGCAACGTCAAAATCCTGTTCGGCAACATCGAAGAGCAGCCCGGCGAGATCACGATCAATGGCAAGACCTTCAAGGTCAAAGCCGGTGAGCGCGCCGAAGATCCAAAGTCGAGCCCGTCAATCGAACTGCCGCCCGGCAAATACACGTTCAGCGTCAAAGGCAAGGGTAAGCCGGCGCAGAAAGACGAAGCGGAATTCGGCGCCGACGAAATCTGGGGCATTTTGCTTGGCCCCGGCGGCGGGCTGCCGTTGCCCATGTATTGACCAGATGCCGACGCTAGTGGCCGACGCCGGCAGCGGCCGATACCGTGCACGTGCCAGCATGCAGCAGGACAGCCGATGCAACTCGCAGCCAACGGCGGCCCGCAAAAGCGAAGCCGGCTGACATCTGCGATGAGATTGAAAATTGGAGCGGGCGAAGGGATTCGAACCCTCGACCCCGACCTTGGCAAGGTCGTGCTCTACCCCTGAGCTACACCCGCATCCATATGGGGTCAGCGCCTTGCGGCGCCGCGAGAGACGCCTTATGGCGCAAGTGCTCAGGCATTGCAAGAGGCGCTGTTCCGCCTTTTTGCAGGGCTTAGCGCGACCGATTGGGCAGCGTGGCGGCACTTTGTGAATGTGCCGCGCAAAACCCGCGAGAATCGAGGACATTGAACGTGCCATTGACCCGCAATGACCTGCTCGAACGCCTTTCCGGCATGGGCATTGTTACGACAACCATCGATCACGAACCGCTCTTCACCGTCGCTCAAAGTGCAGCCGTTGAAGCGTCCCTTCCCGGTGCCCACACCAAAAACCTGTTCTTGAAAGGCGAGAAAGGCCCCCTGGTCCTGGTTGTTGCGAAAACCACGACCGAGATCGATCTCAAATCACTCGCCAAAAAATTGGGCGCCGGCCGCTTTTCGTTCGGCAAGCCCGAGCTGATGATGGACAAGCTCGGCATCACGCCGGGGTCAGTCACGGCATTCGCAATTGCCAACGACTTGGCCCAGCACGTCGAACTCGTCTTTGACGATAATCTGATGACCCACGACAGCCTCAATTGTCATCCACTTGAGAACACCGCTACAACCAACATTGCACGCGACGAACTTTTGCGGTTCATTCGTTCAACCGGCCACGAGCCCAAAATTATAACGCTCTCCGCACCGTAATTGGCGGTCGCTAGTGAGCATCTATGGAGACGACCAAGATGGATTTCGGCACACGCAAGACCCAGCCAGGAGCGCCGGGCGACGCCGACATCATAAAAGATTCGACATCTGCCAATTTCGCAGCCGATGTCATCGAGGCGTCGCGTGACGTCCCCGTCATTGTCGATTTCTGGGCGCCATGGTGCGGTCCCTGCAAACAGTTGACACCCACTCTCGAAAAAGTTGTCCGCAGCTACGGCGGCAAGGTTCGGCTTGTGAAAATCAACGTCGACGAAAATCAAGCCGTCGCGGCGCAACTGCGTGTGCAATCTCTGCCAACGGTCTATGCATTCCGCGACGGCCAGCCTCTCGACGGCTTCGTCGGTGGCCAGCCTGAAAAAAGCTTGCAAGCCTTCGTTGATCGCCTCGTCGCCGACGAGGCCGCCGGCGATGTCGAATCCGTTTTGAAAACCGGCGACGATTTGCTGGAACAGGGCGACCTCCAAGGTGCTGCCGAAGTTTTTGCAGCTGTGCTTCAAGAAGATCGCGAAAACGCAACGGCACTCGCAGGCCTTGCCGGATGCTATCTCGCAACCGGCGATCTTGATCGCGCAAGCCAAACGATTGCACTGGTTCCGCCCGATAAGCGTAACCTGCCGCGCATCCAAAGCATCGAAGCGGCTCTAGATCTCGCCGCCAAAGCCGAACAGGCTGGCGATCCAACCGCACTGATGGCAACCCTTGATGCCAATCCCAACGATCACCAGACGCGCTTCGACATGGCCGTCGCACTCGCGGCGACCGATCGCAGAGCCGAAGCCCTCGAACACCTTCTTGAAATTATGCGCCGAGATCGCAAATGGAACGATGAGGGCGCGCGCAAGCAGCTGCTGCAGTTCTTCGATGCCTGGGGCCCAAAAGAACCTCTGGTCGCCGAAGGGCGCCGTAGGCTATCTTCGATTTTATTTAGCTGAAGCGCACGTTCTCTGAGAGAGGCGCCGTGACCCTGACAGACCGCTACCGCAAGCCGGCTGATTTGCCTCCTCGCATTCCTGTCTTTCCTCTGCGTGGTGCGATCCTGCTTCCGCGGGCGACCTTGCCGCTCAACGTTTTCGAGCCGCGCTATCTCGCCATGATCGATGACGTCATGTCGTCGGGCCGCGTTATCGGCATTCTGCAACCGGCAGGCGGCGACGACGATGACGCCGATAGCGAAAGTCCGCTTGGCAAGGATTCCGAACTCCGTCGCGTTGGCTGCGCCGGCCGCGTCACGTCATATCAGGAACTCGATGACGGCCGCATCGTCATCACACTGACCGGGATCATCCGGTTTGAATCGATCGATCTCGCCGAGACCGACACGCCCTATCGCATTATGAGCGTGAGCTACGACCGCTTTGCCAAGGATCTGACCGAGGGCCTAGGCGAAGAACTCGTCGACCGTCAAAATTTGCTGCGCGTGCTGAAGGCCTATCTTGAAGCCAATCGCCTTAAAACGGATTGGTCCGCAATCCAACGCGCGTCGAATGAATTTCTCATCAACGCGCTCTCGGTCATGTCGCCCTACGGCCCCGAAGAAAAACAAGCGCTCCTAGAGGCGGCAGATCTCAAGACGCGCGCCGATGTTCTGATTGCGCTCGCTGAAATCGAGCTGGCATCGAACGGCGGCACCGGCTCGACCCTTCAGTAGGCGCGCCATGGCGACAGACGATCCTCATAACGCTTCGCCATCGGCCATGCCCGAGCACGGCACGGACCCAAAAGTTCTGGAGCTGCTTGTCTGCCCCTTCACGAAAATGCCGCTCATCTACGACTCTGTCGCGCAGGAATTGATCAGTCGCACCGCGGGCCTAGCGTTTCCGATCCGGCATGGCGTACCGCTCATGACCGAAGACGCCGCCCGCCGTCTGACCGACGCCGACATCGCCAAGTTCGCCACCCGGACGCCGTCAAACGGCTCTCAGAATTAACGCTGTTGTGAGCGATAATGCCCGGTCGCTGCGCTTAACTATTTTGCTTCAGTTTTTGTAAAAGCTTTTTTTGCCACGGTCGGTTTTAGCAACCGAGAGTGTGGCCGGTGACGTGCGACGACCTAAAGCGGCAGCCCGTTAAGCGGGCTCATGGCCTGTCCTCTATGGCATGGGCGCGCGATGCCGTGTCGGCGCTTCTGGGCCGCATTGTTCCAGTCCGCTCCGACGATGCCGCTGCCCGCGACAAAATCGACGCGATCTCCGGCATTGAGCGGTTGACCGATGCCCACTGGCAATTGACCGAAACCGAAACACGCTTTCGCGACCTTCTCGACAATCAAGCCGAGCTGATCGTGCGTCGCGATTCCAAGGGCCGCGTGATGTTCGCGAATATCGCGTTCTGCGCGGCCTTCGGCGTCGACAATGATGAGATCCACGGAAAATCATTCCAGCCCGATGTGATCGCTTGGCACCGCGTCACATCCGAGCGCGACCGGCGCATATCAACCGTCGAGCAATTGGAGACCAGCCGGGGCCAGCGCTGGATCCAGTGGGACGATCATCGTGTGATGACACCGGACGGCGACGTGGAAGTGCAATCCGTCGGCCGCGACGTCACCGAAGATCGCCGCCGCGAACAGGAATTGCGCGATACCCGCGATCAAGCCGACGCCGCCAATCGCGCAAAGTCACGCTTCCTCGCGGCTATGAGCCATGAGATCCGCACGCCGATGAACGGCATCCTCGGTATGGCCAGCCTGATGCAGGAAACGGAGCAATCTGACGAACAAAAAATCTACACCAACGCCATCGATCATTCTGCCAAAGCACTGCTTGCGTTGATCGACGAAATCCTCGACTTCTCCAAAATCGAAGCCGGGAAGTTAGAGCTCGCCGTCGCACCGTTCTCGCTGCGGGACTGCATCGAGAGTGCACTTGAACTGATGTCGCCCAATGCGGCACACCGCGGCAATCGCTTGGTGCATACAATCGCCGATGATGTTCCGCATATGATGCTGGGGGATGCGGCGCGCGTCCGCCAGATCATCCTCAATCTCGTTTCGAATGCCGTCAAATTCACGGAACACGGTGACATCGACGTGATCGTGCGGCGCGCCGGCCACCCAGCTGCGCGCGCGCCAATTTACGAAGTGATCGTCAAAGATACCGGCATCGGCCTTTCGAAAGAAGCCATGGCACTCCTGTTCCACGAATTCGAACAGGCCGACCACGTCCCGGAAGGCCGTCAATGCGGAACCGGCCTCGGCCTCGCAATCTCGAAACGCCTGGCGCGCGCCATGGAAGGCGATATCTGCGCCGAAGGTGCACCCGGTAAAGGCGCAACCTTCACTGTCACGGTCATGCTTCCGGATTGCAGGGCGGAAACAGCAGGCCACACGCCGCTTCAAGCGCCGGCCTCACCGGATCACAGCGTAACAGCCAGAGACGGCAGCCCGCCGCGCATTCTTCTTGCCGAAGACAACGACATCAATGCCCTGCTGGCGCGCCGCATGTGCGAACGCTCAGGCTGCATCGTTGTGCTCGCCAAAAACGGCCGCGAGGCCGTCGATGCCATCGCGCAATCGCTCATGCCTTTGGCGCGCGAATTCGACCTGATCTTGATGGACGTCTTCATGCCGCACATGGATGGCCTGGAGGCGGCGCGCGCAATCAAGCGGCAATACGTAGCGCATGCGGGCAGCCCGCGCGGATGCCCGCCAATCATTGCGCTGACAGCCAACGCGTTCCCTGAAGACCGTGATCGTTGTTTGGCGGCCGGCATGGACGACTATCTCGCCAAGCCGTTCGATAGTACTCAGTTGCGTGCTTTGCTGCATCGCTGGCTGCAAACGACGGAAACACGACTCGTCGGTTAACCGTGATCCAGCCGCGCGGTTTCGGCACTTTTGCAAAACCGTCACGGAATCGTGCTAGGGAATCGGCCGGGGACGTATCGGCAGGGGCAGACATACGATGTGGCAGCGACAGACATTGCGCAGTCCGTTAGCGCCTCCGCGTTTTCAGCCCTGGCAAATGCTGCCGCCATCGGCGGCCCACATGCTGCCATTCAAGCGCACGCTTGAGCCGAAAATCTATGGCCGCATCGGCAATCTCGAAGTCCGCCTCGCTCGCACGCGCGCCGAAATCAAACTCGCGCAGCGCCTGCGCTACCAGGTGTTCTACGAAGAGATGTGCGCCGTCCCATCGCGTCTCGCCCAATTCCGCCGCCGCGACGAAGATCCCTACGACGCCATCTGCGATCACCTGCTTGTCGTTGATCTGAACGAAACACGCAAAGCCACAAGCATGGGCCGCGGCGAACAGCCGAAGGTTGTCGGCACCTACCGCGTCTTGAGGCAGGACGTTGCCGAACGCAGCCTCGGATTTTATACGGCTAGCGAATACGACATCGCGCCGCTGCTCGCTTCCAAATCGCACAATTATCGCTTCATGGAACTCGGCCGCTCGTGCGTGCTCGCGCCCTACCGCAACAAGCGGTCCGTCGAATTGCTCTGGCATGGCCTGTGGACATACGTGCGCGAGCACAAAATCGACGTGATGATTGGCTGTGCGAGTTTCGAAGGCACAGATCCAAATGTCCACGCCGAAGCCCTGAGCTTCCTGCATCACAACGCGCTCGCACCACCCGAGTGGCGTTGCCGTGCCAATCCGTTGCTGCACGTTCCGATGGACCGCTTGCCCAAAGATCAGATCAATCCGAAGGTCGCGCTCAAAGGTATTCCGCCGCTGATCAAAGGCTATTTGCGCCTCGGCGCATTTGTCGGCGATGGCGCCGTCATCGATCGCCAGTTCGGCACAACCGACGTCCTCATCGTGCTGCCGGTCGAGAAAATCGATCCGCGCTACTTTGAACACTATGGTACGCCGGACGAAACCAAAAGCCGCGTCGCCGTCGACGCGTAAGCCCGCACCCATCTCGCACAGGGTGAGCGTTAAACGCGCCCGACGCCGTAGGCCGCCAGCGCAGCCATATTGACGATATCGGCGTCCGTCGCACCGAACGTGCAGATCTGCACCGAATGCGAAAGCCCGACGATGATCGGGCCGATGATCGTCGCTCCGCCCAGCTCCTTGAGCATCTTGGTCGAAATCGACGCCGCGTGGAACGCCGGCATGACAAGCACGTTGGCCGTGTCCGACAAACGGCAGAACGGATAGTGGCGCATCAAATCAGCATTGAGCGCAACATCGGCTGCCATATCGCCGTCAAATTCAAAATCGACCTGACGTTCATGGAGAATACGCACTGCTTCGCGGACCTGATCGGAGCGCTCGCCGCGCGGCTGTCCAAACGTCGAGTAGGCGAGCAGCGCCACGCGCGGCTCGATGCCGAAATTGCGCGCCGCGTTCGCCGCTTCCACTGCGATATTGGCAAGCTGTTCGGCGGTCGGCATGTCGTGAATGCTGGTATCGGCGATCAGTACGGCGCGACCGCGATTGAGCGCAAGCGAGACACCGATGATATGCCGGTCGGGCTTAGCATCGAGCACCCGGTGCACATCGGCATAAACGCTCGTCCAGTTACGCGTAACGCCCGACACCATCGCGTCGGCGTATCCATGCACCACCATCAAAGCCGCAAAAATGTTGCGTTCGTTCGCGACCAGGCGCTCGCAATCGCGCCGCAAATATCCGCGCCGCTGCAAGCGTGCATAAAGGAAATCGGTGAATTCCTGCACATGGGGCGACGTTGACGTGTCGATCAATTCGTAGCCAGAGCGCAGTGGCATGCCGAGTTCGCGGAAGCGTTCAGTGACAACCTTTTTCGATCCGATGAGGATCGGCTGACCGAACCCTTGCCCCGCATAGGCGTTGGCGGCGCGAATAACCGCCGGATCTTCACCTTCCGCGAACACCACGCGCTTTGGATCATTGCGGACGGAATCGAACGTCGATTGCAGCCAGCCCACGACCGGATCAAGCCGCCCCTTCAAGCGCGATACATAGGCGTCCATATCGACGATCGGCTTGCGTGCGACGCCTGAATCCATAGCCGCCTTCGCAACCGCCGCAGGCACATGCGACATCAGCCGCGGATCGAATGGTGCCGGAATGATATAGCCCGGACCAAATTGCGGGCGCTCTCCGTGGAATGCGGCGGCCACCTGATCGGGCACTTCTTCGCGCGCGAGCTCCGCAATGGCTTCTGCGGCCGCGATCTTCATCGCGTCGTTGATCGTTGTCGCCTGCACATCGAGCGCGCCACGAAAAATAAACGGGAAGCAAAGCACATTGTTGATCTGGTTTGCGTAGTCCGATCGCCCCGTCGCGGTGATGGCATCGCTGCGCACCGACTTGACATCTTCCGGCGTAATTTCGGGATCAGGGTTGGCCATAGCGAATATCAGCGGCTTGTCGGCCATGCTCGCAACCATGTCTTTCGATACAACGCCCGCCGCCGATAGGCCGAGGAAAACGTCGGCGCCGACCATGATTTCAGTGAGCGTGCGCGCTTTTGTTTTCTGCGCGTACGGCTCCTTGTAGGGATCCATCAGCGTCTTGCGGCCCACGTAGACCACGCCTTCGACGTCCGCGATCGTAATATTCTCGCGCTTCATGCCGATTTTGCACAGCAGGTTGAGACACGCGAGCGCGGCCGCACCAGCGCCTGCGCACACCATGCGCACGTCGCCAATGTCTTTCTCGACCACCTTCAGGCCATTGAGGATGCCCGCCGCAACAACAATGGCTGTGCCATGCTGATCGTCATGGAAAACCGGAATATCGAGCAACTCTTTGAGACGCTCCTCGATCACGAAGCAGTCCGGCGACTTGATATCTTCGAGATTGATGCCGCCGAATGACGGGCCGAGATAGCGCACCGAATTGATGAAGGCTTCGACGTCTGGCGTATCGACGAGAAGATCGATCGAGTCGATATCGGCAAAGCGCTTGAACAGCGCAGCTTTGCCTTCCATGACCGGCTTCGCCGCCAGAGCACCAAGATTGCCAAGGCCGAGGATCGCTGTGCCGTTTGAGACGACAGCAACCAAGTTGCCCTTATTGGTGTAGGCGTAAGCGTCGGCGGCATCGTTCGCGATTGCAAGGACCGGGATTGCAACGCCCGGCGAGTAGGCAAGTGAAAGATCGCGCTGCGTCGCAAGCGGCTTGGTCGGCGTGACCTCGAGCTTGCCGGGTTTGCCCATCGCGTGGAATTGCAGCGCTTCTTGAGCGGTGACACGCGCGGCGCGAAATTGGGTGGCCATGGGGACGTTAAACCGTTGTGTTGGTTATGATGATTTTTCCGGCAGTCCGATAGGCAGAGCCGTTGGACCGTGGATCAAGTGGGCACGATAGGTTGCGAGACGCGCCGCGGCAACCTAAGCATAACCCCGGCTTTCGTAGGACTGAGGATGGCTTCAAGCCGTCTCCGCGACCACCAAGCCGCAGCTAGGGAACCAGCGCGCTGATAACGATGGTAAAGCACAGCGGACAGCCGATAGGAAAGGTGCCGGCCGTCGTCTCTGACGCAGACGCGGAAGTGTCGCACGTCCGCGAGCCGGTGAGCACGGTGAACGACGCGACGCCATCGATGGCGCAGTATCTCGAAATCAAGGCTGCAAACCCCGACAGCTTGCTGTGGTATCGCATGGGCGATTTCTACGAGTTGTTTTTCCAAGACGCGGTCGCAGCATCTGAGGCACTTTCGATTGTTCTGACCAAGCGCGGTAAACATCAAGGTCAAGAAATCCCGATGTGCGGCGTTCCGGTTCATCGCGCCGATGAATATCTCCAACGACTCATTCGCAAAGGCTTCCGCGTTGCCGTTTGCGAACAACTTGAGGATCCGGCCGAAGCGCGCAAGCGCGGCGCCAAGGCCGTCGTCAAGCGCGACGTCGTGCGCCTCGTCACGCCAGGCACCATCACCGAAGACGCGCTGCTGGAAGCAAAGTCTCGCAATTACCTGACGGCCGTGTTCGCAAGTGGCGTTCGCGATGGCGCAATCATTGAAGATGGCGCGCCGGTTGCACTCGCCTCCATCGATATTTCAACTGGCGAATTTGAAATCGGTGAAGTACCGGCAAGCGATCTCGCGGGTGAACTCGTTCGCCTCGCGCCAGGAGAAATCATCGCATCCGATGTGGCGCTCGCCGATCCCGTCATCCGCCGTGCCATAGACATTTCGGGTGCAGCGGCCTCGCCCAATCCCGCCGCCTACTTCGACAGCAGCGCCGGTGCGCGCGACTTGAAGGCACAATTGGGCGTCAAGGAGCTTGAGGGCTTCGGACAGTTCACGCGGCTCGAACTTGCAGCGGTTGGTGGCGTCCTGAAATACATCGCCTTGACGCAAATGGGCCAGCGCGCCGTATTGCGGCCGCCGCGTAAAACGACGGGCGCAACCGCGCTGACGATCGATGCCGCAACGCGCACGAGCCTCGAACTCGTCCGATCGACGTCCGGCGATACATCCTCGACGTTGCTTGCCGCCATGGACCGCACCGTTACAGGGGCTGGCGCGCGCGAATTGCAAGCCCGGCTGTCCAGT
>ERZ795056.3203-NODE-3203-length-17700-cov-5.480363_pt1 | contig 17700 bp, 10 predicted proteins | sample MGYA00375140_ERZ795056 | MGnify/ENA primary metagenome ERZ795056 (study PRJEB30185, sample SAMN05720227) | activated sludge metagenome | isolation source: Anaerobic digester | place: USA | collected 2015-03-09 ... | reverse complement strand
GCCGGCGGAAAGTGAGAATTGTGGGGGAACACTACCTGACAATATTCGGCGCGACCGTCCGCATTCGTGTCGCTACCGCCCACGCCCCATTGCGCAATTATCGATCGGGTCCATAGTGGTCCAGCCGCGGAGAATTGGTCGCGAAGAGGGTAAATGGCCACCAAACACGATGCTAGCTCTTGAGCGAGCTCGAGGGCGCACCGTATGTGCGCGGGCGCGCACGTCTTCATGATCCACCGCATTTTCGCCACCATCATCGTCGCTTTGCTCGCCGCCGGCTGTCCCGCGTCCCGGCAAGAGACCCCACGACCGCCGACCGGCGCTGCTGCATTGTACGTCCCACCCGGACCGGCACCGCCGGCCGCGGCCGCAGTCGCGGTCGACTCGCCTCCCGCACCGACGGCGGTAGCGGACGCACCGGGCGAAGTGCCCATCACGCTGCCGATCCTCGATGCGATGTTCACCGACCCGGCCTTCGCCGTGGCGCTCGGCGCGAGGCTCGGCCTGTCCGACGCCCAGATCGGGCAACTGCGTGTGGCCGCCCGGACTGCCACCGCCGGTCTGACGGAGAGCGAAGACGGCTCGACCCAGGCCGCGGCGGATCATGCCGACGCCCAGATCCGCGGCATCCTCGACGAGGTCCAGCGCCAAGGCCTGACAAAGCTCGTCCACGAACGCTGGCGCATGGACGAGGATGGCAGCATCGATCTGCCGACCGCGGCGCAAGATCAGGCGCGCGGCATACCGTCGGACACCCGCATCGTGGTCAACGCCCCGGCGTATCGAATGGACATCTTTCGCGACGGCGAGCTCATCAAGACCTACAAGATCGGGATCGGCTACCCGGAGTTTCCGCTGCCGATCGGTCTGCGCAAAGCGAGCTCGATCATCTTCAACCCGAGCTGGACGCCGCCCGACGAACCGTGGGTCACGGGAAAATTCGCGGCGGGGCGGCGGGTCGCGGCCGGGAATCCGCTCAATCCGCTCGGGCCGATCAAGATCCCGATCGGAATGCCGTCGCTGATCCATGGTGGCAAGGCCGCGTGGCAGATGGGCGGCTTCGCCTCGCACGGCTGCGTCGGGCTGACGGACAGTCAGGTGCGAGACCTCGCGCGTCTGCTCTCCGAGCTCACGAGTACGCGGATATCGTCCGCCGACGCGGCCTCGTATGTGACGAACACAACCGAGACGACGCGCATCAAGCTCGCCTCGGCCGTGCCCGTCGAGCTGCGCTACGAGACCATCGTCGTCGAGGACGGACGGCTGTTGATCTACCGCGACGTCTATGAGCGCGGGACCAACACGGAGGACCGCGTACGCGCGGTGCTCGCGGCAAACGGCGTCGAACTGGACTCTCTGACCCACGCCGAGCGCGTCCACATCACCCGCGCCCTGCGGCGGATGGCCCTCGATGCCCGCGGGAAGGTCTCCGCGGATCAGGCGAATATGCACGAGAGCCCGACCAGCGCGGCCGTGACACGCACGATCAAGGGGGCCAAGGAGGTCGTGATCGAGATCCCCGCGCTCAAGGGCATGGGTTACCCTGCCCCCGTTGACCTGACCACAAAGTAGCACCCATGACCGATACCCACGATAAGCAAGCCACCCCCGCGCAGACGATGCGTGCCACCGTCTTTCATGGCAAGGACGACATTCGCCTCGAAGCAGTGCCCCTGCCGCACCCCGGCCCCGGCGATGTGGTCATCCGCATCACGCTGACGACGATCTGCGGCACCGACCTGCACATCGTCCGCGGCGAGTATCCGGTGCGGCCGGGCCTCGTCATCGGCCACGAGCCCGTCGGCGTCATCGCGGAGATCGGCGTCGGCGTCACCGGCTACGCGGTCGGGGACCGCGTGCTGGTCGGTGCGATCACCCCCTGCGGGCAATGCAACGCCTGTCTCTCCGGCCACCAGTCGCAGTGCGGTCATGGCCACGACTGCGAGGCGCTCGGCGGCTGGCGCTTCGGCAACACCCTCGACGGCGCCCAGGCCGAGTACCTCCTGGTCCCGAACGCCCAGGCCAACCTGGCCAAGATCCCGGACGACTTGACCGACGAGCAGGTCGTGCTCCTCGCCGACATCGCCTCGACCGGCATCAGCGGCGCTGAATCCGGCGGCGTCACCTTGGGGGACCGGGTCGCCGTGTTCGCCATGGGGCCGATCGGTGTCTGCGCCGCCATCGGTGCCCGCCTGCTCGGCGCCGCGATGGTCATCGGCGTCGACGGCGACGACACTCGCATCGCCATGGCCCGCAGCATGGGCGTCGACGTCGTGCTCGACTATCGCAAGGTCGACGTGGTCGCGGAGATCCGTCGGCTCACCGGCGGCGTCGACGTGGCGATCGAGGCGCTCGGCACCCAGCAGACCTTCGAAAACGCCCTGCGCGTGCTTCGGCCCGGCGGGACCCTCTCCAGCCTCGGCGTCTACTCCGGAAAGGTCGTCTTTCCCTACGATGCATTCGGCGCGGGCCTGGCGGATTACCGCATCGTCACCACGCTCTGCCCCGGCGGCAAGGAGCGGATGCGCCGCCTCATCGAGATGGTCCGCAGCGGCCGCCTCGACCTCCGGCCGCTGATCACCCATCGCTTCAAGCTCGCCGATATCGCGGCCGCCTATGCGCTGTTCGGCGAGCGCCGCGACGGCGTCATGAAGGTGGCGATCACGCCATGACAAGGCTGCCGCATGGCGCGCTGCTCCCGGCGGGGGCCCTGCAGAGCGCCATCTTCAATAGCGCCACCTTCTCGAGCATCGCCACCGACGCGCAGGGCGTCATTCAGATCTTCAACGTCGGCGCCGAGCGAATGCTCGGCTACCCCGCCGCGGAGGTGATGAACAAGCTAACGCCTGCCGACCTCTCCGATCCGCAGGAACTGCTCGCGCGCGCGAGGGCGCTGAGCATCGAGCTCGGGACCTCGATCGCCCCGGGCTTCGAGGCGCTGGTCTTCAAGGCCACGCGCGGGATCGAGGACATCTACGAGCTGACCTACCTCCGCAAGGACGGCAGTCAGTTCCCGGCGGTGGTGTCGGTCACGGCCCTGCGCGACGCGGCGGACGCGATCATCGGCTATCTGCTGATCGGCACCGACAACACCGCGCGCAAGCAGGCCGAGGCGGCGCTGCTGCGGGCGGGCGCCCTGCAGCGCGCGATCTTCAACAGCGCCAATTTCTCGAGCATCGCCACCGATGCCAAGGGCGTCATCCAGATCTTCAACGTCGGCGCCGAGCGTATGCTCGGCTACACGGCCGCGGAGGTGATGAACAAGATCACGCCGGCCGATATCTCGGATCCGCAGGAAGTGATCGCCCGCGCCAAGGCGCTCAGCGGCGAGCTCGGCACCCCGATCACCCCGGGCTTCGAGGCGCTGGTCTTCAAGGCCTCGCGCGGGATCGAGGACGTCTATGAGCTGACCTACGTCCGCAAGGACGGCAGCCGGTTCCCGGCGGTGGTGTCGGTCACGGCCCTGCGCGACGCGACCGACGCGATCATCGGCTATCTACTGATCGGCACCGACAACACCGCGCGAAAGCTGGTCGAGGCCGAACAAAAGAAGCTCGACCAGCGCCTGCGAGACCAGCAATTTTATACCCGCTCGCTCATCGAATCCAACATCGACGCGCTGATGACCACCGACCCCTACGGGATCATCACCGACGTGAACAAGCAGATGGAGGCGCTCACCGGCTGTACACGCGACGAGCTGATCGGCGCGCCGTTCAAGGACTACTTCACCGATCCGGAGCGGGCCGAGGCGGGCATCAAGCTGGTGTTGAACGAGAAGAAGGTCACCGACTACGAGCTGACCGCGTGCTCCCGCGACGGCAAAAAGACGGTGGTCTCCTACAACGCGACCACGTTCTACGACCGGGGCCGCACCCTGCAGGGCGTCTTCGCCGCCGCCCGCGACGTCACCGAGCGCCACCGCGTGGAGGCCGAGCTGAAGCAGGCCCGGGCCGTGGCCGAGAGCGCGAGCCGGACCAAGTCGGACTTTCTGGCGAGCATGAGCCACGAGATCCGCACGCCGATGAACGCGATCATGGGCATCGCGGATCTCCTGGCCAAGACCTCGCTCTCGTCGGAGCAGGACAGGTATGTGCAGATCTTTCGCCGCGCCGGCGACAATCTGCTGAATCTGATCAACGATATCCTCGATCTCTCCAAGGTCGAGGCCTCGGAGCTGGAGCTCGAGCGGACCGGGTTCTCGCTGACCGACCTGCTGGAGAAGGTGACGGAGATGGTGGCGGTCCGGGCCCATGAAAAGGGGCTGGGGCTGGTGTTCGAGATCGCGCCGGATGTGCCGACCGACCTCATCGGCGACCCGACCCGGCTGCGCCAGGTGCTGCTCAATCTGCTGGGCAACGCGATCAAGTTCACCGAAGCCGGCGCCGTGTCCCTGCGCGTCACCCGAGACGCGGACCTCTCGGTCCCGACCGCGCTGCGCTTCACGGTCTCGGACACAGGTATCGGCATTCCGGCCGCGAAGCTCGGCCGGGTGTTCGAACGATTCGTCCAGGCCGACTCGTCCACCACGCGCAGGTTCGGGGGCTCGGGGCTCGGGCTCACGATCTCGAAGCGCCTGGTGGAATTGATGGGTGGACGCATCTGGGCCGAGAGCGTGGTCGACAGGGGCAGCGTATTCTCGTTCGCCGTGCCCTTCGAGATCTGGGTGGGGGCCACCCGCAGGGCCGCCGTGCCGGTGGGCGCGGGCCCCGAGCCGCCGCTGGTGGCCCTGCGTATTCTCCTGGTCGAGGACTCGCCCGACAACTGCACGATCGCGCTGGCCTATCTGGAGGACACGCCGTATCAGGTCGAGATCGCCGAGACCGGGTCGATCGCCTGCGAGATGTTCGCAGCCGGCCGTTACGACCTGGTCCTGATGGACCGGCAAATGCCGGTCATGGACGGCCTGACCGCGACGCGGAGCATCCGGGCGTGGGAACTGGCGAACGATCGACCGCCGACCCCGATCATCGCGCTGACGGCGTCGGCCCTGAAGGGCGACCGCGAGAAGTGTCTGGCCGCGGGCTGCACGGCGTTCTTGACCAAGCCGATCAAACAAGAGGTGCTGCTGCAAGCGATCAAGGAGCATTCCCAGGTCGCGCCGCCGATGGTGGATGAAGAGGGCCTCCGCAAGGAGCCGGTGCGCGGTAATTTGGCGGCGCACATCCCCGCGTTTTTGCAGCACCGCCGGCAGGATGTCGTCACGATGCTGGACGCCCTGACCCGGAGCGACTTTGCGACCGTGGAGCGCCTGGGGCACGGCATGAAGGGCGCCGGGGCCAGCTTCGGATTTCAGGTCATCACCGACATCGGCGCGGCCCTCGAGCAAGAGGCCCGGCGCATCAACGCCGACGCGTCGCGCAAGTGGGTGAACGAACTGTCCACATATCTGGACCGTGTCGAGCGCCGCGGCGAGTTCACCGTCCGACCGCCGCTCACCGACGCCCGCGAGCCGCCGACCGGGGCGCGCTCGAAGGCCGCGCCGGCGGCGGGTCGGCGCAGGATCGTGCTCATCGAGGACAACGATGATATGCGCAGCATCTTCCGCGAGATGCTCGAGCAGAGCGGGCATCACGTCAAGGACGCGCGAGATGGGCAAGAAGGAATGGCGTTCATCCTCGCCGAGCGTCCCGACGTCGCGCTCATCGATATCGGCCTGCCGGGCATGGACGGCTTCGAGGTCGCGCGACGCGTGCGCGCGGAGCTCGGCCAGTCGGTCCTGCTCGTCGCCATGACGGGGTACGGCCAAAAGAGCGATCGCCTCCAGGCGCTCTCCGCCGGCTTTGATACCCATCTCACCAAACCGATCGACATCGCGTCCGTCGAGCTGCTGCTCGGGCCCGGCGCGCACTGGCGCAACACTACCCCCTCAAGCTGAGGGTGCCGGCGTCCTGCGGCCCGACGCCAGCTCGAGCACGGCATCGGTGAGGCGATCGATGTCGACCGGCTTGGCCAGATGGATCTGAAACCCTGACTTGAGGACCCGTTCACGGTCCTCCTCGCGGGCCAGGGCCGTGAGCGCGAGCGCCGGGATGTTCCCTGACGCCTCGTCGCCGCGGGCCCGTAGCTGGCGAATGAACGCATAACCATTCTCCCCCGGCATGGCGATGTCACAGATGACCAGCGCCGGGTGAAATGCATCGACCACCGCCAGGGCTTCCGCTGCCGATTCTGCGCTCCTCACCCTGGCGCCCGCCTGCCCGAGCAGGTCGGCGATCGCGTCACAGGTCGCGCGATCGTCGTCCAGCACGAGGACCCGCAGCTCGTGCAGCAGCGCGGCGTCGATGGCCGAGCGCTCCGGGGCCAGCGCTCTGCCGGGGGCCGGGGCGCGCAGGGCCTTCAGCCGCGGGAGGGACACCGAGAACGTCGCCCCCTCGCCGTTGCCCGGGCTCTCGGCCTTGACCGTGCCGTGGTGGAGTTCGACGAGGTGGCGCACGATCGCCAGCCCGAGGCCGAGACCGCTATACGCGCGGGTGGTGCTGCTGTCCGCCTGCGTGAAGCGATTGAACACGTTCGGCAGGAAGTCCGCCTCGATCCCCATCCCCGAATCCTTCACGCGCACGACCACGTCCCCCCCGTCGATCGTCAGCGAGACCGTCACCACCCCATTCGCGGGCGTGAACTTGACCGCATTGGTGACCAGGTTGCTCACGATCTGCTGCAGCCGCGTCGCGTCGCCGTAGACCATCACCGCGGACGCGCCCACGGCCGGCTCGACGCTGAGCCGCAGTGACCGTCGCGCGGCCTCCATGCTCGAGCCCTCGACCGCCGCGGCGACGACCCTCGTCATGTCGACCGGCTGCCAGTCCAGGCTCAGCTTGCCCGTCACGATCCTCGATACGTCGAGGAGGTCGTCGATGAGCTGGACCTGCATCTTCACGCCGGCCTCTATCGCCTCCCCGGCCCGCTGCACCTTGGCCGCGTCCATGCCCCCGCGGCGCAGCAGCTGCGCGCGCATCAGCATGCTGGACAGCGGCGTGCGCAGCTCGTGGGACAGCGTCGCCAGGAACTCGTCCTTGGTGCTGTTGGCGCGCTCGGCCTCGGCGTTCGCCAGCTGGGCTTGCTTGATGAGGTCCTTCAGCGCGTCGATGTCGAACAGAGAGACGATGGCACCGTCGATATGGTTATCCGTCGTCTTGTAGGGGCGGATCTGCAGGCGATACCAGCGGCCGTCACGATCCTGGACCTCCGACTCCTTGACGACCATCGTCTCGATGACCTCGGCGATCTGGGTGTCCAGGTCCGGCACATCGACGTTCGGTCTGATATCGTCGAAGGGCCGCCCGATGTCGGTCGTGAGCACGTTCAGGATGCGGCGCGCCTTCGGCGTGAAGCGGCGGATCCGGCGTTCGCGGTCGAGGAAGAGGATCGGGATGTCGACCGTCGTCAGCAGATTGACGAGGTCGCTGTTGACCTGGTTCACCTCCTGATTGCGGCTCTGCAGCTCGTCGTTGACGGTCGTCAATTCCTCGTTGATCGACTGGAGCTCCTCCTTCGCCGTCTCGAGCTCCTCGTTCATGCTCTGCAGCTCCTCGTTGCCGGACACGAGCTCCTCGTTGGCGGTCCCGAGATCTTCGTTCGCGCGGCCGTGCTCGTCGATGACGCTCTGCAGATACTCCCTCGCCGCCGCGAGCTCCTCCTCGAGCTTCGGAATGCGACCCCTCTCCACGGTCGTCTCGGGCACGGACTGCGGTTGTACCCGCCCCGCGGCGTGCTCCTCGAACAGGACGACGTACAGGGGGCCGACCGTGTCGGAGGTGCGTCGGAGGGGGATCACCACGAGGTCACACGTCCGCCGGAATCCGTCCTGGTCGACCTCGACCCCGGCGGCCCGCACCGGGACCGAGTCCTTGCGCGCCTCGGCCATCACCGCGCGCAGCGCCGCGCGCAGCCCCTCGCGCGCCATCTGCAGCAGGTTGTGCCTGGGTGCGCCGGGGGCTGGTTGCAGATACGCCCCCGTCTGTCCGCGAAACTCGAGGATCTCCAGCTTGTCGTCGACCACCACGCCGGGCGGGGCATAGCGGGCCAGGAGCAGCCGATCGAGCCGGGTCGAGAGATCGATCGGCCGCGGCGGTTCGCCCACCGCGCGCTCGGCCGCCAGCGCGGGCGCAAAGCGCTCGGGATCCGCGAGCTCGGAGCGCCTGGCGAATCGCAGGGTGCTGGGCGTTGCGGTCCGGGCGAAGATCTTGTGGGTCTTGTCGACCTCTTCGAAGAGATGCTTGAACCCGGCGACATGCTCGGCGCGGCCGAGCAGGAGAAACCCCGGCTGGCTCAGCGCGAAGTGAAACGTCGGAATGACCCGCCGCTGCAGCGCCAGATCGAAGTAGATAAGGACATTGCGGCAGCTCGCCAGATCGAGCCGCGAGAACGGTGGATCACGCGCCAGATCGTGCTGGACGAAGACGCACAGGTCGCGAATGCTCTTGATGATGCGATAGCCGCGCTCGACCTTGGTGAAATACCGGGTGCGTCGCTCCTCGCTGACCTCGCGCAGCGCGCTGTCCGGATAGAACCCCACGCGCGCCGCCTCGATCGCCTTGCTGCTGACATCGGAGCCGAACAGCTGGATCGGCCGCGACGAGCGACCGAGAAACTCGACGAGCGCGATCGCCAGCGAGTAGACCTCCTCGCCGGTCGCGCAACCGGCGACCCACATGCGAATGGCCGCATCGCCGGGCTTGGCCGCGACGATCACCGGAAAGACCTTCGCCTTCAGGCCCTCGAAGACCTCGGGATCGCGGAAAAACGAAGTGACGTGAATGAGCGCGTCATTGTGGAGGGCCAGGACCTCCTCCGGCGTCTCCTGCAGCACGGTCAGATACGCCGCGAGCGTGTCGACGCGCCGCAGCGCCATCCGCCGGGCGAGCCGCCGGTCGAAGTTCGGCGCCTTGTATTCGCTGAAATCGATGCTGGTCGCCTTCCTCACCAGCGCGAAGATCTGCTGCAAGATCGCGGCGTCGTGGACCGAGGGCGTCGACTCCGGAGCCACGACGTAGGGGTGATGCGCGAGCCGCATGAGCTCCTGCGCGAGCTCCGGGATCGACAGGCCGAAGTCGACGACGCCCGCTTCGAGCGCCCTGCGCGGCATCTCGCTGAATTTCGCCGAACCCGGCTCCTGCGCCAGGGTGATGCCGCAGGCCTCCTTGATGGCCCGGAGCCCCTCGGTCCCGTCCGATGCGGTCCCCGAGAGCACGACGCCGATCGCGCGACTCCCCCGCTCCACGGCCAGATCGCGAAAGAAGCCATCGATCGGCAGATTCTGGGCCTTCGGGTCCTCCGGCCGGGGCGTCACCAAGAACCGCCCATCCTGGATCCCCAGGCAGGTGTTCGGCGTGATGACGTAGACGTGGCCCGGCTCCACGCGCATGCCGTCCGCGGCGTGCAGGACCGGCATCGTCGTCGCATTGACCAGCGCCTCGCGCAGGTAGCTCGTATGCGTCGGATCCAGGTGCTGGACCAGCACGAGCGCCATGCCGCTGGGGGCGTCGAGGTGCTGCAGGAGGCCGGTGAACGCCTCGAGCCCGCCCGCCGATGCGCCGACGCCGACGATCGGGAAGGTGTCGTGGGCGGAGCCGTCCTGGCCCCGCACGGACGGCTCCGCCGGCGGCGCCTCGCCCGTGGCCCGGGTTTCGGGCGCCTTTACCGGCGGGGAAGGTACTCGCGCCCGCCGTCCCGCGCTGGTCCGCTCATGCCTCATTTGCGCCGGCAGGTTATCATTTGCATACAGTTTTTACCACCCGTGTGCGTGATCACGAATGACGCCACTGAGGACACACCACTGCCCGGCGATATCGGTGCCATTCTCGATGCGGAGCGGATGATCGAGGGGAGCTCAGGGCCTGGGCCGCAGCCACGGCGCCCGCCGGCGCAGCCAGTCGACGACCGGCTGCGGCGTCCAGGTCGACCCGAGGGCCATCGCCCGCGCCAGGACCCCGGGCACGCACTGCGCCTCGCCGCGAAACATCGCCCGCAGGCCCGCCGCCGCGACCGCCTCGGCGTCCATCATGACGCCGAGCCGCGTGGCCATGGCGACCGGCACGCTCGTCGAGCTGTAGAGCCCGGTCGCGGTCGCGCCCGGCGCCAGGCAGGTCACCTGGACGCCATACATCGCCAGCTCGCAGCGCAGCGCCTGCGCGAAGCTGCGCAGATACGCCTTGCTGCTCCCGTAATAGCTGATCCCCGGGAACGCCCGCCACGCCGAGATGCTGGACACGATCAGGATGTGCCCGCGTCCCCGCGCCCGCATGCGCGCGCCGAAATATGTGCACAGCAGCGACGGGGTCGCGACATGCAATTGCAGCATCGCCTGCGCCCGCCCCGGGTCGGCGTCGGCCGCCTCGCCGAAGAAGAACATCCCGGCATTGTTGATCAGGATGTCGATCGTCAGCCCGCGCGCGTCGACCTCGGCGACCAGCGCCTCGGCGGCGCCCACGACCGCGAGGTCCTGCACGATCGTGTGCACCTCGGCCCCGGGTCTCGCCCGCAGCTCGGCCGCCACGCCCTCGAGCTCGTCGGCGCGGTTGCTGGCGAGCACCAGCGAATAGCCGCGCGCGCCGAGCTGGCGCGCCATCGCCAGGCCGATGCCCGAGCACGCGCCCGTCACCAGCGCGGTGCGTCGCGCGGCGTCTGCCCGCGGAATGTTCATACGTCCCTCCCCGCGCCCGGGATCACCAGGTGGCGACGGATCGCCAGCGGCGGCGGATCACGGTGATGACACGCCATCGAGGTCGTGTAGATCCGCGCCGCGCAATAGTTGCAATGATCGCAGCCCGCCGTGCGCCCCTCCGCCTCGGCGAGCCGGCGCACGAAGCCGGGATCGCGGATCAGCGCCCGGGCCATCGCCACCGCCACGAAGCCGTGGCCCAGCGCCTCGTCGATCGCGGCCCGCGACGCCGCGCCGCCGATGTACACCAGCGGGACCTTCACCGCCCGCATCACCTCGAGCGCGTCGGGCAGGAAATAGTTATCCACGTAGGGCACCGGAGGGACCAGGCGCTGGCCGAGCAGCGAGAGACCGAGCTTCAGGTGCCATTGCGGGATCAGCCGGCTCATCACCGCAGTCGGCATCGAACCACGCATCACCGCCATCGGCGCCCGGCTGACGAAGCCGCCCGAGAGCACCAGCGCGTCGGCGCCGTCCTCCGCGAGCGTGCGCGCGGCCGTGATCGACTCCTCGAGCTCCATGCCGCCCGTGAAGCCGTCGCGCATGTTGAGCTTCACGAGCACCGCGATCTGGCCGGCCGCCGCCGCCGCGACCTCGGCCATCACCTCGCGCATGAACCGCAGCCGGTGCGCGAGCGGTCCGCCGTACGCGTCGCGGCGGAAGTTAGTCGCGGGCGACAGGAATTGACTGATGAGATAACCATGGCCGGCGTGGATCTCGACCGCGTCGAAGCCGGCGTCGCGCGCGAGGTGAACGGCCCGGCCGAAGCTCTGCACCACCCGCGCGATATCCTGCGAGTCCATCGCCCGCGGCCAGGTCGGTCCCCCGTAGAGGTTGAAGCGGGCCGACGGCGCGATCGGCCGCCCGCCCGCGACGGACCGCTTGGCCATGTTGCCGCAGTGACCGAGCTGGATCGAGGCCTTCGCCCCGGCCGCGTGCACCACGTCGGTCAGCGCGCGCAGGCCGGGCACCACCTCCGGCCGCAGCCACAGCTGATGCGCGAACGACAGCCCGCTCTGCTCGACCGCCGCATAGGCGACCGTCGTCATGCCGACCCCGCCCTCGGCGACCTCGCGGTGATAAGCGACCAGCGCCGGCGAGGGCGCGTGCCCCGGGGCCATGCCCTCGAAGGCCGCCGCCCGGATCGACCGATTGCGCAGACGGACCGGACCGATGACGCAGGGCTCGAACAGCTGGTGGCTCACCGGGCACACCTCCGCCATGGCGTGCGCCCGTCGGCGCGAGGCTCGTCGATCGTGCGGGGATCCATCGCGCCGCGACCCTAACACGGACCCCGCTCGGGCACGTCACGGGGACGACCAGCGGCGGTTGCGTTTTCGCCCGCGCGGCGACCTTCCCGTCGCGCTTCGTGCGGGAGAGCCCGGCTTCTCCGGGTGATATCCTGCCGCCATGGCCCGGTCGCGCCCCCCCGAAGCCCGCATCATCGACACCCGCCAGGTCCTGATCGTGCTCTCGACGCGGGGCGACGAACGCCCGATCGACGGCTTCGCCGGCACGGTGATCACCGACCCCTCGGCGGGGCTGCCCGACCTCGCGGGGAAGGCCGTTTACCTGTGTGGTGACGTATCGAAGGCCACCGCCCTCGACCTCTCGGCCGCGTCGCGGGTCCTGGTGATCCGGGAGGGCTCCGACAGCGGCCCCGCGGGTGACCTCGTCCCCTGGCCGGTGGTGGGCCCCGGCCGGGTCCCAATCCACGTACACGGGCTCGGCGTGTACTACCGATGTTTCTTCGATCCGGAGGTCGACTACGTCGAGCGGATCCGCGGCGAGCACACCTTCCAGTCACTGACCGAGTCCACCAAACCGGGGACGGCACACCGCACCGGGATCTACCTGACACCGGTCCGCAACGAGCGGGATGCGCTGCATTTCCGCCTGCTGCGCTGCTCCACCAACCTGTCGGGCCCGACCGACAACTTCCGCGCCACCGACCGGCACATCGTCGACGCGCTCAACCAGGAGGCAGCGCTGGTCTTCTCGGGGGCGGCGCCGCTCAACCACGTATTGGCGCAGATCTATCACAATACTCCCGCCGACGCCGCGAAGAAGCAGGCGAAAGCCCGGATCTCGTCCCACGCCGACAAGACCAAGGATATGCCGGGCGACGGCATCATGGCCTTCTGCACCTTCCACGAACCCCTCGATCGGCTCGGCCCCATTCCCGGCGACCCCTTCGACCGTGGTCATCGGGGGATCAGCGGATTGACCCGGCTGCGCTTCCGACACAAGGAGACCGAGACCGAGGATAGAGGCACCTTTCCGGACCAGTTCACGATCACGCTCTATCCGGGCTCGGTGTTCTTCATGCCGCTGTCCACCAACCGGCGCTACACCCACGAGATCGTGCCGTCCGAGCTGGACGCCGCGCGGCTCCCGACCCGGCTGGGTTATGTGGTGCGCTGCTCGAAGACCGAGGCGGTCCACGAGGGTGGACAAACATTCCTGCTCCAGGACGGGGCGCGGGTGGCGCTGGAGGCCCCCACGCTCGAGGGAATGACCGAGCTTCGCCGGTTGTACGCCGAGGAGAACAAGACGTCGGCCCACATCGACTACGGAGACAGCTTTCGCTTCAGCATGAACGCCGGGGACTACCACGCGCCGATCCACGAGGCGTCCGACATATTCCGCACCTACGCCGTCCCGACCCGGGGCGACCTGTTCGCGGAGCTGTCCGCGTCGGCTCGGCTCGAGGATCTCGGAAAAGGCCGGCGCGGCGCGGTGCTCGCGGTGACCGACGACCCGCGCGGGATCCCCATCGTTCGCACCACCACCGCTTACACGCTCCCGGCTCAGCGCTTTCGGCCCATTCACACAATGCTCTCGCGGCAGATCCGCGTGTGTGCCTCGCTCGCCATTTCCTTCAACAATGCGCTGCTGGAGGTCTACACCCGCGCCTACACCACCATGCGCGCCCACTCGGACCAGGCGCTCGACCTCGACGATGCCGGGGAGATCGCCCTCTTCTCCTGTTATGAACACCCCGAGGCCGGGCCGTCGCGGCGGCTGATGGTGGAGTCGAAGCAGCCCGGGGGGCCCTCGTTCGTGATCCCGCTGCTCCACGGCCGTGTCATCGTATTCTCCGCCGACACCAATCGACGGTTCCGCCACCGGATCGTGCTGGACCCCGCGACTGGAGCTCCCGACAACCCCTGGCTCGGGCTCACGTTTCGCACCTCGAAGACCTGGCTACGCGTTCGTGACGGGCAGCCCCGTCTCGCGGACGGCACCCCGCTGACCCTGGCGAACGACGAGCAGCGTCACGAATTCCTCCGGCTCCGACGCCGGGAGAACCAGGAGACCGACTTCGTCTACCCCCACGTCACCTGCACCCTGAGCCCGAGCGATCTCTGGCCGCCCGAACTCGAAGGGCCCGACATTACTTCCAGATGAGGAAGTCCATTTTGCACATCACATTTCGTCCACTCCTGTCCACCTGCCTGCTTTTGGCATCCTGCAGCGGTCAAGCCCCCGTTTACACGAAAGCAGCCGCGCCCGCCCCGTTGGCGACACCGACAAGCGCACCCGCTGACGCCGCCCAGATCTCCGAGTACGTGGTAGCGGCCTTCGAGGATGACAGGGGGAACCTGTGGTTCGGGACCATCGGACAGGGTGTGGCCCGCTGGGACGGTGAGTCGCTCCGCTACTTCTCCATCGGAGACGGTCTCATCGGCGATGTGGTCACGGGTATCACCAAAGACCGCGAGGGCAACCTCTGGTTCGGAACGCATACGGGCGCCTCCCGGTATGACGGCCAGACGTTCAGCGGTTTCAGCAGCGCGGAGGGGCTGCACGGCTCTGGCTGCAAGCTGTTGGTGGATCGGAACGGGACCGTCTGGGCCGGCACGAGCGATGGCGCGTTCCGCTTCGATGGCGAGCGATTCAACGCTTTCGAGCTGCCCATTCCGGCGATCGACAGGCCGTCCCACAAGATCGTGCCGGGCAAGGTGTGGGACCTGTTCGAGGACAGCAAGGGGAACATTTGGTTCGCCAGGGATGGTTATGGGGCGTGCAAGTATGACGGCCGATCCTTCACGCACTTCACAAAGCGGGACGGACTCTGCAGCAACAACGTCGCCAGCATCGTGGAAGACGGACAGGGCAGCATATGGTTCGGCTCCATCACCTCCGATCACCCGGAATACATCGAGGAGGGTGGCGTAACCAGGTACGACGGCCGTACGTTCACGGTGTTCCCCGAGATGAAAGGCCTGACTTCGAACGACGTTTACAACCTCCACGCCGATCGGTCAGGGCGTGTCTGGATCGGCGCGGTGCGTGTGGGGGCCTACCGCTTCGACCCTTCGGTGGCGCTCGGCGCCGGCGGCAGCTCGTTCACGTTCTTCGACAAGACCGACCGACCGGACCTGACCACGGTCTTCGGTGTGCAGGCCATGGTGGAGGACCGCCATGGCACGATGTGGTTCGGTTTCTCCGGAGGGCTGTTCCGGTTCAATGGCAGTTCCTTCGTGAACGTCACCCGGGGTGGGCCGTGGGCGAGCCCGTGAGCGCCACGGCGCGACCGCTCAGCCGTGATCGGGGACGACGAACTCGGCGACCTTGTTGCCGTCGAGCGACCAGAAGGCGACAAAATGCGGCGCCAGGCGAACGAGGCGCTGCGGAGCGGCCCACAGGAGGTCTCCGGGGAAACCAAACAGGGCTTGATTGCCATCCCGATAGTAGCTCGGAAGACCCGCGGGGATCGGGGGTGCCGGCGCATGGAAGGTCGAGAGCGCTTTGCCGCTGCGCGCGTCGAAGATCTGGAGCTCCTGTCGATCGAGCAGCAGCGCGAAGCCATCACCGGTCGGTGAGGACGCGATCCCCGAGGCTTCAGGGACGCTCGTGTTGGCCTGGATCTCTCGCGCCGCGAGGGTGATCGTCGCCTCGACCCGACCGCGTCGAACGACGTCCAGGCGCTTTTGTGTGCGTGCGCGCATCTTCGGGTCGTACAGGTGAGAGATGACGAGGAGCGAGCCGTCGGGGGCCCAATGAACGCCGTCGATCTGCGGCGAGGATGGCTGCACCGTCCATTGCTGGCGCCCGTCATCAGCGTTGTAGATCTGGATATCATCGGGTCCATGAGGCACCCGATTGGAGACGAACGCACACCATCGGCCGTCGGGGGACCAGTGCTGGCGGTACGACGCCGACGGCTCGGGGCTCACCTGGTAGAGCAGCTTCTTGCGCAGTGGATCGAAGGCCGCGATCCCCGTGCCGACGCGTCCGACCACCGCCCCGGTCGCGGCGTTCCACGCGATATCGTCGAAGAAGGGGGCGCCTGTCGTGTCGAAGTCGAGGCGGTGATCGCCCTCGAGGATCTCGAACAGCGCGCCTGTGTCCGTGAAGATCTGGTCACCGACCCAGACGTAACCAACGCCGGTGTCCCGCGATTGGTCGGGGGACGCGTGGCCAACGACCCGACCGCGGTCGAGGACCGCGATTCCGTTGGTGTCGATGTTGGTGGCGAGTCGCGCGCCCCCGGGGTGCCAGCGCAGGACACCCCGCGACTGCGACCACCCGACATATCCCTGGAATGACGTCGACGACAGGAGCGTGCCGGCTCGCGCATCGAACACGAGCACCGCGCCCCGTTCATTCTCCGCGTCGGTACACGCGGCCGCGAGCCATGGCTCGATCGGGTGGACCGATATATTTTCGATCAGGCACCGCGCCGGCCACTTCGCGTTCGGCTGCGTGGGCCACGGATGGGGGTGGGAGTTCTCTGTTTGCACGGACGGTGGTTCCCCTGGCCTGAGTGGGTCGATCGCCTTCGTGTCGACGGTGTTGGTGGCCGCTTCGATGCCGGGTGTTTGACAGGCATTGGCCGTACAAACCGTGATCGTGACGAGAGCGAGGCGGGCGAGGCACGATCGCATGTCGACGATACTATCCGAGCCTGGCCGGCGCCGTCAGCCGGGTCGCGCACGGTCTGCGGCCGGTTGACCACCCGTGCCGCCGCTCGTTACCCTGCGCCCCGTGCCCATCATCCCCCCACCCGTCGCGTTCGGCCTGTGTTTCACCGCGCTGATCGCCAGTCGCATCATCCAGGAGCGGGCGCTGGCGAAACTCAGCACCGAGGCCAAGGGCCGCCTCGTCGAGGCCTTCGCCGCCCACCGCATGGTCGCCCTGGTCCCGCTCGCGGCGATCGCCGCGCTCTACTTCGCCATGGCCAGCCTCGACGTGCTCACCACGAAGACGCTGCTGGCGCTCTACATCCCGCTGGTCCTGCTCTTCGTCGCCGGCTCGCAGCTGTATGTCCACCGCAAGCTGCGGACCCTCGGCCTCGACCCCGGGTACCGCCGCGCCCACGCGATCGGCCGCGGGCTCGGCCTGCTCGGCGTCGCCGTCCTCCTGCTCGCCGTCTAGCCTCGTGCCCTGACCAGCTTCGGCGAGCGCGACGCGATCAACGCACGGTGATCCGGCGCGTCCACTTGCCGACCCCCGAGAAGACCTGCAGATCATAAGTACCGCGCTTGACCGGTTTGCCCCGCCTGCACTCCTCCTCGACCCTCGCATCGACGACAAACGGGATCCGCGCGGTCCCTCTCGCTGCGAGCACCACGCGGATCGCAGAGTTGCCGCAGCCCCCGAGACGCCAGCACCGCAGGTCGGAATCCACGCGCCGTCCCCCGGCGTCGTGCATCGTGGCGTTGACCTCCCGGAGCCTGCCGCAGGAATCATCGAGGACGAGGACGAGCTCGGCATCGGTGGTGTTTGTCAGCACGATCGCGGCGTCGAGGGTCCTGCCGCTCTTGACGACGAGGCGGGCCGGCGAGATCGTGACCTTAACGGCCTCCGGGAGCGCCAGCTGCCAGGTCTCCGGGATCCCGGAGTACTCCGATGCGACGGTGCACGCCGCCGACGCGCTCAGCTTGACGAGGTCGAGGTTTGTGCCGCGGCACGCCGGCTCGATCGGCGGCGGTAACGGCGTGGCGGTGGCGGGCGGCGCCGGCTCGGAGACTGGCAGCGGCGCGGGCGTGGGCGTGTTCCCCGAGCACGCTCTGGCCGAGCACCTGGCC
>ERZ795056.3199-NODE-3199-length-17720-cov-6.186187_pt1 | contig 17720 bp, 14 predicted proteins | sample MGYA00375140_ERZ795056 | MGnify/ENA primary metagenome ERZ795056 (study PRJEB30185, sample SAMN05720227) | activated sludge metagenome | isolation source: Anaerobic digester | place: USA | collected 2015-03-09 ... | reverse complement strand
GGGTTGAGCTGGAAGGGCTTGTTGGTGAGCCCGTAGAAGGATTCGTACATGGCTAGAACCGCAGGCCGTAGGTGGCAATGACCGCCGTCTCGCCAAAGTTGTCATTGCCCGATTCGTACATCACCCGGCGCAAGGCCAGAATGACCGAACTGCGCGAGGTCAGCTGCTGGGTGTACTGCGCTTCGGCGCGACGTTGACGCAGTCGCTGAGCGGCGTTGTCACCACTGTTGTGCTGCGCCGAAGCGACCAGAGACAGCGAAGACTCGGGCGCCAGCCGATGGGAAACATCGAAGGTGGCCGTTCGCTGGCGCACGACCGCCGCGCCAGACACGTCCACTGCCGTGACCGCCGCGTCGATACTGCGTGTCTTGCCGCTGGACAGTGTGAGGCTGACCACGTCACGCGGGCCGGTCCACGCCATCGACAGGGTCTGCTGGTCCTGGACGGTGGCTCCGGAGCTGAGGAGACTGCCGGAAGAGAGCGTCTTCGGGTTCAGGCCCTGGGCCGAGAGCACGGCATTGACCAGAGCCGCCCGCAAGATGGGATCGGGCTGATCGCTGGCCAACCGGGCAAAGAACAAGTCGAACAGGGTACTTCGGCTCCCAGCCGAGGCAGATGACAGCGCCCGCGTCTGGCTGAATCGCCACTGCGTTCGCGGCGTGCGGTAGTCGATGCTCAGGGCATGCGATCGGCCAAAGAAGCGGTCCTCAGTCTCTGCGGTCACCTTGGTGGTCGGCGATGGAGCCCAGGTGACACCCAGGCCCCAGTTGCTGTACGACTCGGAACTGAGCGACGAGATGTCGTTGCGCTCGACGCCGCCCTTCACTTGCAATTGCAGATCCAGATCGTCCAGGGTCAGCCGCCCGGTCGCGCTGAGCCGGTCTCCGCTGGTGGCGCGGCCCACCTTGTAGTCAGATGTCTGATGCTCCGCATCCATCGACCAGCCCAAACGGCCGCTGCTCGCCGGCGCCAAGCTGACCAGCAGGGAGGACGCCGTGGAGTCGCCAGCACTGGTGTCAGCGGCATCGGTGATGGTGTGGCTGAGCGTGGCCGTGTAGCGCAACGCACCCCCCAACGCGCCGCGCAGCGTGGGTGACAGTTGAAAGCGGCGAAGTTCAGTGCCGTTGCCGTTGACTTCGGCACCCCCGCCCGGCTGCACCCCGAAGGCAGAGAGAGCACTTCTGGACACGTCGGCAACGGCCAGCAACTGCAGGCGATCCTCGATCAAACTGGTGTTCAACCGGGCATTCAGTTGGTTCTGAACGGTGTTGAAGGATTGGTGCCGGGCATACACCAGGCCCGACAGGGTGTAGGTGAGCGCACCGCGCACCGGGCCCGAGGTACCGAGAAAGGACAGCCCTGCTGTCAGGCGAGTGATGGCGTCGCTGCGCGGATCCCTGGCTCTGAGGTCGAAATTGTTGGTGAACGTCTCTGTCAGCGAGACGCTTGGCTCGATCGACACATGCCGCGCCGCGGCGGACCCATCCTGTGCAAGCGTCGACTGGGCGGCCAGCAAGCCGCCGAGACAGGCCAATGCCAAGCGGTTCGGGCGGTGGGGCAGCATCTGCAGGCGCGCCACGCATCCGCACCACGCCTGGCGCCTGTCAGCCAGTCTTGGTCGCATCCGCCTGCCCTTGCGCCGGTACCGGGCCAGCCTGTGCGTCGGCAGCACTTCCGCCACTGCCGCCATAGCTGTAGGACTCACCATAGCCATAACCATAGCCATAGCCGTAGCCATAGGCACCTTGTGTGTCGGTGCGCGCCTTGTTGAGCAGCAGCATCCGGATCGGGCACTGATCGATGGTGGACAGCGCGTGCTGCACATCGGCCTGCAGCGTGGTACCAGCCTGGACGACCACCACGACCTGGCCCATCTGGGTCGCCAACACCCGAGCTTCCGTGGTCAGCAGCAGAGGTGGCGAATCGAAGATGATGATGCGGTCGGCGTAACGCGTGGCCATGTCCGCCAACAATTGGCGCATGGCATCGCTGGCCAGCAGCTCAGTCGACTTTGGATGTGGCCGACCGCTGGGGAGGATGGTCAGCTTGTCGATGTTGGTACGCATCAGCACGTCACTCATCTCGGCCTTGCCCTCGAGCAAGTCGAGCAGGCCAGGTGCCTCGGTCATGCCAAGCTTTTTCAGAACAGATGGCCGGGCCACGTCGGCATCGACCAGCATCACGGTGTGGTCCAGTTCGGATGCAATGCTCATCGCAAGGTTGATCGACGTGAAGCTCTTGCCTTCACCCGGCATGGCGCTGGTCATCATGATCAGGTTTCCATGCTCCACCCGTGCCTTGCCACGCGCCGTGGCATTGGCGATCAGGGGCCGCTTGATGACGCGGTACTGATCTGCCATGTGGCTACGCGGCGCTGCCGGCACGAGGAAACCGGCGGCTGCGAGCGCGGCCAGATCCAGTTGAACCTGCCGAGACAAGGGTGGCGTCGGTGTGACGACGACAGACGGCGGCTCCGCGGGCGCTGACGCCACGCTCGGCACTGGCACCCCGCCACCTGGATCCGACAAGTCCGGCAGTTCAATGCCGGCTTCACGGATCTTGGCCAGACGCTCGGCGGCCTGCTCGATCAAGCTGCTCATGGGTTCAACCTACCTGCCGTGCGGCAATGATGGACACGGTGACCATCGCGGCCAGATACGACGCCAGGAGGCTGCCGGTGCCAAGGTAGAAGCGAAGCCGGTTGGCGCGCTCACGCCTCTTGTCGTCGTCACTGAGGATCATCGACACCACACCAAGCAAAGGAAGGCCGGTCTTGGTGCGCAACTGCTGTACATCAGTGAATACCGGCCGGACTTGGCTGGCGATGAACGAGACGGCCAAGCCAACACCCAGCGCAGCACCCAGCGCCACCAGAAGCAACAGAATGCGGTTGGGGAACACTGGCCTTGGCGACACACGAGGCGGGTCGATCAGCCGGAAGTCCACCACGCCTGAAGCCATGTCCAGATCGCCGGACATCACGGCGGACTGCCGGCGGGCCACAAGATCCTCATAGTTCTTCTTGACGATGGCGTAGTCGCGATTGAGCTGTGCGGCCTCGGCCTCGATCTGCGGCGATGTCCGCGACAAGGCGCGCGCCTGGGTGTAGCGTGTCTGGAACTCGGCAACGCGCGCCCGCAGCGCCGCCACCTGCACCTCGGATGTCGCCATGACGCGGGCAAGCTCCTGCACGGCTGGACTGGCGTTCGTGCCCTTCGCCCCCCCGTTGGCGGCTGGCATCGCCAAGGCCGACTTGCGCAACTCGGCCACTTCCTTGGCCTTCTGCTTCTCCAGTTCGACGATCAGGCGTCGCGTGCTGATGACATCCGGGTGCACCTCGGTGTAACGCTGCAACAAGCCATCGAGGTTGCGCTTCTGCGCTTCGAGCCTGGCGTCGATTTCAGGAGTGGCCACGCTGATCGCCGACTCCTGCAGCAGGCTCTGTGTCGATGCATCGACCGGGTTGCCGGCCTTCTCAAGCTCCATCTGCTTCTTTGCAGCCTCCCGGGCCTGCTCAGCCTCCCGCAATTGAAGCTTGGCACCCTCGAGGGCCTGCGAGATCTCCATCAGCCTGGATGCAGAGTCCTTGCCGTCGCCAGTCTGCATGTCCAGATTGCGCAGGCGGAACTCTTTCAGACGCCCCTCTGCTTCTTCGAGTTTGCCTTCGTACGTCTTGATCTGCTCATCCAGGAACACCTTGGCCGAGTCGGTGTCCTTGCGGCTGGCACCCAGACTGGACTCGACGAAAATCGAGACCATGGCCTGGATCACCCGCTTCGCCTTGTCCTTGTCAGCGTCGACATAGGACAGTGTGTACAGGTTGTCACGGCCCGTGCTGCGGATCTCCACGGTCTTCATCAAACCTTCGATCAGGCCCTCCTGTTGCGACTTCGACTCGCTCTTCAAGTCAAGGTCGGCCATACGGACGAGCTTCTCGATGTTCGGACGGCTGATCAGCGTGCGGCTCAGCATCGCCACCTGCTGGTCGATATTGGGCTGCACGGCCAGCCCGGACATCAGCGGCTTGAGGATCGACTGCGTGTCGACAAAGATCCGCGCCATGGCTTCATACCGGTCCGGGACCTTGAAAGCCACCACTGCACCGACCACACCCACGACCCAGGCCACGATCAGGCCCGCCCAGCGGAATCGCCACATCCCTCGGGCGATCGATGTGACTTGGGCGATCAACTCTTCCATGGTGTCTGACTCAGGCTGATATGGCGTCGAACAGACTCAGCAAGCGCTCAGAACAGGCTTTGCGGAATCACCAGGATGTCGCCGGGCTTCATCTCGACATTGGCGGAGACATCGCCACGCTTGATCAGATCCTTGAGTCGCACGGCATACTGCTTGCCTCCGTCACTCGTGCGCAAGATGGACGCGCTGTTGCCAGCGGCGAAGTCGGTCAGGCCGCCGACGGCGATCATGACGTCGAGCAGCGTCATGTTCTTCTTGTAGTTCAGGAATTGCGGCTTGGCCGCCTCTCCGACCACACGGATCTGCTCGCTGTACGGACCGACGAAGCCGGTCACCAGCACGGTGACCACTGGGTCGCGCACGTACTTGCCGAGTTGGGCCTCGATGTCGCGTGCCAGTTGCGTGGTGGTCTTGCCCTGGGCGATGATTTCCTCCACCAACGGCGCCGCCACCTTGCCGTCGGGGCGCACAGGCACTGCCATCGACAGTTCGGGATTGCGCCACACGATGATGTTCAGAGCGTCACCGGCACCAATGATGTATGTGTAGCCGTCGGAGTTCCCGGCCGTGGCGGGCGCTGGCGGCAGCGTGGGGCCAGCGGCGCAACCAGCGAGCATGGCCAGCAGCAATGCCAGTCCCGGGACCAGCAGTCGCGAAGCGCGTTGAAAATGCATACTCACGGTCGAATCCTTGATTTGAACGAGGGTTGGCAGTCTGCGTCGGGTTCGCATTGACCAGGACGAACTGCCGAGCAGGCACGCGCCTGATGGCCATCGCCGCAGTCCACTGATGATCGCACAGGCCCGCGTGCGCCCTCCAGTGCCCGACGACGACAGAGGACGTCCCGCCCCAACACTTCACGCTTTGGGATCATCCTTGTCGGATCCCAGACCCAGCTTGTGCCTGACGAGCAACATCAACAGGCGCTGCAGCGGATTGGCGTTGCCGAAGGGTCGCCATGTGTGCACCAGTTGGTGCTTGTAGCCATCGAACTGCATGGCCCACGGCGCAGGGCGCAGGGCACCGCGGTGCAAGATGATCTTCAGCACAGCCGCGGCAGTCAGACCAGCGCAGAGTTCACAGGCGACGATCGTCGAGGGCCCACGCCTCTCGCCGAAGTTCACCGACCCCGGCTGCACCAGGTAGCTACGCTGCAACATGGCCGGGGACAGGCCTGCAATGAAGCGAACGTACTGCTCCTGCCTCCCGACACCACGGAATCGAAAGTAGTCATCGAACGCCATGCCATCCGGCGGAAAGTAGAGCAACCCACACCCCATGCCGAGCGGGGCCGCCGTGACTGCAGGGATGCCCCGAGCCCGGCATGCCTCGAACACCGCGATGCGGGCGTCCAGCGCGAAGAAGTCGATGCCATCCACGTAGACATCCACGCCATCCAGGAACCGAGACAAGTTGACGTCCGTGACGCCTTCCGGAAACACCTCCAGTTCCAGGCTTGGGTTGATGTCCAGCGCCATGCGCTCCAGGACGCCGGACTTTGACTGCCCGACAGTCGACATGAAAGCACCCGCTTGCCGATTGAAGTTGTGGACGCCGAATTCATCAAAATCGGCAATGTTGAATTTGCCGATTCCAAGCCGGGCAAGCGCGAGAAGGTGGGCGCCACCGACTCCGCCGAGCCCCGCAATCGCCACACGAGTTGCGCGCAGAACCCGCTGTTCCGCATCGGTCAACCAACCCAGATTGCGGGAAAACGCTACACCGTAGTCGAAATCCAATGTGCCGGCATCGGCAACACCCGAACTGGATTGAGTCATCCCGCCACCTGAAGCGGCTTTCTCGCAAGAATATTCGCGCAATTTCCAGAAACCTGACTGGAAATAATCTCGAATCCCGCACCTCTAATCAGTTCAACTATATTTTCAAGATTGTAGGGCGTATAGAGAATTCCCTTTCTCTGCCCCCATTCATTGATGGCATTTGCGAGCGCACCCAAAGGCCACTTGCGCTTTGGGTACAGGAGTACATTGGCCGCCAGCAAGCCACCTGGCACCAGTACCCGCAGGATGTCGCGAATGGCCCCGGTCACATCAGGAAAGCAATGCACTGCGTTGGCGACATTGACTGTATCGAAGGCGCCCTCGGCGAACGGCATCGCCGCGGCATCGGCATGCAGGAACTCCAACCCGGCTTGTCCCTTGAATCGGTGCCTCGCACCAGCCAGCATGGACTCCGCATAATCCACACCCGTGATCTGCACTTTCGGAAGGCGCTTCCAGCGCCGCCAGCGCAGCATCATTTCCAGCAGGGTCCCCGTGCCGCAGGCAACTTCCAGGTGCCGCGCACCAAAATTGGGGCCGAAGAACCTCAATTGCTCAAATAGGGTGCTGTTGTAGGCAAATGTCAAAATGAAGAAGCCCCGGACGTCGTACCACCAAGGTTCGGACTTGTAGGCCTCTGCAATCTCATCGCGGGTCTTGCTCAAAGTGATCTCTCCATTTTCTACATGGTATCCTGAGGCAATCGCCAAAATCCAGAAATCCCCGTGCAATCACCCAACTTTTCGATCCCCGAGGATGAAGGAATGAACAGCCGACTGCACATACAAACTTCAAGGCGCCGGTTGATGCGGCTGCGGCGACGGTTGAAGGCCAAGTCGAAATCATGGCGCTTTTCCGTCGGTGCGAAGCCTAGACTTCCGACATCATGACAGTCCAGTTCAACCACACGCTAGGCCGCAATGTGCGCCTCCACCTCGGACCGTTGATTCACGGCATTCGGCACCTGCTTGGCGCAACGTTGCTTCTGACCGGGATCAGCGCAGCGGCAGACGACGCCCTGCGGATCATGCAACAGGTGCATGACCGTCCTATCGGCCGTGATGTGACTACGCTGAGCCGGATGGAACTGACGGACCGGTCCGGCTCCAAGAGGCAACGGGAACTGGTCACCTACCGCATGGAGCGCAGCAAAGGCGAATTTGTGTCGCTCGCACGCTTTCTGGCGCCTGCTGACATCGCCGGCACAGGCCTGCTGAGTGTGGACAAGGCTGACGGCAGCAGCGAGCAGTGGCTCTTCCTTCCAGCGCTGGACCGGGTGCGGCGCGTGGCAAGTGACCGCAAAGGCGGCCGCTTCGTCGGATCAGAACTCTATTTCGAAGATCTGCAGACACGCAAGCCTTCCAGCGACAACCATCGGCTGGTGGGCAAGGAAGCACTGGATGGCGTGACCTGCGAGGTGATTGAGAGCATTCCGACCGATCCGGCCAACTCGGTGTACCGAAAGCGCATGCTGTGGGTCGATCCGCAGACGGCGTTGGTGCACCGAGTGGACTACTTCGAGAAGGACGAAGCACAGCCCTCGAAACGTTGGGTACTGCTGAGCAGGCAACGCATCCAGGGCTTCTGGGCCGTGACCGACAGCAAGACCACTGATCTCGCGAGCGGCAACGAGACGCGGATGCAGTCGCAGACAATCAAGTTCGACCGCAAGTTGCCATCCCGATTGTTCAGCACCCAGGCACTGTCCGACGAGAGCATTGAGGCAAATCACAGACCATGACCATGAACACCCCTTCATGCCCATTGAGGTGGGCCGTGCGCGGCGCGGTTGCCGCAGCGGCGAGCTTGGCGCTTGTCATGCCATCGATCGCAGCCGATGACGAGGAACCTGCCAAAGGTCGGCCTTCAGGTCGTGGCCTTCACATCGGCGCGGAGTCGCTGATGGCAGAAGTCGCCGCCCTGCCCGACCACCCTCAGGCAGGGCATACTGCAACGTTGCGCGCGCACTGGGTCGCCAGCCTCAAACCGACCTCGGGCCTGGAATTGCGCGGCGGATTCCGCACCGACCTGGACCACCAGGGAGGAGGCTCGGCCAAGGTGGAGAACGCCCAGGCCGCACTGACCGACACCTATGTCCGCTGGCGGAGCGGCGAAACCAGGTTGACCGCCGGCCTTCAGTCGGTACTTTGGGGCCGGGTGGACGCTGTCTCCCTCCTGGACCGCGTGAGCCGTGTCGACCTGCGCCGATTTGCGCTGGATGAACTCAAGGAGCGACGCCTGCCTCAGCCCATGATCCGGTGGGAACAAAGCTGGGGGGATGTGCAATCGGATGTCGTTCTGCTGCCCGGCCATCTTGACGCGCTGCTCCCGCAGCGCAGCAGTGTCTGGCATCCGGTCGATCGAACTGCCTCGCACATTCTGGGAACGCCGGCGGCACCAGCACTGGCGGGGTTCTATGGCGTCGCTCCCTTGTACAACCTGCCCCATCGCCAAGGCGGCGCCGCGCTGCGTGTCACCCACACAGGCGACGGGCTGGACATGGGCATCACGTTCGGGCGGACACGGCAGCCGCTACCGTTCTTTTCGCTGGACCTCGCCAGCCCGAGCATCCAGGTGTCTCACCCGCTCAACAGCTATCTGGCCGCTGACTTCGAACTCGCGACGAGCGCAGTGACCTGGCGTGCCGAGTTGGCGCACACACGCGGCGTACCGATGACCACGTCCGGCAGCGGCGCACCCATCAGGGCGCACAGCACAGAGTTCGCTGGTGGGGCGGAATTCTTCCCAGGTGGACGTGATACGCGTGTGAATCTGCAAGTGCTGCTGCGCTCGGTACAGGCAAGTGTTTCCACGGTCGAATTGCAGCGCTATGCGTCCCTCAGCGGCGAGGTCGAGACCAGCATGGCCAGCGGCAAGGTCAAGGCAGGCCTACGCTTTGCATCAGCACTCAATCTGCACGACATCTACCTGTCGCCGCGCGTGGCCTACCTGGGCTGGGAACCCCATGAGGTGTATCTGGCCGCGCACCTGTTCAAGGGACAGCAGCGCGGTTTCGGCGGCTTCTTTGCCAATACCAGCGCGGTGGCTCTGGGCGTGAAGACCAGGTTCTGAGCGGTGAAGCGCCTGCTGTTCACACCGCAGCGGCCGGGCAGACCACCCATGAAGGTCGGCATCCTGCGCTGGCAGGTGGCTCTGTTGATCGTTGTGCTGGTGCACCTGGTTTCGGGATGGTGCCTGCTCAAACTGCGCATCGACAACGCGCCAGATGTCTACTACACGCCTGGCTCGCCAGCGGTCACGATTCGTGATCGGCTGCGCGCATCGTTCCCCACGGACGAGTTGATGATTGTCGCCTTCGTCGGCGACGACCTGTATCAGCCTGCGCAGTTGCGGAAGCTCCATGACTTCGGCGAGCGCTTGACGAAGCATGCGCTGGTAGACCGCGTGTCGACGATCACCTCGATCGAGCGGATTTCCGCCACCTCCGATGGCTTCACCGTCGGACCACTTGTCGACGTCGGGACCTTGGCGGGGCGAGAGCCATCGGATGTCCTCGGTGCAGTGATGGCAGACCGCTTCGCGCCGGGCACCCTCGCCGCTCGCGACGGCAAGTTGCTTGCGGCGGTGATCCAGCCCAAGCTGCTGGCCGACAGCAATCAGCGCGCGGAAGTCAAGCGAGCTGTTCTCGCCGCCGTGACAGCCGCTGGGCTGCAAGACCGTTTTGCTGGGGACGCCGGCCCCATCAGCATGGATGTGGCGCAATTGCAGTCCGTCATCAACGACACGGTGCGCTTCGTGCCGATCACCATGGCATTGGCCATGGGCCTGATGTGGTGGGTAGTCGGGCGCTGGCGCCCCATGGTGATCGGCGCTGTGGCGATGTCGACTGTGATCGCGCCAACACTGGCCGTCATTGCAGTCTCCGGGCAGCCCTACACCATGGTGGCGGCAATGCTGCCATCGTTGCTCGCCGCCTACACCTCGGCAACGCTCATCCATCTCTATGCAGAGATCCAGCGCGGCCATGCCGCGCGCCTGTCGCGCGGACGAAGCCTCGACCAGGCGCTCTCGACGGGCCTGAAGCCTGGGCTTTTCAATGTCATGACAACTTCAGCCGGCCTGCTGAGTCTGGTTTTCGTTCCCATGCCGCCCATCCAGGTGTTCGGGGTCGCCGGGTGCATCGGCACCATGTTCGTGTTCGTCACGGTGTACATCCTGGTCCCCTCCTTCCTGCGCCACTGGGACAGCCGCCGCTGGCCTGTTGCCACCTCGGGCCTGGGCAAGTTCGGCCGCCTCGCGCCGCGCTTGGCCACCTTCAGCATGCGCCACGCCCGCGCGGTGATCATCGGGTTTCTGGTGTCTGTCCTGGCCGCCATCCCGATCGCACTGAAGGTCGAGGCCGAGTCCGACATCTTGGCGTTTTTCAAGCGTGACCACCCCGTGAGCGTCAGCACACGGCTGATCGAGTCGAGGCTGTCCGGGATCAGCACGTTGGAGATCCTGCTCGAAGGCGCGGGGCCCGACAGTTTGCTGGACCTGGACAGGATGCGTGCGATCCGCGCTTTGCAGACCTGGCTGGAGAAGCTGCCGGCGGTCGATCGCACTGTGTCGTTCGTGGATCACGTCGAAGAGATGCACTTCGCCATGAACGATGAGAACCCCGCCTTTCGGGCGTTGCCCCCAAACAAGCGTCTGTTGCAGCAATACATGCTGGTGTACGACGGCCGGGACCTGTACGAACTGATCGACCGCCAGTACACGAAAGCACGCATTCTGCTGACGCTGAACGTGCATGGCGCCAAGGCCCTGGGCGCGAGCGTCGCGCAGATCCAGGCCAGGCTGGCAGCACAGCCGCTGCCGGGACTGAATGCCGAAGTCGGCGGGTACGGGCGGCTCTTCTCCGATCAATCGGCCATGCTGATTGACGGTCAGGCATTGAGCTTCGCCAGCGCGTTCGGACAGATATTTGTCTTCATGTGGCTGCTATGGCGATCGTTTGTCGCCGCCGGCATCTGCATGCTGCCAAACCTTGCGCCCCTCTACTTTGTCTTCGTCATCATGGGCGCGCTCGGCATCCACTTGGACACCGCCACGGTGCTGATCGCCGGGATCGTGCTTGGAATCACCGTCGACGACACCATCCACCTGTTCCACGGCTGGCGGCACCGACGGCAACTCGGCATGACCGCCTTGTGGTCCATCGCTCGCACATTCAAGTCGTCCGGCTCGGCCGTCATGGCGATCTCTGTCCTGCTGATCAGTCAATTCCTGCTTCTGGCGACGTCCAGCTTCCAGCCGACCGCTAACTTCGGCCTGATGACTGCGGTGGGGCTCCTGTCAGGCCAGGTCTTCGAGTTGATGCTGACGCCGGCCCTCCTGCTCACTTGGGCGCGCTGGTCGAACCGCGGTGCGCTGAATCGAACGCTCGGTGAACCGACGATGCTGATGAAGGACTGACGACTTCAGCGTCCGCCCGCCCAGGGAATGCGCGCGACCGGGCCTGCCACCACCACACGGAACGATGCCAGTCACATGTCGAATCAATTGATGCTTGGTCTGCACTTCTTCCGCGAGTTGCTGTCGCGCAGTTACGAATACCCGCGCGTACCGGAACCGCGCCTGGTGATGGATGAGCCAGAGAGCGTTCGCCAATACCGCGACGCGGGGTTGGCAACCGGCAATGGCTCATCCATCTATCTCTACAACCTTCTGCTGCTGACGTCGGCCGTCCGGCCTGGCAGCACCGTGGTGGACTTGGCCTGCGGGCCGGCCAACCTATTGATCGAATTGGCCAAGCTTCACCCGGAAGCCCACTTCATCGGCGTTGACCTGTCCGCAGAAATGCTGCACTGGGCAGAGCAACTCAAGGCCAATGCCGGCGTCACGAACGTTCGCTTCATCGAAGCCGATATCACGGACATTCAACAGTTGCCACCAAACTGTGCAGACCTCGTGATGTCGACGCTATCTCTGCACCATCTGCCTGACATCGAACTGCTGGGAAAGTGCTTCAAAGAAATTGCCCGCATCCTCAAGTCGGGTGGTGCCGTTCATCTGATGGACTTTGCCAGCCTGAAGCGCAATGCAACGGCCCGCTACTTCGTCTACGAGCGCACCAAGGGTCTTGGCGAATTCCTCGCAAAGGACTACGAGTACTCGCTGCGCGCGGCTTACCGACTCGAAGAGTTCGCCCAGCTCGCAGAGACGCTCCGGGCAGCCGCACCCCATCTGCACGTGCGCAAGACATTCGGAGTACCGTTCCTGATGGCCCTGAGCACGCTGAACGCCGCGCGACCGGATGCGCAGCGATGCGCGGCGCTCGCACGATACTGGCAGTCCATGCTGCCGCCGCAGCGCGCAGACTTCAACGCCATGCGCCTGTTCTTCAAGCTGGACGGCTGGGATGTACCACATCCCGGCCGCTGGTCATCGGTGGCGGCGACGTGAGGTCCACGCCGCCAGGGTGTGTCGACTTTTTTGACACCAAGCATCCCGGAGCAGACGTCAGCGCCTGCGCGAGATTGCAAGTGACTGTCGTGAAAAGACTTTCCATATCTGGCACGCGTTCTGCTTAGACTTGGATGTCCGTCAGTTCAGACGACTCACTTCGGAGCACATGATGCGCAACACCCTCTCCCTTCTGGCCGTCGCTGCTGCTGCTGCGCTGTCCAGCGTTCCGGCGATTGCCGCCGACAACTTCCGCGACTTCACCATCGACGAGACCTCGGTCCCCGGCACCGGCATCATCCCCGGCTTGGCCAATGCGGCCTTGGTCGGCGACAAGCTGAACGGCGGTTTCACCGAGTACGTCACGTTCACCAGCGCTACCACGTTCTCGGCCCAGGCCTATGCCAGCATTGGCCAAATCTTCGGGAGCGAGGGCACCAGTCTGGTGACCAGCCTGCTGAACAGCAATGAACTCGTCGGCGGCTACCGCATGTACGCCCTGTTCGATGCACTGGGCACTGTGACCGGCGGCGTCAACTTCACGGGCACCAGTGCCAGCTTCACCCTGTACATCGACGTGGACTCCAACACGACGTTTGCGGGCACCAACGGCATCGCCCCGATCACTGTGTCGAACAACACCGACGACTACAAGATCGCGTTCTCCAACACGCTGGCCATGCCCGGTAGCGGCACGCTGGCCTCGGCGCCCGGCGCGTTCAATTTCGACTTCAAGGACTTCGCCCTGACGACGGGCGACCAGAATGCAAGTATTGCAGGCGTCCAGAACGGTGCCTCGTACTTCGTGAAGCCGAATCCGTTCCACATCCTCGTTCAAGTGAACGGCGACAACGATCAGGCTGACGGCACCATTCCTAATCTGCTGGTGACCGGCGACGTGAGTGCTGTGTTCCGTGCGCCTGAGCCCGGCTCTTTGGCACTGGTCGGCACGCTGCTGGCCGCTTTGGGCCTGACCTCGCGGCGCCGCAAGTCCTGAGAAGGCTGGGGGATCTGATCCCCTATAACCCGTGAGTCCTCCGGGTTAAGGCCCGGAAGGTTGTTCGCCAGTGGCTCCGTCCGAAAGGACGGGGCCACTGGCTTTTGTGCTTTGCTCGTTGGCTGGCGCGGTTGTCGGCGTCCGACCGCCAGCGTCAGCATTTGTGTGGGTCGGGTCACTGCGAACTGCCAGTTCCACCGCCAATTGTGATCAGGCGGATTCGATTCTCCACCCCGATGTCGTTGATTGGTTGATCCTCAACGTGCAGGCAGCGCGCCAGTGCCACCCAGCGGCTGGGGCTGCCTTCGTTCCCCCGGGCCATTGCCGAGCCCTGCAGGACCTGGGGCCGTTGCGGACGCATACACCGTTACCCCGCATCGGCCGCCGCGGCAGCGATTGACGTCACAAGTCGAGCCTGGCTTGTCTGTTTGCCGCAGCAGCCTCGTGCTCCATGTCACACAGCATGCTGACGAACTTTGGCGCCCGCTCGCCGACCTGGCTGCCGTGGTCGGCCCACATCTCGTGGAACTGGCCTCCCGCGTGCGCCATGCAAACTGTGGCGGATGCGCTGCACCACTGGATGCGGCAGCAGCGGCAGAAGACCCCGGACGGCTCGGCCATCGCCCAGGCGATCGACTACAGCCTCAACCGCTGGGTGGCGCTGACGCGCTAACTGGACGACGGCGATCAGCCGATAGACAACAACTGGGTGGAGAACCGCATCCGGCCGATCGCACTCGGGCGAAAGAACTGGCTGTTCGCCGGATCACTGCGCGCCGGCAAGCGAGCCGCTGCGGTCATGAGCCTGATCCACTCGGCCAAACTCAACGGGCTTGACCCCCACGCCTCCATGCGTGATGTCCTTGAGCGGCTTCCAACACAGCCGGCCAGCAGGAGCACCGAGCTACTACCGCATCGCTGAACGCAGACCGCTGCGGCCTGACCTCTGCACCAGTCGTCAAGACGGGTTCGCCCGACGCTTACAGATCATCGCCTTCAAGGACACCCAGGCCACGGTGCTGGAGCAGGGCACCAAGCAAGTCTGGAAGATTCCCTGTGTCTCGATGCAGGGCTACACCGAGGCCGAACGTGTGGCAGAGCAGGCGGCCTACGAACCGCCGCCGGAGCCAACAACGGCGAAGACCCCGGCGCGAGTTCCAGCGCGGCGACACCTTCACATTCGATAACCGCGATGGACGGGGAATCACGGGCGTGGTGGTGCGCGTCAACCAGCGCACGGCCACCGTCGGCACAGGAACGGGCGGCACCTGGCAGGTGCCATTCAACATGCTGCGGCATGTGCTGGATATCTGAAGGGCGCTGAACTCAGGCTGCGGCAAGCCTCAAGAGGGCTCTTGGGCTGCGCATACCGGCGGCATGCGGCACCAGTGGGCGCGGCAACTCGGCCGCCAGCGACTGCAGTGGCACACCGAACTCGCTTCGCCAGGTTCGAACGGATGATCAGGCGCACGGTGCGCTCTGACTGGGTCTTCATGTGGGCCCACACGGGCGACGCGGCTACGGCACTATCTCAGCCTTCCGGAGACGTTCACGGCGTCTTTGTCTGCTCCAGCAATTGTTTGACCAGGGTCTGCTGGTCGTAGCTGGAGCCCAGTTTCGCGAGCACTTCCAGTTCTTGGCGGGCGCGCGGCTTGTCAGCGGCTTGCAATAGCAGTTGCGCCAACAGCAGCCTGTACCGGTGGGTGCCGGGGACCTGAGCGACAAGTTGGGTCTGCAGTGCCACCGCTTGCTTCAAATCGCCGGACTGCACAAGCGCACGCGCCAGTGTGTCGCTGAATTCTGGGTGATCGGGCGCCATGGCCTTGGCCTTGCGCGCGAATTCCAACGCACCGGGTTTGTTCAATTGCAACAGCGCCCAAGCAACATTGTTGTTTGCCGATGCATCCTCGGGGTTCAGCACCAACGCCTCGCGGAACCGCTGCTCGGCCAAACCAAAGTCCTTCAAGCGGAGCGCGACTTCACCAAGATGGCCAACGAACCGGGCATCTTTGGGATGGCGCGCACGCCAGTCACGCGAAAAGGCATCGGCCTCGTCTTGGCGCTTACGCTGTATCAGCGTGGCATGCAGCCGGATTGGCGACAGGCCAGGCTCCGGCCGTGTTGATCCAGCCCTGTAAGCCGCAAGGGCTTGGTCCCATTTGTCTTGGGATGCCAACAGATCGCCTTCCAGAACATACGACTGTGCATCGTCCGGCCAACGTCGCCTCAGATCCCGAACTGCCTGCATGGCCTGGTCCGGCTGACGTGCTGCGGCGGCCAGAGCGACGATCGCGGACACGGCAACTCGGCTGTCTGGCGCTACCTCCAATGCGCGACGGGCGGCCTTCAGCGCACCGGGCAAGTCACCGAGCGCCCTGGCAGCCTCCATTTGACGCAAGTGCGGGAGCGCCAATCTCGGCGCAAGGCTTGCCATCTCGGCGAATGACTTCTGTGCCTGCCGGGTGTCTCCGACCGCCATCTGAGCGCGCCCCAGCAGATCCAGCACGTCTGCGCGGGTTGGATGGGCCGTACGCAGAGCTTGTGCCGTGGCCAATGCGGCTGTGGCCTCGCGCGCGCTCAGTTGCTGTTCGGCAGTCAGCACACCCAACTCCACACTGGCCGGCAGCGCTGCTCTGGCTCGGCCAAGCACTTCGCGGCGCAATGCCCGGGCTCCTGGCATCTGACCGGCCAAGCCGGCCATTGCCAACCAAGCACCCTCGCTTCCAGGGTTGGCAACTACGAATTTTTCCAGGCGAGCCCACGCGGCCTCCCGTCGTCCTTGGCGCACCTCGAGTTGTGCCAAGCCAGACACGGCAGGGAAGTACTTGGCATCAACATTGATCGCTGTCTCCAGGGCCTTCTCGGCGCCCGCCACATCGCCGAGCGCTGAACGCGCCTGCGCTTGAAGAACCGACGGCTGTGGATCGTTGGGCTGCTTCTGGGCGTAACGCTGGATCGCTTCCGACGCCTTTGCAAACTCGCCACGGCGCATCAACAAGCTGATCAACGCCAGGTCGGCCTGACCGTCGCGCGCAGTTTCGGCAATCTTGCTCAGTGACTCTAGTGCCTGCGTCGTTTGGCCACGGGCAAAACTGGCCAGTGCAGCGGAGGTCTGGATATGGACGTCTTCCGGGCGTTGCTGTTGGGCCTTGGCAAATAGCGCTGAGGCCTGGTCCGGCTTGCCACCCATCAAGTAGGCTTCAGCAGCGACCATCAGGCTATCTGCATCCGGCTTGGCCGCTTCCAATGCTGGCCGAAGGGTTTCCAGAGCCTTCTCGGGTCGACCACCCTGAATCAGGGTGCGTGCCAGCAATTGCCTGGAAACCACGCGGTTGGGCGCCAGAAAGACAGCCTTCCCCAACAAGACTTCAGCACGCGGCCAATCCCGCAATTGAACTTCGGCTGCGCCTGCCAATTCAAGCAGTTCGACGCGATCAGGCAATTGCTTGGATAGCTGCTGGGCGATCTCTCGGACCTTGTTGTACTCGGCATTCGCGTACGCGATCTGCGCCTCGAAGTAGCGGCCCTGCAGATTGTTCGGCGCCAGCGCGTAGAGCGCCTGCAGTTGCTTGGCCGCACCCGCGCGATCGCCAACGTGAAGCAGCGCAACAATCAGACTGGCGTGACCATCCAGCCTCTTGGGCGCGGCTTCGACCAGCTTGCGATACGAGGCAATCGCCGCAGGCGTGTCACGCTTGACAAACATCAACAAATCTGCATGCAGTCGAAGCGCTTCCACGTTGGCCGGCTCGCGCGCCAACACTGCCGCCACCTGCTTGAGCGACGCATCGACACCAGCAGCACCGTTGGCCAGGAGCCGTGCCTGAACCAGCAGCGCCTTGCTGTTGTCTGGATACTTGCCGAGCAGGACGGCAAGGACTTCCTGCGCCTTGCCGATCTCACCGACACGCGCACGCGCCTCAGCCATGGACGTGTACAGGTCGATCCACGCCGCGGCATCCTTGGGCTGCACGCCGTCCAATTCTGCGATCACCTTCTTGGGTTGCCCCGACTCAAGCAGCGCCTTCGCCAACCATGGTGCAACTTCGTCCTTCGGCACGCCGCCTGCGAGCGCACGCCGTAGTTCGGCCTCTGCTGACAATGCGTCGCCGGACTGCAGTTGAAGGCGACCCAGCAACAGCCGGGCATCGCCCACAGTCGCGTCCTGCTGAAGGATCGCCTTCAACTCGATCACGGCCGTCGCGAAGTCGCCGGCATCCATCTGGTGGCGCACCTTGGCCAACCGCTGGGGGACGCTTTCGGCACACGCTGCCAGGATCGCGGCCGTCAGGACGACACCCGCCCACCGAGCCAGACGCCCGGCGCTGCGTTGG